>JAABUO010007769.1_pt1 | contig 12206 bp, 2 predicted proteins | sample 5559291 | NCBI WGS metagenome assembly JAABUO01 (sample SAMN10711878, study PRJNA513372) | rock metagenome | isolation source: Antarctica rocks | place: Antarctica: Victoria Land, Finger Mt sud
ACGTGTTTTTGACGAAAGAAAAGAGAATAAGATTTTGTTTTAACATGTCTGAAATCGTTTCGAGAAAATTGTATTTATTATATAGTTGCCATAACCTTAGGTTGCATGCACTTAATGAATAAATAAATAAATAAAAAATGCACGATATAATTATCTCGAAACGATTTAAATTAATAAACTTTTAAAAACATTTATAATTAACGTATTAAGTAAACTTTTCTTAAAGTATTATAACTTTAAAAAGGTTTTTAACAAAAGCTTAACGAATAAGCTATTATTACATTAATTTTATAATTATAAAATTATTTTTAAAAATGAAGAATAATTACTTAAAAGTCGTATTTATTTCATGTTTAAAGATAAGCTGTAAAAGATAAAGAAGTATCTCGAAAAGAATTTAAAGAAAAACTTCATTAGTCTTAGCTTAGCTCTCTTTATTTCATTCGTTTTATTCGTTATTAAATTAAATAAAGATTTACGATTTTACGTTAATTATTAAAAGCTAAATATTATTATTAAACGAAATTATTATCTTATTTCATTAATTAAAAAAACTTTAACTCGTATAATTAAATATAAATATTTTATTAAATTTAACATTATCGTTACTTTTAATAAGCTTAAAATGTATTTAAATAACGAGAAATACATTACGTTCATTATAATTATAAAAGTTTATAAATATTACGTATTATTATTTAAATTAATTAATAATTTTTTAATTATTAACATTACATAAATAACGTATTATTTAAATGTTCATATAAATTTTATTAAACATATTTTAATAATATTCTTATTTATAATAAAATAAAGAAGAAACACGTTTAACATGTTCGTACGATACTAGCTAAACTTTAAATAGCTGAATTATAAATAAACATTAATAAATATAAATTTCATGTTTAAAAATCGATTTTTTAAAAGATATTATTATTAATTAATGAAATTAAAATAAACTTACGTAAAATTAAAATAATAATGAACTGAGCGAAACTCATTAATCTTAAGCAAGTTCAGACTTTTATAAGATTTTATAATTTTTATCGTCGCTTTATTAAGAACTTCTTTTAAATAATACGTTCATTAATTTAATTAATTTAAGCGTTATTAATAAACATTTAATCTTATAAAAAGAAACGTAATTTCTGTTTTAGTTCTTTATTATTATAATTTGTAAGATTAACTTCGTTAACTATTCGTTAACGCGTTTAAATATAAAAAACGTAAGGTATAATAAACTTATTATAATTATATTCAGTTATTATAATATTAATATATAAAATTAATCGTTAAAGAACATTAAGAGAATGAGCTTTAACTTATTTAATATTCTTAAAAACTTCATCGCTAGTACTTCGTTATTTAATTATAATAAATTATTCTTAATACGTTATAAAAAACGTTAACTTATTAAACGATTTAAGATTATTTAACAAGTTATTTAATCTTGTTTTTAATAAACGTTATCGTTAAGCTAGCGCTTGCTATTATTACAATTATTTTCTTTTTTAAAACATTAATTTTTAGTATAAAAAAGCTATATTAATTCTCTTAAAGTAAAGATACTTATTAATCGCGTTTATTAAACGCAGTTATTTAAAGCTCATTAAAAATTTCTTAAATTTCTTTAAGTTAATAAAAGAAAAAAAGTCTTTTAAATGTAATATTATCTTGTAACTAACTGTAATTTATAATCTTTTCATGAAATTTTATAAGACTGCGATTTTAATTATTATTATTACGATGCTTACTAACGCGCTGTCGTTACAAAGACGCGTATTTAATATTTATTTAACATTATCATTATTATAACGCGTATTTAATAATTGTATAACTTTTGTTTATTACATATAATATTATTATTTCTTTTTTTTCTTTCTTTTTCTTTCTTTTTCTTTTCATTTTTTAAATTTATACTTTTGTATATATTTAATATTAATGAGTAAACGATGTAAATGTTAATATACGTTTTTAAGTATATATAAACACATTTATATATACTTAAAAACAAGAAGTAAATGATGTATAAACTCATGTGTATGTTTTTTAATATAAATAAACACGTTATGATTTTAGCGATTACATAAATTAATAAAAAGATAACGATTGCGATTAATATGTATACATTTACTAATTTAAGTATAAAGTTAATTTTTTACTTTTTAAAATGCGAAAATCTTTTGTATATAATCTGTATTAATAAACGCGAGTGCGTACGCGATTTAAATATTTATAAGTTATATAAAGCTTAACGTTACAACTCGAATCATTATATTACGATAAGTTTTATTTCGCTCGCGTTGTAATAATTATTAAAAATTATTTAATTTATTAAATGATTTCGAAACGAGACGAAACGCGTTATTTATAAATTTACTCGCGTAAATTAATATTAATGTATTATTTTCGTTAATATAAAAAAAAGACGAAAGAGATTAATAACAGTCATGAAGAAATAACGTCGCGTTAATAAATACATTTTTAATATCGCATATAAAGTTTAACTCGCGATTAAACGTAATTAACGCGAGATTACTTAATTAATTAAGCGTTTAACGAAGACGAAACGAAAGCGCGATAAAACGTAAACGAAATGTAAAATATTTTAAATTAAGCGTAATAAAGTTAGAAAAATAATAAATAAAACGATGATTAAAAAAATAAAATAAGAAAAAAGTATAATAATAAATGAAAAGAATGAGAATAAGAATAAGAAGAAGAAGAAGAAAAAGAAGAAAAAGAAAAAGCGCGAGATCATGAAGTTAAATTTCTTAAAAAACGACGTTAACTTGTTAAGAGCTTTGTTTATTAAAGACGATTTCTGAACGAGCTTTAACTTAATGTTTTCGAACGTTACTAGTAGCTTAAAGTTATCGTTTTAGTACTTAAATTTAATGTATACGATAATAAATAAATAAATAGTTAAATAATTTTTTTATAATTAACCGCTGCGCGTTAAGCGTTTAATTTTATCATTATTAACACTTTATGTAACGAAATAAAAAGATTTTTAATTAAAATTTTATAATTAAAAACGATGCGAAAGCGATCGTTATATTAAATTAACGTCGTTAATAATTAAACGTTATTATCGCGATATTCGCTTATTTATTTCTTCGTCGTCGCTTACGTAACGTTATTTAATCATCGAATTTTTCTTTTAGCTCTTAAGCAAGCTTTAGCTCTTCTTCGAGTAGTCATTAATTATATATATAATTTTAGTTTAATCATATTATCTTATATCATAACTTTTTCTTACTTTTACTTTTATTCATAATTTTCTTAATTTCTTATTACTTCTTATCGTTAATAAGCTTTAAAGCTTGCATAAAAGCTTTCGTTTTCTAATCATTTACTTTATATTAATATAACTTTAGTAACGAAACATGAAAAGTATTATAAATACGATAAATATTAAGTAACGTTAATTAATAAGCTTAATTTTTAACTTTATTCTTTACTTTAAACGAATTAATAAATTTATGCGATAATTTCTTACTAAACTTCTTTTATTTTAAATTTCTAGTTAAGAGCATAATTAAATTATTAATAATATAAGTTCTAACTTTATAATTACGATTATAATACTTCGTTTATTAAGTAATAGCGTTAATAAGACGCTTTGTTAATTAATTTCTTAAATTTTAAAATTATGAAACTTAATTTTTTACGAATAATACTCTTTCTTTAGCGAGATTATTCTTAATCTCGTAATGTATTTTCGAATTATAATTATATATTAAAAAGAACGACGAAGCTTTAATAAAGACGTAACGATTATTATTATAAGCATATTTAGTCATTAATAATAAATTAGCTTAACTCGTTTATTTTACGTCAGCGAAAGTACGTAAATAATGCTTTAAGATTTAGTTTTATTACTCGATTAAATTATTCGTTTACGAATGAAATGCGATGCTTAATTATTATTTTATGCGTGTATAATAATATATAATTAATTAAAATGCGTGCATAATAACATATAATTCATTAGAACGCGTTAATAAAAACAGAGTCTCTGTTATTTACTATGTTAGTTAACATGTTAAAGCGTAAAACGATTTTCTTAAAAAACATTTTCGTTAATTCTGCGACATTAATTCGTATTATTATTAATATATATTTAATTATTTTAATATATTAATTTATAATTATAAATATAAAATTATAAACGATTTCACGACGCTTACTTAATAATAAACTCGTAACGAAGTTTATAATTATTTCTTTTCATGACTTCGTGAATATAAATAAGAACTTAAACATATTATATAACTTATGTTTAAGCACTTTAATTCGTTAATAAACGTTACAGATTTTAATATACGAAGTTATTTATTTAAAGTAAACGAGCTAATAATACTTTTTTCTTAAAAGTTTTAAAGTTTTATTAATTTTAAAGTGTTTAATTAAAAGATTATTATAATTTTTATTAATAAGCTTTTCTTTAATTATTACATTATTAAAAACATAAAAACGTTCGTTACGTTTAACGAGATTCTTAAAGTTTAAAGCTTAAATTTTATTTCGCTTACGTAAATAAAAAAAAAACTTAACGAGTTTAACACGAACTTTATTCGCTTAATTGTTTTTTATTTAAAGCTTCTTTATTAAGAACTTTATAAATCTTTACGATTTCTTATAAAAACTTTTAAATATATCTTTAATCTTTTTTCTTAATATAAGAACTTAAATATTAACTAATTAAAATATAAAGATTAAATTATTTAATATCTTTCGCTTTCTTTACGACATCGACTTTAATCTGTTTATGTTATTAAGTTAAACTTTTATTAATTAAGATACGAAATTTAATTCATTTACTTCATTTCATTCGCTTTACGTTAACGTTTTTTCGTTTAATAACAGCGTTAGTTTATTTTGTAACATTAATAATAATTTAATGTTAAAGAATAATATCTTTTCATAATTTAAACGCTTAAAAGATTCATTTATAAGATTTTGTTTACTTAAATGATGAAAGATTTTAAAATTATAAATAATTAACTTCAGCGCTTAACGAGCTTGTCTAAAGTTTAGCTCTTTCTGCTTCATAAATTCTTTAAGATTATTATGATCTGATTAAATCTTAATAAAATATAAATTATCTTTTAAATAATATTTTCATTACTTAAAAGCGATTACTATAACTAAGAGCTTTTAATTATGAGTTTTATAATTTTACTTCGTCGATATCATTTTTCGCGATTAAAACGTTATTAATCGTTAATAATTATTAATAATTTATTAACTAAGAATATTTACGATTATAAAATTAAAAACATTAATCTTTATTTTAATCTTTTTATTTAAATTATAATAAATAAGAAATAAAGTTAATATGAAAATATTACGCAGTTAACGAAAAGTTTACTTAACTGCATTAAATTATTTAAAAGATTCTGATTTCTTATCGTTTTTATTATCTTTTAACAGATTAATAAAAGACGCTGCTATCTTAAAATAACGATGAATAAAGCGTTTATAAAAGTTAACGAAGCTTAAAAACATTTAAACTTCGCGATAAGTCTTTAATTTAAATCATTCTTTAATCATTTTAATTTTATTTAAATTTATTTTCATCTTATCTGTAAATATTATAAAGTTTAAGAATTTAATCTTATTAATGACGAATTAACATTTCTTAAAATTAACATATAGCTAATAATTTTTTAAACGTTAAAACATCTTTCTTACATGACGTTAATGTTACATTAAATCGTTATTAAAGATTAAGATATTATTTAAATATATAACATAAATAATATTAATTAAGTTTCTTAACGCTTTATTAATATAAGCTTAAAAAGTAACTAAGACGTTAACTAATTTAAATGATATAACTTAATATTCGAAATGCTCGTAACGCGTGAAAAACGTTATCTTTTATTCATCATCTTGCTTAATTCGTATGCGATAATAAACGTTCTTAAGATTTAGCTTAATAAAACATTTAAATTCGTTTAATTAATTTAGCGTTTTAATGATTAAAGATAATAAATGACGATTCTTAATCGTAATCGCATTTTAGTCTCGATAATTAACGCATAAACGTAATTCATTATTCTTTTTAAATATAAAAAGTATAAAGACTTTTATTAACGAGACGAAATGCTTAATTTAATCTTTAATTAAAGCATCTTTAAGATAGCGTTAAAGCTTCGTTAGCTTTATTTATAATAAATTATATAAAGATATAAATAACGACTTCGCGCTTTTTATTAAATTAATGATATGATTTTCTCTGTTTTACTTTAATAAAATATTAATCTTTTTTGCATCGTAAACATTCTTAAAATTTATTAATTTTTTTTTAAAACTTTAAAGATTATAATTTATTTACTTAACGTCTTTATAACGTTAGCGTAAATAATTATAAAGATTTCGCTTTACTTAAAAAGACTTTTTAAAAACTTCTAAAATGTTAATACTTTAAAATTTTCGAATTTTATCTTAAAGCGTTAACTTGTTATTTAAGAGTTTATAAAAATTCTTTAATTAATTAACATTAATATATTAAAAATAATATCGAGCTCGACGTAATTTACAGCGTAAAAAAAAAATTACATTTTTAATATTATTTTCAGAAGTTAATTATATTATATGTAAGCTTATAAACGTCGTAACAATAATGATTTTAATTATTAAGAAATCTTAATAATAATAAAACAGCGCGTTTTATTAATTATAACTCTTATTATATCACATAAGTTTAATTAATTAAATTAAATTTTGCTTTTAAGTTAACGAGCTCGAATAATAAACGCTTTTCGCTTAAAAGTTTAACTTAGCTCTTAGTAATAATTAAGTCACGCGTCTTTATTAATCTTTCTTGCTTCGTTTACGCGTTAACAAAGCTTAATTTTTTTAAAATTCTTATTAAAAACATTAGTCATTGTTATAACTGTGTCTCATTTATTCTTTTTAAAATAATTCTTTTTTCATTATCTTTTTTTATCGTAGTTATAATAATGATTAATTTTATTATTTAAATCGATTAATTTAAATAAATACTTATTACTCGCTCGCGACTTTAAATTTTTATCGAATTAATTATTTCTTTATAAGTTTCGATTTTCTTTATTAAAAAAGAATTTTTAATTCTTTAACTTACGTTAATTATTTTAATTAACAGAATTTAAAGCGTCATCGTTACGCTTGCGCGATTTAATGCTTTTCAGTATTATTACTTTTATTAAAAGCTTTTCTCGATTTTTTAACATTATATCGTTAATAATAAGAATCTTTTAACGCAGTTTCGAAAGATGTTTAATAAAGAAATCGTTAATTCTTTACGTTAACGATATTTTAAATAAATGAGCTTTAATATTCTTTAAATACGACTTAAAACTAGTTATACTTTATTTTAATCTTTATTTTATTTTCTTAAATCTTTAATAAGCTTTTAGCTTCAGATTAACTAAATCGATTATTAAATTAAGTAAAAATTAACGAAATTTCGTAAAAGTATAATTTGTTATCTTAACGTCTGCGTTTATCTCGTAAAATTATTAATTTATAAAATCTTTTATTATAAATTATATGCATTAAAGAATTTTTATTACATTATTAATAAAGTAATTCGAGCTTAATTAAATCTTAATTTTTATTTCTTAAAATCATTTTTTATGTTCGTTTTCATTATGATCTTTATAAAGACGCATTATCTTTAACTTAATAATTTTCGCAGTGCGCGATTATTACGTTAACTTAATTAATATTTACGCTTTTATTTAAGCTTAAATTAATTATAATAACTTAAGCATTATTACTTTTAATACGATAAATATAATAAAATTAATAAATAATTATTTAGTCGCTGAATCATTATTAATAAACGAAATTAATTAATTTTAAGATTTCGTTCGTGTTTCGTTAACGTGCGTAATAAATAATGTTAATTATAACTTACGAGCTTTAACTTTTAATTTTATAATTCGTCGTAAAGCACGTAAATAATTAACTTTCGTTTACGTCTTAATTAATATTTAATTCACGAATTTATTACGTAAAATAATTTTCGAACTTTATTCTTTATTATCATTAATTAAACGAGCTAATAATAAGCTTGCTTAAGATCGTTTTAATGATCGTAATTCTTCGCTATTATTAATAATTATTAAATTACTTAAAGTAATCGTACTTAATATTCTGAGCTTTAATATTAACCTCTTTAAAGTTATTATTATTATTATAATTAATATATAATTTAAAGATTATTATAATTATATTATGTTTTAAGTCTTTTCTTAAAGAATTAAAAGCGATTAAAACTATAAGATTAACTTCGTTAACTATTCGCTAGCGCGTTTAAATATAAAAAACGTAAGGCATAATAAACTTATTATAATTATACTTAGTTATTATAATATTAATATGTAAAATTAATCGCTAAAAAACATTAAAAGAATGAGCTTTAGCTTATTTAATATTCTTAATAACTTTATCGTTAACATTTCATTATTTAATCGTAATAAATCATTCTTAATACGTTATAAAAAACGTTAGCTTATTAAGCGATTCGAGATTATTTAATAAGTTAATTAATCTTATCTTTAGTAAGCGTTATCGTTAAGCTAGCGCTTATTATTATTACATAATCATTCTCGTAAAATTATATTAAAAACTAATTTATTTAATTATAATAATAAAGATGTATTATTTTAACACGATAACGATAAAGTATTATACTTAATAACGTTTTTTAATAAAAGCATGCTGTTAATTAAATGTAACTACGAGATTTATAACAAGAAGTTATTAATTATTATTAAATGTTTAAAATATTAACGATTAAAGCTAAAGATTACGAATCTTTTAATAGAAATTTATACGAATTATAAAAGCTTAAAGTACTTTATGATTAGTAAAAAACTTATTAAAGATTAAACTTAATAATTTTAAAAGCTTTTAAAGTTTAAGTTTAAAATTATGTATTAAATTAAACTTAAAAATGCTAAAGCGAACGCGTTAAATAAAATGTTAAATATTATTTTTGAAAATAAAAACGATAATAAATATTAATATTAATATTAAATAATATTAATCTTTAATTAATTAAAGATATTAATTATAAATTTAATAAAAATCTTTATATATAATTAAGTATTACTAGTTAATAATAACGATGAAGAATGTATAATAATTAAACAGATTCTTAATAAAAGTAAAACAGCATATAAAGAAATTTCTTTAATTAATTATAAAGTTTACGAAGAAACACTTTATTAAAATAATAAGTTATAAATATTTAACGATATGAATTTAATGATATCTTTAATTCGCGAAGCTCATAACTTAATTATTTATAAACATTTTAAAATAAGTCGTATAATGAAGTTATTATAACGAAATTATTATTAACTTAATATGCGAACGAAAATAAGTTAGTACATACGTAACTGTTATAATTATTAAAGATTTAAAATCTTAAAAAATAATATAATAATTTATTAAAATCGTTATTAATATTTATATAACGATAAAAGAATATATTCATAAATTTTATTATTAATTTATTTAATTTAAAAAATTATAATATAATTTTAATTATTATTAACATTTTATTAAAAAAACGTTATTATATTTCGTATAATATAAGCGATAAGAAAATTATAATTAAAGTTATAGTTATTAAATATTAAAGTTATTACATCGTACGACGTACAACGTACGACGTAATTAACTATTTTTATTAAAACTAGTATTAAGTGTAAAGTTTTTATCGTATCTTCGTACGTTATAAATTATACTTATTACATACTTTAATTACTACATACTAAACATATAATTTATACGCTGTATGCTAGCGACATTATTTATCATTATTTTTATACATATATAATTATATTCTCGTCGTATATTTAATAATTTATAAGCTTAATTAATAATTATTTATCTTTAAAAATTAGTAATCTTTCGTTAATACAGTACGTACTAAATTCATTAAATCGTTCATATTAATCATGACATTAGTAAATGAAATAAATAATTATTCTCGTATGAAACGTATTATATTCATTAAATTTAATAATTAATCGCGATAATTTAGTAACATTAAGATAAGTATGTAAAAGAAAAATGTTTAAGACTTAATAAAAAACGAAACAGTAATTATACGAATCGTAGCAATGAAGAAAAAGATTAATAAAACAGTATTAAAAATCATATTAAAAATTATTAGTAATGATTTATTTCGTACGATTAAAAGCATCATTAACATAAAAAACATATGAATTAAACTTAAAATTACATGCTCGTAAGTAAATTAAGAAATAATATACGTTATGCTTAATGAGCTTTTCTAATATGTAGTAATAAATAAGATAAAACATTATATTAAATTATTTAACGTTATATTTAACGATGTAAAAAGTCTTATTAAACGATTTAAAATAATCGTACGAGATAATTAAGATATATGAAACGATATTTACATCATTATTATTTTCGATTTACTTTTTTTAAAATACGACATTATTAAAGCTCATATCATTACTTTAAAAAAGATATAAATATAAAAAATTTAGTAATAATTAACGTTCGAAGAAATACGTATTAACTTTAATCATTAAGTAAATATTAAATTAAAGTTAATAATAAATATATAATATAAAAAAAGATTATATAATTACGATTATTCGTACGAAAACAGAAAAAACTTTAAAAATATAAAAGTATACTTTATATGCGATAAAGTAAAACATATATCGCGAGATTATCGTAATACAATAAAAAGATTAAAGTTAAAATAAAAACGCGAAAATAATAAGAAGTCTTTTATACGAAATAAACATTTAAGAAATCATTTACATAAAGTCGCTAATATTAGCATCGACGAGAATGAGCTTAACGAGAAAGAAGAAAAGAAATTGTTACTCAGAATAATTAAATAAAGAATTTTCGCGAAGAATAATTATTAATTAATTAAACTTATACGATGCGTTATTATTTTACGAGAAAAAGTATAAGTTTAAAGTTACGAATGACGAAATTATACGTAATACGAAGAAAAGAAGAATAATAATTTACATCAACGTTATATTAAACGTACGAATACGCGATGTATGTTACGTATCTTAAACATTCGCTAACTTAATCTTATTAAGCATTTTAAAGAAAGATAAATAATCGTACGTGAATGAAAACGAGTACATATTATTAATTAAAGATAAAATCTTTATGATTAAAGCTAAGCTTATAAAATAAAATATTTATCGTTTAATATTATACGATGATAAGAAAATCTTAATAACATTATATAAAAAATTAAAAAGACTTATTAATTTAAAAGAAGTAACATCATTATAACAATTATAATATAAAAGATTTAAACACGTAAGTTATGTTAAAATTAAATTAATCTTTATTATAATTAACGATTTATTTTTGAACGAGTTAAATGATTTATATAAAGCAGATATATTAAAAAATTTAATTCGTTAACATTAAAGTGTAAAAGTTTCTTAATAAAAATAAATATTCTGCATCATCATTATATAAAATATTTAATAATTATTTTATAATTTAACGATGCGTTAAATATTTATACGTTATGTATTTAAAATAAGTAAACACGAATCGTTTATTATATGCTTATAAGACTTATTACTAAAATATTAAAAAGATTATATTTAAATCTTTAAAAATTATATAATTTAATATTATTAAGAAAATCTTCGTACGCAGTTATATTAATAAACGATTATATTAAAAAAATCATGAATTAATTCTTAAAAAACAAGAAAGATTTTTATAATTAATTTATTTATATAGTTTCAAGATTAAAACGACTCATTAAATAAAAAGTAGCACATTTTAAAATTAATGAAGAAGAAGAATATATTAATTATGCATTATTACGTTAATGTAAGATTAAAGAAATCGTCATTAAGTAATTAACGTTTTACATTCTTAAGCATAACGTAATAAGCGAACGAAACTGAAAAACGCTTCGTACGATGAAGAACTCGTTATTATTAAACGTAAAGTTATTTAATATATTTTAAGCTGAAGCTATGCACGTCGTTAACGAACTTAATAAATTTATTATTAATGTTAAAAAGAAATAAAGTTTTAAATCATGCGATTAATAATATATAATTAAACGTGACTCATTTACGCGTATTTAATAACGTCGTTTATATATACATTTTAAAAAAGAAACGAATTAAATTAAACATAAAACGTATATGAATTAACAT
>JAABUO010007771.1_pt1 | contig 12204 bp, 16 predicted proteins | sample 5559291 | NCBI WGS metagenome assembly JAABUO01 (sample SAMN10711878, study PRJNA513372) | rock metagenome | isolation source: Antarctica rocks | place: Antarctica: Victoria Land, Finger Mt sud
CAGGGCTGCAGCTTGCCCTAGCTATATGCATGCATTTTTGTTGTGTTTTAGGCCATTGAACTGAACTTGAAAGAGTAACAATTTTGACTTCTTCTGCTGTCTCCTGATGTGCCAGGAGGCCGTCAATCAGTGCAAGAAAAGCCCAAAGCAGCAAAGCAGAAGGATGGGAAATCAAAGTGGTGGAAGATCTGGTAAAAGCTGAGACCCTGTGCAGACATGCCTGGGGTGCCTGGGCACACCGTGCTGATCAGGATGTTATCAAGAAACAGTCTATGAATTTTGCACGTTATGCATGATATGTGATCTTTATCAGCAATGCAGGTCGAGCTTCAACAGTATCACTTTCTTGTGATGATTGATTGTTTTCTTGTGATGATTGATGGTGTTGATTTCATGAACGCCAACACCTCCCTGTATTTGCATAGTTGCTTTTTTTCTGGGTTGCTTGCTAGATCGTTGATGTTGCCTGCTTTGATTGCTGCTCTGCCCCTGCTCTCTGTCATGCCTTGAACAACTACCATAGCAGTGCAGTAGGTCTGTCTGCAGAAAATGCAGATGCAGGCTATCTCTGGGATGTAAATTGGACTTATCCAAACCCTGCATGCGCAAGCAGGCTTAGCAAGAATCATTGAGTGGGCTGGCACGGATTCGACCAGCACAGCTACAAATGATTCTCCAAGTGTGCAGCAATCTGCTGTCATCACTTGATCAAGCAAGAACCCAGTGCTGCAGCTGTGCGCATTACATGATACCCTGCATGCATCTCTTGAAACGGTCTGCCAGTGTAGCACAGACCACTGGAAGTGTAGCACAGACCACTGGAAGTGTAGCACACACCACTGCAAGTGTTGCAGACATCATTGCAAGTGCAGCAGACATCACTGCTCATACAGGGCTAGTGAGCTTGCTGCATTATGTTGACTTCTACGAGGCCTTAATCAAACACTCAATCTTGCACTGCATGACAAATTGCAGGACACACTCAGCATAATTGGGCAAACATTATATTCAGGCAATACAGGCCATACTTCCACACATATAGACGCAAGATGAGAAAGATATATGATTTCTGTCCTAATAGGTATTTATGTGCTATTTATACATAGAATGCAGACAGCACATACATATAAATGAAGCATCCACATGTATGTTGCATGATTGTCATGGCTGTGAGTGGGTGCGAGGCCATGCAAAAAAGCACACTACAGCAGATCTTGTACAACACTACCAAGTGGTTCGCGTAAAGATACCACCGGCACCGCAATGGCATCGGTGCTTCCTGTACACAACAAGTTGGTTAAGTGATAGGCTCACGCAAGGACAACCCCTGGCAGGCCTGATAAAGGCCAACCATCCACGTTGGCAAGATACTGCGAGGACAGCCTTTGGCCTGGCAACAGGCCTCTGAGAAGCCGAGAAAAGTGGTCTCGGAGGGAGTACACGTTGAAAACGTGCGTGTGCCTGCCGACCAAAGCGCGGACTATAAGCCTGGTCTTTCGCAGCTGATAGAACACTGGCAGGATTTAGTCAATAAACAGACTACCCCTAGCAAGGCAAAGACTGCTGCAAAACCTTTGAGTCCGCGCACTGGGTGAGACTTGGAGCAATATTGAGTCTGACTTGATTGTTTACAAAACATATTGCTGAAGTGTGCAAACGCTGCTTTAGGAGTAGTGAGTCACAGCCAGTCAGCACCGCTGCCATGGACAGGCAGGACACTATAAAGGCAGGCAACGTGGAGAGGCAAGACACTATCAAAGCCGGCAATGTGTTCAGACAGGATACCATCAAATCAGGCAAGCCTTCATTGGCTGATATCAAGCTGTGATAGCTTCTGCCAAGCAAGCCATCAGAAGCTGTGAGAGTGAATCCCATGGCTTGCATGCGCCAGCGCTCTACCAAATCCAGCCTTAGAAAGCCAGAATGTTGATCATAAGGCCAGCAGATCAAATTGACAGCAATGACCAAATTGCAGCGGCAGAGAGCTTGTCCCTGCTCCTACTGACTCCTACACGCATGTCATTGCTGATTGCTTAATTACATGCATTAAACCTTTTGCAAATGTTAGACGTGTCTTTCTGACTATCTGTTGATGCATGCAGACACAGGTCAGGCTCAACAGCAGCTGCTGCTCTCAGAGCTCAAGCGAGTTGGCACTCAGCAGGAGCAGCTCAAGAAGGCTGTCTCTGAGGCAGCTGCTGCAGCAACAGCCAGAGGGGAAACCTTTGAGATTTCCCCCCTGAAAAGCTTCAAGCTCAGTGAGCAAGAGCTCACCAATCTGAAGAGCTCACAGCTCAAGGAAAGGCTGGCTCCATCAGTAGATGCACCAGTCAGTGATGAAGCTGTGCAAGAGGCAGCTGCAGAGAACAATGTAGCACCAGCTGCTCCTGCAGGCAAGCTTTCCGTTGCAGCCAACTTTTTCTGCGATGTTGATCTGCAGACATGCACGCTGCTGATGCGTTACGCTATGTGACAGGTTCCACTGAAGCTCATTGTGAAAGTACAAGCTGCGTTCTGGCAGCAGCAGCGTCAACAATGGCAGACCTCGCCACTCGCTGTTGCTGCCAAAATGTATGTTTTGTTCACATTTTGTCAATTGCTAGGTGTAGACAAACTTAGTAGGTTCATGTCGAAACAGCTAGCACACCTGTAATTGTTACTACTGTTGTTGCCGGTCACAGAGAGCAGTGCAGACACAGAGGCACAGATGCAGCTGCTGTTTGCTGAGCTGAAGCGTATCGAGGGCCAGCAGCAGCAGCTCAAGACTGCTGTGGCTCAGAACAAGGTGCTGGTAGTGCACCCGCCCAAAGGTTTTGCAGGGCCCTCTGTGGAGGATGAGTATGCAGAGGAAGAAGAGGCTCAACCCAACCCAGACAGGTTCATTCCCTCAGGTCAGTCTGACTTAGCCTTATCCTGATCATGGCGTTCTTCTGATCATCCTCCTGATCAGCCCCGTGCTGAAGCTGAGCTAGCAAACCCCATGCACTACAATGATCAGCCCAGCATCAAAGTGTGTCACTGTAAAGCTGCCAGCACAACAGCAGCTTGTTATTGTAGTACCCAGTCGTTTCCTAGCTCCTTTCAACCTGTGACTTTTGTCAAGTGCAAATGTGTCATGGAGTGCACATGCATTGCCCCCCTTGTTTTGAACCGTGCCAAGTCAAAAGCATCAAATTTTCCATCCTGGCCTGTGCTGAGCTCTGCTGTGCTCTGCTCTGCTCTGCTCTGCTCTGCTCTGCTCTGCTCTGCTCTGCTCTGCTCTGCTCTGCTGTGTGTGGCCTTGTAGCATATGGTCTACATATTAAAGTACAAAAGTGATGTACTCGTGGTACAGGAGGCTTGACTGGTTTCAATGTGGCCAAGGACCTGCTGAAGCTGGATTTCAGCAGCCCAGAAGAGGCGCCTGAAGAGTTCAGGGCTGTCGTCTTCAACGCACCTCCTGCTAAGAAAGGCATGCGGATGCCAAGCCTGACGGCTCTGGAAATCCAAACCCAAGGTAACAGCATGTCTGGCTACCTGTGCATGTAGCTGTCTTGAAAGGAAGCTCGTAATCTGCTTACAGCTGCATTTGCAAGGCTGTTGCAAGAAGAGTCTGACCATGAATATGTGACAGCTGCTGCTGAAGCTTGATGTCTGAGGATCCATAGATACACCGGGATGCAACGGCCTTGGAACAAAAACATACATGCAAATACTGTACTTGCAATACTGATCGTTTATGTCATTTATGAACATGCTTTATCTAATAAGAATGCATTTGTAAACGTGCAATTTTTGCAGGTAGCTTTGGGGTGATTGAGGAGAAGGGCTTGAAGATGTTTCTGCGACGGCTTCAAGAGGACCAGCAAGACATGTTGGAGCTGATCAAGGACAGGGAGAAGGCCAGGAAGAAAGGGCTGGACGAACAAGCCCTGCCTGTTCTCAAGGTCCCTGCCCCTGCAGTCGTGTGGGATGTCGGCACCCCCCCTAGCCCCTTGCAGAGTCAGGGGTTAGACCCCAGTCCTCAAGAGGGGACCCCAGACCAACAGGCTGCTGCAGCTCCAGTGGTAACTCCAAGCCAGGGTAAGCTGTTTTTACCAGTCAACTGTCTGTGCATGCGCTTGGCCTCCAGAGTTGACAGCAATCAAACATGCTGAACAATGACGTGATATAGAGCTTGCTCATCTGCATCACCAGCATGCTGTTCTTGCAGTCTGCTGGACTTTGACTGTTTGCAGTTCAAATCACACAGCTCAGGGTCTTGAGGACCACAGCTTGCTACAAATGATTCTGATTGATTGCAGTTTGAAATGCACAGCTCAGGTCTTGAGGACCACAGCTGGCTACAAGTGATTCTATCCAGCCATATTTTACCTGCGGTTCCCCCTACACCTGGTGCACCTTCATGTCTGTCCATCATCTGGTGTGCTCAAGCTTCAGAAGTTGTGTACCTGTGCAGCCTGACTCAGCTCTGCAGCTCAGCTGCGTGCTTATTTGCACACGGCACACCTTGAACGTCTCTTCCTACTACCTTGGGCATGCATTCACTGGCGCCATTGTGCCGCCTTGCAGGTGTGAGCATCAAGAAGGCAGCCAAGGGGCAAGCAGCAGCTCTTAGTCGCTTTGGTGGTGCTGCTGCTGCCAAGGCTGGAGATGCGCTTCCCGGCTCCGTCGCTCCTGCTCAGTCTGTCCCTCAGGTCAGGCACACTCAACTCCCATCTGCTGCTGTCATTGTCTCTTTCTAGACCAACTTAAGTTATTCCTGATTTGCTGACTCTGCCCCAACAGGACCTCACACAGGGAGTTACTCAGCATTGTGCGCACCTGACCCTGATCAGAGAAGACACACTTTGGTTGAACAACGCCGCTCTCTAGCTGTTGCAGTTGATGCTAATGCTGATGGCAATGCTGTCCGTAACTCCTTTAGCTGAACATCTTTATTTAAAAAAATATTAGAAACTAAAAAAAGAAAATCATGTTTGTTTTTTATCAATCCCTGCGTGCTGCCTTTGGTGCATTCTCTTCTGGACTGCACCGCAGTGAAGAACCATTGTGTGATGACATGTGTTGGGTTGTCTATCGCGCTTGATGATGCTTTTGGCTGAGTTCAATGTTGTCATGCTCAGGGTCATGAGTCACGAGCGGCTCCAGCAGTGTTTGCTGCCTCGCCAATCCCACCTCAAACTGTGACCCCATTGCAGCTTCATGGGGCAGCACAGCAACCAGCAGCTGCCACCAATGCATCCTCAGAGCAGGCAGGTGAGATGGTCTCTCAACCCCTGAGCAGCACACCTCAGCAGGCTCACACCTCGCCATCCGAGACTCAGCATTCAGAGCAGGTTCAGCCGTCTGCCTACTCAGTACTTGCCAAGCCAACTGCCCAGGCAACTACCAAGGCGGCTTCCAAGGCAGCTACCAAGACAGCTGCCAAGAGTGAGTCAGATGATGATGATGATGTGGAGCTGTCCCCAGAGGAGCTGGGATTTGCTGGTCACTCAGAGGACGCCTTTGCAGCGCTGAAGGCCAAGATGGCAGATGCTCAGGGCAAGAAGAGCAAGAAGAAGGACAAGAAGGAGGCAGCAGCAGCAGCCACAGCAACTCCTGCTGTGGCCGCCGCTGTGCCCATGCCAGCCACTGCTGTGGCTGACTCAGCGGCTGTGGCTGTGCCAAGTGCTGATGCTGAGACTGGGAAAAGCGTTACAGATACAGGTATGCTGGTGTCTTGCACCCACATGCATGCATGTCCTGCCTGTAGATGTTCAGCAGCATTTATATGGCTTGCGGGCGTGTCAAGATGTACACCTACACTTCATGTCTATTTGATGCGCATTCTACAAGTGATCGGCTGACAGCCACAGAAAGGGGAACACAGAATTATCCTGCTGGTGACCCCGACAGAGGGTGCACCTTTTGTTTCAAGCAGCAAAACCGATTCCGCATTTAGTAATTTTCAGTAAAGGTGAATTGAATTTCTTACAGTTTGAATGGCTTTCGGCTTACAATGCGTTGGCGCTTGGTTGCAGATAAGGTGGCGACAAAACAAAGCAAGCATGAAGAGAAAGAGGAGCGGGAGCGACGGAAGCATGAGGAGAAGCAGAAGAAGAAGGAGGCAAAGCAGCAGCAGGAGCTGCAAGAGCAGCTGGAGAAGCAGAAGAGGAAGGAGGCCAAGCAGCTGAAAGAACAGCAGGAACAGGAGGAGAAGCAGAGGAGAAAGCAGCAGAAGAAGCAGGTGCATCTTCTGTCACTGTTGATCAAAACTTGCTTTTCCATAATCTTGCAAGACACGGCGCCCCCCCGCACCCTCTCTTTTCCAAACCATTACCCCAACCCCCTGCAGGGCTATAAGAGTTAAGAGCCTACAGCCCTGAACAGCAACATCTGCAAGGACAACGCTGACGCTTTGGCTGTTTTTGGCCTTTGGTAGGCATATTACGTATGTCTGGTGCCATCACCGGGCCGTTTGGCTTGTTGTCTGCAGGAAGCACAGCGGGAACAGGAGAAGCAGCATCAGAAGGACTCTAAAGCAGCAGAAGGAGAGGAACAGCAGCATTCAGAGGAGGAAGAAGAAGTCGGGACCGAAGTAGAGGCAGCAAAGGGGAACTCAGTGTTTGCTGCTCCAGTCCCCAACCTGGCTGCTGGGGTGCAGTTAGGGTTTACCCCCAGCTCTGCAGGTGGGCGTACTACCTCTCTGTGCTACATGCAACTATGTCTCTGCAAGGCCTTGCATTTGCAGTAGAAAGACATGCCTGTGATGTGCAACCCTGCTGCAGCAGTCTGCAATGCAGCCGCCAAACCAGCAAATTGTGTCCTCAGGTACCCGTCTCTAGGTCTCATTTCAAATGAGCAGGCGGCATGTGGAAGCAGGCCAATGCCCCGTCTGACATGTGCCTTGTGTGCACTCCAAACTACTTCATCTTACATTCTCTTGAACTACTTTCAAACTCATATGCAGCACTGCAAATTCATGTGCACCATTTAAAAAACATGCACAACATTTCGAATCATGTGCTTCACTTCAAACTCATGTCCAGCTACTATGTGCAGCAGTCAGTATGCCCCCAAGGGCACATGTCCCGCATCAAGCAACAAGCGGCTGTGTTGCATGGCAAGCTGCAGCTGGCAGTGCCCATCATCACTGAATCGCTTATGAGTGCAGCATCAGACAACACACCAGAGCACAGTGGCTTTCGTTGGTGCGCATGCTACAGTCTGATAAAGCATTGTGTTGCTCATCATCGAGCATTCTTATAGCTCATTTCCTGAGAGCAGATCTGCTCTGTGCAGGCAAGTCCAAGAAGAAGAACAAATAGAGTGTGGCCCCAAGTTTAGTGTCGATGGTTGATTATGTGCAGATGGGAACGTGCGAGATGTGATGCTTGGTGTCCAAATAAATACATGTTATTTGGTGACCTTTGCCACAAAGAATTTTAAATAGCAAAAAATCGTTTTTTGTTGATATTGTGTTTATGGTCTTCACGTTCAACAGATAGTGGTCTGCATGCCCAGGATATTCAACAGACAAATCTTTCAGCTACATGCATCCCTTGTGCAGCAAGCCTGTTGTGGCAATGAATACAGCTGAATGCAACAGCAAGATCAAGCTGATGTAGAGATCAATGTCCTGTTACAAGATTTGGCTGATGAGCATTGCACAGCCTTTGCTGTTGATACCCTGCAAAGCAGAGCACTATGAGGGTGCTGAAATGGTTGCAACACACAACATCGCAATTGACCAAGTTTTGCTGCTTTGACTGTGTAAGTCTGCTGTACAGCTGTGTCAGTGAAGCTCCTACAACTTTCTGCCTCAACAGTGACCGTGTGCAGCTCAGTTGCCATCTGGAAGATTCAATTATGCCATGCGTTTGCAATCTACAACTCAGCATGTCTCCCTGTGACAGTCTGCTCAAAGTGTCAGTCACAGCCAAGTGATCTGCGCTGTTAATCAACCTCAAGGCTTGATGGCTCGACCTGCAATGCAAGAAGCTGCAATGTCACCTTGATTTTGTGTGAATGCATGCGTGTCACAACTATGTAAATGCTTCAGCCTGCACAAAGATCAGCCAGACATCAGCGAAAAGTTCAGATATCAACGAAAGTAGGTCTGCTTAGGGCAGAACCGAGGGCGCATAGCAAGGCTGCATGCTACACTCAGCAAAGCCCCCAAGGTAACTTGCAGGGCAAAGGCTGAGGTCAGTCGAGATTGAGAGGAAGACAGGAAAATCAAAGGTGGCAAGTGAGGGGCTGAGGCTGTCATAGGGTGAGGTAAGGACTATGGACTGGCTAGCAAGGATTACATCTTGGCAAACGCAAACTGCCCACCTGGTACTCTCCAGGGCTTCTGCTCAGGCTTCTGTTGCTGGGCTGCTGCTGCTGACTCGCCGGCGGCAGCACTGATGTTTGACAACGGGCCTGCTGATCGGCATACTTGAAAGGCTACTGGGAAAGGCCATGCCTTCTGGCTGCCTTCTATCTGCTGCCCTCTGGGAGCCCTGGTGCTTGCCGGCAATGGCAGCCAGAACTGCCTGTTGTTGAGCGCCCAAGTTTGCCAGCAGTGCCAGCAGCTCATTTGCCTCCATATCCTCCAGCACTGCATGACATCATTTGCAGCATGATATGACTTTGCCTACACAAGCCCCAACAGAGCAGCTGACTCGCCTTCAAACATCACATGTAATGTGAACAGGATGAGGTTTGCACATACATTACACGGCAAGATGATGCCATGTTCAGTGTTGCGAGCACATGATCATGCATGTTACAACGCAGAACATGAGTGCCAGCGTTTGTACCTTTATTATTGCTGCCTGCCATTGCCTGCTGGTCCGGCTCATGCACTGCTACACCTCTCTCAGCGTCCTCCTGAAGCCCTCTGCTGCTCTGCTGACTGTACATTGTGGTCTCTTGCACTGTGACAGCTTGCACATCCTCCATTTTGAGCTGTGACTGGTTGTCATGTGAGTGTGCCTTTGTACAGACATCCGCAAAGTCCTGGGTCACACTCGAGTCAGACTCCAAACTACCTGTCCTGATGAAGGTGCGAGGCTTTGAGCCTTGCAAGGACAGCTGCTGGGCCTCAGTATACACTGTACGTGTTACCACCTTCTGCACCAGCTGTTCCCCTGACCGCTCTTGCACTTTCTCGTTTACAAAGCTGCTGCTGATGGTTGGACTGATCGGCACGCCACCTGGCTTAGCAAGACCAAGTATTTCAGCTGACTGCTTAGTCAGTTTCTGTGACAGTCCCTTGGCTGTATGACTATCAATCAAGACCTCATCAAACCTCCTTGCAGTGAATTGACAGACCGGTGGGCTATCAGGGGCGACATGGTCGAATCTTGGAGCAGCACAGTAGCCGGCCATGGGACTGTCGCCCACTGTGAAGCTATGAGATTTTTGAGTCATCAGCTTCTGCAGTGACTTCTTCTGAGCCTCTGCATTGTTGAGCAGGTGGTCAGTCCAGACATGTGACATGTCAGCAAATCTGCATTCAGGAAACGCCTCGACAGCTGAGCCCACATGCCCTTATGCACAAGGTGAGGATTGGAGCATGTTTTGCGATGCAGTGACTGTGAGCAGATTCGATTCAAGGTTGTGACTGATTCAAAATGCGGGAATCTGACCTGCAGTGTGAGTGGTGGTCATCTTCAGGATCTCCCGGGCTCTGTTCAATGTCAGACCAAAGCGGCCTGCATAGGGACACAGCGCTCATCAGACAGATGTTGAGACACTGCAGCAAGCTTGCAAGCACTCCCATCACGGTGTACTTTCTGTATCAAATATGATGCATCCCTGCATGCGGTCTTGCACGTATTGTTACTGTAGCATGTCATGGGTGCATGACAAAAGTCAGAGTCCAGGCTAGCTGCAAGACTGAGCACTTTACATGTGTGCTAGACAGCAGCTGTGGGTCCTCTAGGTGCAGGAGACCCTGAGCGAGATTGCTGTGTGAAAAATCACTAGACATGTGCAGTCCACATTCTGCATGGCCTCAATCACAGGCAGACCAAGTGTGTGGTTCTCACTGGTCTTGACAGGGTGTTTGAGCTTAGGCTTTGGGCTGTTTGGCCTTGGCTGTGCCAACCCATACTTGCGCCTGTGTTTCTTGGCCTTCCTGAGCTGATCAGGGGTGAGGTTTGCTGTCATTGGCAGGGCAGGTGGGGCCTGAATCTCCCCTTTCATAGAGTCTGCATCAGAGTCATCCTGGTTTGCTGGGCTCAAATCCATCCTCAGAAGGTCCCTTGCGACAGCAAAGCCTGTGTAGCCACCTGCACACGTCCTGTATGTGTCGTCACACCATATACGGCAAGTGGTTCAGCTCAGAAGCCTGCTCAAAAGAATGATATGCAGCAGCAGCTTATTCAGCATACACTCAAGACTCAGTCCCTCTTCAGAGTGCATGTGTAATTTGTTGATGGTAAAAGTATGATGGGTGTAATATAGATTGGAATCTGGCGCAGATTGGTGTGTATTGTGGTTGCCGTATGATTTTGATAAGGCAGCCATGGCATCAATAGCGGGCGACGCTGTCCTGTACTGTAAATTGGAATGCATTGAACTCCAAATGGCACAGAAAGTCCCTACATGCAGAGTCCAAACTCCATTTTAGATTAATACAAGACGTCACCTGATACTACGTTCCTCACAGGAGTGTCATCAGTTGCCTCGCTCCAATCAGAGCTGCCATAGGTCACACGCCTCCCAAAAGGAACTGTTAGAATAGGTCCAGGGCATTCAGGGCCTATCAGGCACCCATTCTTTCTGAGATTGGCAGACTTAGACGGCAGCCTTGATCCTGACTCCAGCACGTCCAGGGCAGCTACATCTTGCTTCAGGTGCTCTTGATGCAGGCCTAGCCGCTTGACTTCTGCTAGTAGGACCTGGAGCTCTGCCCTGAGGGAGTCTGCTGCTGCTGAAGACTTCAAGATGGGCGTTCCATTGTGCAGAGACTCTGCAGCAGCAGCTGCTGCAGTGAGTCTTTGATGCGACTTTACATTCAGCCCCGAAAAAGCTGGCGTTTCTTGTTCATGGTGATGTGAAACATGGAAGCAGGCTGCGCACCTGCGGTCGAAAGCGGCAGCTTGTCTGACAGGGGCATGTCGTGCACGCCGGCCGCTTTATCGGACGGGGTTTTCAGGCGGCAGTGCCACAAGTACAATGGTAACTGCACTGCCAATGCAACCAGACGATATTATGTTGCACCTGCAGCCAGTCACGTGAAGCCCTCACGACTGCCTCAGCTTCAAACGATAAACCCTGGACTGATCACTGTTGGCAACAGCCGTTCCGACCAAAGACACGGTCCAGTAATGGAACAGTTGTCATGCAGGCAATGCAGCCAAGACGTTCGCAGGGCACATGTACACTGTTGAACTTGCGCAACCGCTGTATGAAAATCAGACTGGTACTTGATGCACCAGAGTGTTGGTGATAGTACCCACGACACACCTCGGACGTACCCAGCAAAATTCTTGGACTGTATGGTAAGCTCAACCGGAGCCAAAAGGCAAGGCAAGCCTGTTTCTCGGCCGTGGACCTCGCGTCTAGAGAGCCTGCAGCTCGCCACACCAAACGCTGTTAGCGGTTAGTCCCGGCGATTAGTCACGGCAGTACGCAGAAGCTTAGTCAATCAATCAATCAATCAATCAATCAATCAATCAATATATTTAATGTCCTGGGGGGCAACTGGGACCCAACAGACAAGAAGGTCAGTTCAGTGAATTCATACAGACAAGATTTGCTTCCTACATGCAAAGGATTCCCTAAGGAAACCACCACATGCATTTGCTTCACACAAAATCATAAAGTCTGCAATAGTACAACAGTGCTGCAGGAGGTCCAAATGCTGTGACCTGATGTGGCTGTATGCTGGGCAATAAAGAACAAAGTGCTGCTCGTTCTCCACACAATCCAATGACTTGCACACTAGACCCAGCCTGTCTGTCCTATCTAGGTGAACACCATCTGCCCAGCGGCCTGTGTCTACCCGCAGACCATGGCATCCAGTCGTAAACCTACTAATTAGCCTTCTATTTGATGCACACTTGACAACAGACAGATACTCTGCAGATTTGTACTCAGGCTGCATTGTCCTATATAACATCAAGCTGCTGTGCTGAACATCTGCAAAGTACTCAAATGCATGCTGATGCTTAGCCCTTTCTATGACAGATGCAATGTCAAAATTGTGAAAAAGCTGCTGCTGTCCTAAATGACCATGCAGAAAAT
>JAABUO010007772.1_pt1 | contig 12201 bp, 13 predicted proteins | sample 5559291 | NCBI WGS metagenome assembly JAABUO01 (sample SAMN10711878, study PRJNA513372) | rock metagenome | isolation source: Antarctica rocks | place: Antarctica: Victoria Land, Finger Mt sud
TACCTGTGTTTCTACCTGAGCCTCAAGCAGTGTCCATGCCCATGCCCATGGAACACCCCTGCATGATGCCCCTGCTTGCTTGATTTGTGGCTGTCATTGGCTGCAGGTGAAGTACGACTTGCTGATAGGAGCAGATGGTGTTGGCAGCACAGTGAGGTCTGAGATGGAGCACCAGCTACCTGGCATGTCAGGTGCATGTATTCTCCTGCGCCTTTGCCTCTGTTTCAGCCTTTCTCTGCATTATCTATTCTAACCGCTGTGCACAGATCTGTGTAGAGTGCGCCTGGTACAAATTGCTCTTGGTGCTTTGGCTCGCTGCTGATGTACATGATGGTGCAATGGTACCACTGCACGAGGCACACCTCACAAGCAGATCATACACTGTGAGACTGCACTGTTATACAGTGCAGCTGCTATTCATACCAAGCACAATGGGAGATGCAATGTTTGCTGCAGATGACTGCATCTGCTCTTTTCTGTCCTGGGTTGCTAGCTCCTGCCCAGCTGCTGCTTGCTTCTGTAACATGTGGGATTCAAACCCAGGACTACTCTCCCAAGAGAGTCGCAACTTTTGTTCACAACTTTTGTTCTTAGGTTCAAAGTCTGAACCTGCGTGTCCCATCTGTCAATTCTGGAACACGATAGAGCTCTGTTGCAGCTTCACTGTATAAACTCTGCTTGATACTGCCAGCCCCATCGCGTCAACATACGGCCAGTCTATGCTCTGCATTGCTGCGTCAGCACCAAGGCAGCAGTCAGATGTGTTCTGCAATGCAACCTCAAGCTGCCAGCCAGCATGCTGACGCTGTGCATCTGGGCGCTGTTTGCAGTGAAGATAGAGGATTCAGGACGGGAGTACAAAACCTACAGGGGCTTGAGAGCAGACTTGGAACCTCCTGAGCTGAAAAACCGGCCTGGGCGCTCCATACATCTGTTCCTGGGAAGCAACAACTGGACGTCCCTCTCAGGGCACCTGAACCCTGATGGCACTTATGCTGGAACGCTAGCCATGAAAAATGGAGGTCAGCATTTGCATGATGCCACATTCATGTGACACCTTGTTGCCTGAAAGAGAAGCGACTGAAGCTGGCTGCATGCCTCTTGGTTGGCACAGCAGAAAGAAAGCAACTCTGTCGACCAGTATGTGGAGTCTTGTAGTTGCCTATACCTGTGCAGTGCAGAGATACAGAAGAAATGACACTTGGCTTTACCTAAGAAGGACAAGAGATCAAGTGAAGCAGCCATAAGCCTGCCATAAAGTATCCACTTCATGCCTGTGTATATATTTCTTGTAGTGTCAAGCAAGGCCTCATTTGTTCATTCATGCCTCAGGTAAAGCATCATGAGGTGAGATGCATGCATTGTGCTGCGTTGAAACCAGCGGCGTACAACAAGCATGCTTTGCATCTCATGGACTGCGTATGCCATGTGTTGCACAGATTTCAAGAAGCTGAAGACCACAGCAGACTATGAGTCAGTAATCCGGAACAGCGTCAATGGAGTTCCAGAGCATTGGATACCAGAAGTGGCCAAGCAATGTGTGGACAGCTCTGCCTCCCCTCAAGGCAGGAGGCATGCTTTCATCTTGCCCCTCATCATGTGTCATCTGCTGTCCTGGCTCTTGCTGTAAAAGTTTGCATGTGAGAGGCAGATTCGTTCTGTCTGCTGAAGAGCCTGCTGCCATGTGCTGTCTGCCTTGTGACCTGTGCGTGCTGTGCCCTCTGTCCTCAGCTCATTACTGTGTATGTTGTTTTTCCACTCATTGTCTGTTGACTCCCCTGATGAGTCCTGAAGACAGGAAATGTAAATTGATTGGTTGATTGACTACAGCAGACTGCCCATGGGTGTGTTGACATTTGCATTGTGCTTCTTGTATGTTGGCTTTGCCTGCTGTCCTTAACTTGGCCTGTTGCCTTTCCTATGTCTCTGCGATACACCTGTAACTCCTTCCCACTTCACTGCAACATCTTGTTATTTGCTGATTGCGAACTGAGTCTGCAGTGGTTGGCAACCAAGCCAGATCAGGACTTCACTTCCATGCTCAAGTGTGGTCTCTCTGCACAGGGTGTGGTGTTCCAAACTGACAGGACCTGGGGTGCTGCTTCTGGGAGACGCAGCCCATGCTGTGACCCCTGTGGGTGGCCAGGGGGCCAACGCAGCATTGGAAGACTGTCTGTTCCTTGATGGAGTTCTGGAATCAACAGGTGAGCTAACCCAAATCCTGTTGGTACCCATCCCTGGCAGTATAATCAATCAATCAATATGTTTAATGTCCTGGGGGGCAAATGGGACCCAACAGACAAGTAGCAGCAGCAGCAACACCATGAACGCCTGATTCTTTTGCATCAGGCATCAGCGTCGCACTTGTTAGACTCCTGTTTTGCATTTCCCAACACTCTACAGCTGTCATTGATTGTGACTGTAGCATCAAACTGCATGGGCTTGTGCATGAGCCAGAGAACGCTACTGTATGTAACACACCTTAGTGACAAATAGCTTGTTGCGCATGCTGACAGGAATAGTCAGAGATTTAGCCCCTGCAGGGTCCATGTGGCAGGAGCAAGTGGCAGCATCTGTATCCATTTCACCCTCAATGTTGACGATACTGACAACACAGCTGTCTGGCTTCTACAAATGTGCATGCATATGCAAAGTTGCCAGCAACTAGACTGGCAGCAGTTGAGCCGTGTGCAGCTCATATGCTGCAAACCCCACCAGGCAGTGTACTTCATGTAAACACCAGCAGTGCAAACACACTAGCAGTGCAAACATACTAGCAGTGCAAACACACTAGCAGTGCAAACACAGGTGACGATCTGGCCCAAGCAGTGCCCACATTTGACAGGGAGCGTCTACCAGATGCTCTCGGTCTAGTAGACATCGAGTCTTCCTTTTCCAAACTGGTTGGAAACAAGTTCAAGGCCATGTTGGACCTGAAATTCCTGAAGATTGTCGCACATGTTGTTTTTGGTAAGCGCCTGTCTGCTTGTCCAAACCAGACAGTCCATTTTTGGTCGCAGGATGACTCAGTTTCAGTTGAGCGGCATGCATTCTCCAATGCTTCTAAGAATCAGTAACGTTTGACGCATCAAGCCTGTTGTTGAATCAATGTCTGTCCACTGGTATAGCTGCTGCTTGTTGTTTGTGTTGCTCAGCCTCCATATGTATGTCCCATATGTCAAGACTGCTGTATATGTAGGCGCTCGGCATGCATATGTGAGCGCAAGTGTGTGTTTGTGTGCAGGTAGCCTAGTGCATAAGCTTTTGCCATTCATACGCAAAAGCAAACCTGCAATGGTGCGGCTTGGCAGCGATATGAGGTATTCTGAGATTATGCAAGAAGTCAACAGAGATGCTGCCACAGTTGCAGCATTGTTGTTAACGGCCGTCATGGTCGTGTATCTGAAGGCTGCTAGGATTCTATAAGCTGTTTTTGGCAAGAACTTATCTAGCTTACTGTGTGTTGCTCAAGAATTCACAGCCTCAAGTGCAAGTGTGTATGTCATTGCAGCAATGCAAGCTACAGCAGTGACATCCGGTCGGAGCATTCTCCACGTCAGCAGGACTGTAGTTGGATGCACAAAGCAGACGGATTGCACGCTTTGGAAGCATGCATGCAGGTTCTGTGCCATAACAGGATTCCTTCCCGGATTCAGGTGTGCATAGGTGTACATAGGTGTACAAGAGTACCGATATGCATAAACCTAAGACCATATATGGCATCAAAATCAAAAGAATCCTCGACCAAACGCTTTTCTCGTTCAATAAATGTCATTCCCTAGCAACTAACGCTAGTGACCAACTTTTTTGTCGAATTAGTAAGTCATAGCTGTTTACACGTAGTAATACACAGCCTTAAACTGCCGGTCAGCTTCGTTGGAGGTTGTTCGATTGCGCGCAGGGCAGGAGACAGTCAAGCGCCGGTTCAACAGCTCCCTTTCAGTTTTTCTGGAACTTCTTCACCTGGAAGTCTTCGCTCCTATTGCTGCTTCTTTCAGTTTACACGGCGTTATTTCACACCCGATCTTGAAGCATGTGGACCATTTTGGAGCCTTGTATGCGTCCCGGGGGAGATCGCCGCGGCATCATACCGTTCATTAGGGTAAGCGCGCATGGTGGTTGATGAACGCGACGCCCCTTATGCTCTGTCGGTGGACACGGTGACCACTCAAGATCAAGACATGTCACATGGGTACACGACCGACCGTTAACGCGGCTCAGCGTGTTTCATTCGTGCGCAGGCGATCGTGGCAGAATTGATCGGTACTGCGATCTTCGTTTTCTTTTCGACAGGTAGCCCAACGCGCTGACTCGCATTTGGCTACCGTTTGAGGTCGTTCTCTACTATTTAAGCTGAGCTTTAAGCATGCTTGTTGCAGCCACTGTCACGTCCGGGTGTCACACATCAGACGTGGCATCAGCCTCCGGCTCCGGTAGCAACACATCCTTGACCAACGGTGCGCTTGGCAACCGTCACGGTTATGAAGCCCTTTCTCTGGCTCCAAGTGGTCTCACAATCTATACATTCTTGTCCTGCAGTCGTCCCTGGCTCATGCTTTCTGAGCAGTACTACAGCACTTCTGAACATAGCTTTGGCCTTTGGCTTCACAATCTTTGTGGTGATCTTTGTCACAGCGCCCTTTTCAGGTCAGTTGCAAGGTTGGCAGGGGTGTCACTTTTGTACACAGTGCAGCAGACTTGACACCCAGGTGCTTGCAGGTGGCCACATCAACCCTGCTGTCTCTTTTGCCTTTTTCCTTGCCCAGAAGATCTCCTTGATCAGAGGGATTTGCTACATCATCGTTCAGGTGAGCCCAACTACTTCAGTGTGATGTCAAATCTTGGCGCCAGCTGCAGCACAGCAAGCTTAGCTTCTGAGTTGATGCCAGTTACTGCATGCTTCAATTTGCAAGCCCTGCAACTGATTATGCTGCCATACCATGTCTGCAATCTCACCTTTGCACTCATCATTTCACTTGGCCCAACAAGTCACGACATCTCACTGCCCTTCTTCCATGGTAGCCCCATGGCATCTGTGCCTTTCGCTGAAGCAACAGGCTGCAGACTTTTCATTTAGTCATGATTGGCCTATTGTACATGGCATACCCCAATGGTTGCCGGCATAAAACTTTCATCCCTGCCAAGGCTAAGGCCCTACCCCATGAGGGGGCATTGGCTCTTGTAAGGCTGCAGACAATCTGCAATGTCATTGCAGTGTGCTGGAGCAGCCATAGCATCCATCCTCCTCAAGGGTTTAGACTCCACCGGCTACAAGGCTGCTGCTGGAGCTTCCAACCAGATAAATGCTGCAGCTGGGGCTACAATTGGCAGGGCTCTCGGCTTTGAGATAGTTCTGACGTATGTATCTCTCAGATCCTGCCAGTGCTGCATGATGCCCAGCTAGATGCTCCTCTGGGTGTGCCAAGCATTTCCAAGGCTCTGTCAATGTGGCTGTACATGTGTGTTGCTGGATACTCTATGTATAGACTTGATTGCCTCTCACACAAATGTGAGCACACCTGTCCAGTCCTCCATAGTGAACTTACCTTGGCTGATGATTCGGACAAGCACACTCTTTTAGGCTCACATCTTGGTTTTCTGCTTGTGCAGGTTTGCGTTTGTGTTTGTCATCATGGCAGCAACAGACTCAGTGCAAACATCCAAGACCATCTCACTGCAGGTAGTGTCCTGAAATCTGTGCAATTAGAATTGGAACTCAGCAGTCAGCTTTGAACAGCGTTTGCACTGCATGCATTTTGTGCATTGTTTGTCTCATCACATGCATCGTCTGCCTGGCAGCCACATGTTGCGCTGTCATGTGTCTACATCTGCTGGGATGCATTTGTCACTGCATGATCAGCTATAGGTTGCACCTGGTTTGGACCAAATGATGTGCTTGGCTGCGTATTGTGTGGTACTACGATGCTTGTGTTGGTGTTGCTGCAGGTTTTGGCTCCCTTAGCTATTGGTATGACGCTATTCGTATGCCATCTGATTGCAATCCCTGTCGATGGTTGCTCGTAAGTGCCTTGCAGCCTTGCATCAACACCCACGCTTGTTCCCTTTTCTTGCAAGCAATCTGCAGAGCTTTGTAGCAATGCAAGGCCTTTGTGTCTGCAACTGTTGCAGAGCTTTATAGTCATGCAAGGCCTTCTGTCTGCAATCGTTGCCTGTGCATTCCATAAGTACATTTCAGCTCCTCAATGTTTGCCCTTGCTCTGACCCAAGCCATGTGGGCCAAGACACCATTTGCAGCAATGCCAATATCGTGGCAGAGCTCATCAAGTTCTTCATCATTTTGCAGTCGTCACACCAATTTTGGCAATTGCTGTGGCTACTCCTTGTGGTGAAGAGTTTGACAAGTTCTCTGCGGGAATGCCATCGTTGTTGGACATGGTGTCTTGCCTTTGCTCTGACTTTAGTGATGCAGCAAACTCTTGCCTTCATGCACGTGACAGCTCTATACACAGACATCAGGTTGAGTGCAATCAACCTGCCCGCTAGTTTCTTGTAGTTGCAATGGTGGTCTCATGTAATGACTTGTTGGGCAGCCCGGTATAATACCTAGCTTCTCATTGAATTGACGCCGAAAGGTGTAGTCTTTCCTTTTTCTGTTTCTACCGACTTATTTGGGCCTGTTTGGTTGCTGAGAATGTGCTGACTCTGCAGCGTGAATCCTGCAAGGTCCTTTGGGCCTGCTGTAGTGAGCCGCACTTTCCATCAGTACTGGATCTTCTGGGTGGGCCCCTTGGTGGGAGCCACTTGCGCTGCTGTCATCTACCAAAGCTTCAAAGCCAGGGTGAGATACCCTGTACTGCTTGGGAGTCAACATGATTCCTATTGTACGCTCTGAGTACTGGTGCCCTACAGTACAAGTCATGCACTCTTGAGCAATAGTCCTCCTGCCTGCAGCCCAAGCGTGCATAAAATGGTGTGCAAAAATAAGACACACATGGACCGTCCAAGCAAGCTAGCGCAGCATCACCTTTGCCTGCTGCTTTCTTAACAATGCTACTCTTGCAAACTTTCTGGTCACAGTCTGACATTGGTTTTTTCCAGTTGCAGCCTTGCCTTTCAACATGTGCTTTGATAAGTGTTTGTTCACTACTGTCCTTGAGGGCTGGTCTCACTGCTGGAGCTTGCTGTTGCAGGATGATGACATGAGGATTGGGCACATTGGCCACCACAAGAGGGCCGGCAAGCTGCCTGAGGACTCTGCTGCAGGGCATGATTTGGAGGCTGCACATCTGAATGATGCCACAGAGGCTGGCAAGCCAGTGATGCATGCACGCACTCCATCTAGCCATGCACATGGGCCCTCTGTTGAGGCTGGAATGCCAGTCACCCATGCTCAACCCTACCGCAATGCTGTGTGAGGATTGGTTTAATCATTAAAATTCGGGCAAAGGATGTTAGCAATTCTGGGCTGATCGAGCATCAGCTTGCATCCAAAGCATGCTGGGTTGATTGAGTGATACTACTACTGACTTGTGACTTTGCATTTTGCTATTTGATGGTCTGATTCTGTAGGCTGTGTTTGAAGCCGTCGTTGCTATGCCTTTTTGGTGGACAATGACCAAAGCCATTTTTGGATGAAGCATTGCCCTGTGCATAAAGTTTCTCTCTGTTGTGTCTGATGAGGTTTTGTTCAGCATGACTGTGATGCTGTCACAGTCATGCAAGCATACCAACTGAATGCAATTCGACCTTGAAATTGATGTCCAAGTGTTCAAGCTTTTCAGATATTGTGATTTGGATCTGCTGCCATTACCATGGCTGGCATGTTTGTTTGCTAAAAATATCAACAGAAGACAGTGTGATGGAAGTATGAGCTATGCAGCCAAGCTTATGACGGAGCAAAGTTGCTCCCTGTTAAGGGATTCATGTGTACAATGTGAGCGGTTACTGTATTCAGGACAATATTGCCTGATGTCCTTGAGGTTGACCATATTTGCATGGGGATGACTAGACTGCTGTGCCCATTGTAGCCCAATGACACATGCGTTTGATTACTTGATTAAGGCTTTTTACTGTTGTGTGACCGGTTTATCAGGCTTGTTATGTCATCCTATGACTGATTCAGGGAGGGTTCACACAGCCCTTGTGGTAGTCGTGCTTATTCAGCAGGATTGTTGCTCAGCTTGTTAAGCCCTGATAGGTTGATCGAACACCAGTCATGTATTACAGACACTCCTTTAGGATTTGCCACAACCCATACACTAGTGGAGTAAGACAATGAACTCCTGTCAGACATTCTGCCTCTGTAGTACTTAGGCCTCTATTGCCAGCATAGGCATTCTAGCCCTGCCTTGTCTCTGATGCCGTTGACATTGATTAGGCATTACACACTACACACAACCTCCGTGTGAGTATTGACAAGGTCCAACACCTTGTCAATACTCACACGCAAGAAGCTTTGCAATTTGTGCAAAACGCCCTTCTACAGGGCACAGTAGTTGAATGGCACAAGCTGGCATCAGGCAAAATGTAGCTAGAATGCACTTTGCTACTGTCATCAGGCACTGCTAAGCAAATTTGAATGACCCACATGCTTTTTTCACAACAGCATCATGAAGGCAGTCTGCCAAGAGACAGGTCTTGAAAGCAATTGCAGCAAGTCTCAATTCAAACAGTGACGGTCTTTGGCATAACAGTCAACAGCTCCACAAGACAGCTGTCCATCATGTCCAGAGCATGAGCGTTATCACCGACTTGGACTGGCAGTTTCAGTGTCTCTGCTGATCGTGATCTGATAGGCTCCCATAATTTGCATAAAGCACATTTGTTGCATAACATCCATCTAAGCTAAATTAGCTTCTCTGGAAGTGAGCGTCAGAAGCTCCATGTCATCAAGCGCTGTTGCTCGTTGTTGCTGCTGGCCATGCAGGCTGCAATGGTTCTGACTCATTGCTGCTGGCACAGAACCATTGCTAGACCAAATGCATCAGCAAGGGGAAGCTGCCTGTGCACCCTGCTCAACAACAGCACAACTCCACTGGGCTACTTCTCATTCATGTACTCTGTCAACATGACTGACATTCTTGCAAAGCCTATACAGTTGTGTAGACAGTCTCATCAGTGCAATTGTTTCATCACGTGCTGTATCGCAGCGGTAGAGTGCAGTTTGCAGCAGGGTACCTCATAGAACATGCACAACCCTCAGTAGATAGCGCTTGTCTGATCTGTCATTATCTGCCACAGCCTCTTCCTGAACTTTTGATCTTTGGCGACTGCTGGCATGCGTGATTCCCTACCGCTGACATAGTACTTGCCTGTTTCCTTGGCCAGACTGGGGTCAGTGGCCAGCTTGTACTCAAAGTTTGCATCCTGCAAGCATATGCATAGCTCAAGCCCTCATCAGCCACCAGTATGAAGCAATCAAACAGTGTAAGCCAATGAGTTGCACGCTGAGAAACTCAAAAAGTTCCAACTGGAGAGTAGATGCCGCAGCACAAGAATCACCATTCTGACATGCAGACAAAAGCAACATGCAACAGCTACTGCAGGCAGCAATTGTACAACATGCAGGCTTTGATCCACTCCAACAATCTGATCATGGCGGAGTTGAATTTTTCAAATCTGGCAGTTGGCTTGTGCTGACAATGTCTGATCACTATTGCGCAGTGCACAAGACTTGCATACCTTGACTAGTGCTGTTATCTACGCTTGCCGGGCATCCACGCATACGCATTAGACGCCCATGCGTATATGCATATAATTGGGATCGATCAACAAATTGCAGTGCAATTAGACTAATTTACAGTAGATGCAGCCAAATATCTACGGATCTACATACGGATATACAGGCATATACACGCCTCAAAAGTTGGACATTTGATGTAGATAACAGCACTCACCTTGACATCAATGCCGCAGGCTCCCCAGCCTGCATCATGCACTGTCACACTGTTACTTCATGATATGTACACTCCAAGTGTGGCCACACATTTGCTCCCCATAAAATATTGGGATGCAGAACGTACCTCAAAGCACAAACATTGCACTCTGGTGTGCGTATCACATGCATAATGTATGTGAGCAATGACACAATCATTGGCGACAGCAGGCGTAGAGTCAAGCTGATAACTGCATTGAGTCAAGCAAGGTGTACAGATTTGTAGTTTCACGGTTTGCAATAGCATCCACTCCACGCTTATACGGCGCAAAAGTGCCTGGGGATCCAAGAAGATAGCAACAAAGAAGGACACAAAACACTATGAGGTTTCATATGCAAGCTATATTTAGCCAAAGCTTCTGCGAGCTTGCTGGCCTTTCATGCGGCCACACTCTGCGGCTTCACTGTTGGAGAGCCTCACTGTGGATAGCATAACAGCATTGATGTGGCTGACCTGCTATGAGCATCTTGGTGTTGACAGTGCCAGGATCAAGGCAGTTGACAGTCACACCCTTGGGCTTCATGTGCTCTGCCAAATCGCAGGTAAACATCATGCTAGACAGTTTGGACAAAGAGTAGCTGTTATGACTGCTGAAGCCCTTCTCCTGCAGCAAGAGTACTTTCCATGACATGAAGTAACTACATCTCAGATGTCAGATGTAATACAGCTGCAATCCTCTTGCACTCTTTTTGGACGCGCAGTTGGTCTGTCAGTTTATCTGCAGACTGGCTGTGTATTTCATGTCCAACAATGGTCAACCAATCATGAACCAGATGTCCATGCATGAGCTTTAACAGCCATTCTTGCGTTCAACAGCGCATGTGCAAGGGGACATTTTATGTGCAACACGATGCAAAGGTATGATATAGTGACGTGCCTTCTCCTGCAGCACTTAGTTATGTACCTGCCAGAACAGATGGGCAACAGGCTTACCTGTTGCAGGTTGTCAAAGTCTATTGAGCTGCCTGCTGAAATGGATGATACATTAATAATGCGGTCAGTGACGACGTCCTTCAAAAGTGATGTCAACAGGAAAGGTGCAAGGACATTGACGGCCCAGGTCATCTCATAGCCATCCTCTGAGAGTGATCTTTGAGTCTCAAATACACCAGCATTGTTGATGAGGACATCGATATTTTTGTGGTCAGCCTTGATCGCTTCTGCAAACTTCCTGATCTGGGAGAGGGAGGCAAGGTTGTATGTGTAAGAGGAAATTTTGCCGCCCTTGGCAATGCTATCCAGATCTCTTTTTGTGGTTGTCACTTTTTCCTTGGTTCTGCAAGTAGCTGCAGTCTATGCATGATTTGCAGCTTTGACCACAACAAGCACACACAGTGGCCAAGATTACTCAGCATCGTGAGTCACCTGCCGTGGACAAGCACATTGGCTCCTGCAGCAGCTAATTTTGATGCTGTGTGCCGACCGATGCCGTCAGTGCTTCCGGTGACCAGATAGGTCTTCCCTGATAACTCTCTGTGTTGACATGCAACCCCCTCAGTTCTTTATGACGACCCGTCACATTGAGACAGCCGGTCTCATGTGTTCAGGCGCCGGTGCAACATCTCACCCGTGCTGCATTGCGGCACAAATTGCAAGGGATATCCGTGAGCGATATGTGGCTCTCTTGTGAACAGGCAGAAGCCTGTGCAGCTGAACTCTCTCGGTCAACAGCATCATTAGCCTGGGGGCATTGCCAGGCCACCGCTGTTTTGTCACGGTTGTACTTGGCGGATGAGCTTGACGCAAGCAGCTTGGTCCAAAGCAACTCTGAGTTGGTTTCGGAGCTGTTTATCATTCGAATTTGTACTTCAATGCACAATTATGAGGTCATTAAGACCTTATATATTGTCACCAAGCCTGTATGCTGGAGCAGAAAATCTTTGCTGGGTCCTTCCGGGCTTCTTTGCCAATTCCTTGCCAACGTGGCCATGGCCTTGAAATTAACCCCACAAAATGAAGCCCAATGTACACCCTAGCACTATGTACCATATGTGCAATGGCATATACACACTAGCTGCCTGGTGTTTAGTGTAAGACGGGACTGGGGCTTGGCGTAGGTATCCCTCAAGGCTACCGGTGTGTGAGGGCAGCACAGTTAGCCCAGTGAATTCAAACCAATCAATTAAGCAATCTACATTTTCTGTCTCTAGGACTCATCAGGGGAGTCAACAGACAATAACTGGGAAGACAACATACACTAAGCACTAAATGATCAAGGCACCAAGGAAATCAATCAATCAATTTACATTTCTTGTCTTTGGGACTCATCAGGGGAGTCAACAGACAATAACTGGGAAAACAACAT
>JAABUO010007773.1_pt1 | contig 12200 bp, 21 predicted proteins | sample 5559291 | NCBI WGS metagenome assembly JAABUO01 (sample SAMN10711878, study PRJNA513372) | rock metagenome | isolation source: Antarctica rocks | place: Antarctica: Victoria Land, Finger Mt sud
TTGCACAGCCATTGCACACCCTGTGGACGCAGCTCGCGTGAACGGACCCGCAGAACCATGATGAGGCAGACTGGGCCGCACGCACGCTGGCAGCACTGGCATGTGCGGGAAGGGTCAGCTCGCTCCAAGAGCGCTGTCGCAGCGCCTGCCTGACACAGCGCTCGGCAAAGCGCCGACTGCGCTAGTGCGCTGCTGTGGCATGCAGGAAGGGCTTGCATCTGCTCAAGCAATGGTCGCGTGCGGCGACGCGCCTTGAGGCCCAGCATGCCCGACTGCAGGAGCGCCGGCTCAGCGACTAGCGTCTGCGCGCGCAGCGCACACTTCATCCCATCTGTGCACTCCTGCAAAGCAACAAGGCCCGTCCAGAGGTGGAGGAGCTGTCAGCGTCCGCGCTGCAACGCGAGGCCTCTCTGCAAATGCGCTTTCCTCAGGTGCGTCAGCCCTGGCAAGCCTGAGCGTGTGTTCGCAGCGACTGTTGCAGACAGTTGGGCAGTGTGTGCCATGTCTGTGCGCTATTCATGGATGCGCGATGATCTGCCACTGCAGCACCACCGCTGAGCAGACGAGGCCTGGCGCAGCGGCTTGTCATCACTCGGGCAGAGCACTTCGAGAAGTCTCGCGCAGCTGGGCCGCACAGGGCACGCCCAGCAGGCGCGCGCCTGCACGTATGAGGCCAGCCGGCGGCCGGGCTGCGCGCCCGCGGCGGGCAGCAGCGTCAGCTGCGGAGACGAGGCAAAGTGCAGGGCAGGGCCCTGGGGCGCGGGCGCCAGCAGTACGACCTGGTCGTCCGTCACGCGCAGCGCGCCCGCACCTGCCGCGGCACAGGCGCTCGGGGTGCCGCTTGGAACCGCACGAGGCGCTGCAAGCCGTGCGGCCTTGGGTCCATGCAAGCTAGGGCGCATAACTGTCAAAACGAGGCTCTCTAGCTAGTGCACGGCCTCGGCAGGCTGCCATGCACGCTGGAGCATGCTCTATTGGAAGCGCGCCGTAGAAGCTGCGGATCAGGGCGGGCAGGGCCAGAGTCGCCGCAAAGTCGATATGCCGGCGCTTCATCGATGCCGGCTCCTCAAAGGTGGGCGGCTCCCACCTCAGCACCTCTGCCTGCCGAGCATGGAATCACGACGATCACTCAGCACGTGCACTGCATTGTGTTCAGCGAGCTCGACAGAGCAAGGGGCGCAGACAACATACAGCACAAGACAAGCAGCACAAGACACACGCGCCGGCGACCAGGTTCGGCGCGCACCTCTGCGCCGCGCGCGCTCTCGCGGAAGAAGCTGAGGGCCACGACCGACTGGTCGCACAGCAGGTGGAAGTCCTGCGCGACAGCAGCAGCGTGCTCTCCCGCGCCAGTCTCCACGGGCAGAGGTTGGTCCCGCGGTGTGCGCGCAGCCCAGACAGGGTATGCTCACCAAGGCCGTGAGGAACGGGTACTGCCGCTCAAAGTGCAGAGGCCTGGTCATGGCCGCTCCAGTTCACCTCGCCGAGGTGCTCTGGTCGAGCTGGGAGCCGCGCGTCCCTCGCGTCCTGCTGGTATCACACTATTCTATTCAGGAGGCCTTGCAGGCCACAGCTGCTGCAAACCCTTCCAAGCTGCTTGAGCTGCTGATCCCAAGGCAGCCTTGTGCGGAGTTGGCAGCAACCGCAGCAGCCCTACCCTATGAATGCATATGTAGCAAGCAAACAGCTGTAGAGCGCACGCCTGTTCAACACAAGTCTCGCTGGAGCCAGGACATACAGAGGGCACGGAAGGCGGCTCCGCGCCTGCTGTCTTGCTCAGGACCTTCTGCAGGCCAAGCACGCCTAGCTGTACGAGTACAGGTGTGCGCCCCTCTAGAGGCAGCAGGACGAACAGCACACAGGCTGTGCCCTCACTAGACCGCACGTGACACTACAGGAGAAGCGTCCAAGCATGTTCAAGCTTCTCAGCCTGGATGTGTTGTGCGTTAGTTCTGATACCTCTGGCCGAAGACAGTGCGCAGTGGAGGCAAGCAGGTGTCGCTTGCTGAGTACTCTGCTGCATGCCAAGACTGTTATGCCAAGACTTGCGGCGGGAAGCTAGGTCTGTATATCAGTTTCGCCCAGCCTTGTTATGTTTTACAGTTGGGTGTATCCAATAGGTGCTGAGATGCTGCAGGCCACTTTGTGCAACTGTGCAATCAAGTGCGCTTTGAGATCTGAAGGAGGCATACTCAAGAGCTGGTTTACTTGCTGATCAAGAGCTGGTTGACTCGCTGAGTCGACTGCGCCGCCTGTGCTGTACTCTCAGACGCACTTGAGCACAGTCGTGTTTGTGCGGCAGGTCCCTGTGCTGGGTAAGGGGCGTGGCGGTCCCGGGCCCAGGGCCACAGCAAGGTCGTCGTGACGACCCCACTCGAGCCGCTAGCAGCCACGCGGAAGCGCCGTGGGCAAGCGGGCGCCCCGCGCGCGGGCCCCGCAGCCGGCGGGAGGCGCGGGCGGCCCGTGGCGCGCCCACAGGCCCTGCCTCGCGGGCACCGTCGCTGAGGGCGCGCCGCTTGCGCGGCGCGGGAACGCCGCCTCTGCGCCCGACCTGGAGACTGGCGGGGGCCACGACTCTGGCTGGATCCCTGAAAACCCGTTCGCGCGCAACCGCTCGCGTTCGTGCAGCCCACCCGCGCCGGCCGGCCATGGCCACGGCGGCCACGGCCTGCTCCGAGCGCTGGCGTCCGCGCCGGCGCTGCGCCGCGTGGGCGCCGCGGCCGCGGCCGGAGCGGCCGCGCTCGGCGCGAGCCCCTGCCCTGGCGGCGGCGGGCTAGCCTCGAGGCGGCGCCATGTCTCGCACGCGCTCCTGCTGGTGGCGCTGGTCGGCCTGGCGTTGCTGGCGCTGCAGCGCCGGGCGGGGTCGCACGTCGGGGCTACCCAGGGTCTCTTGCATGCCGGGGCCGCCTCACGGCGCAGCGGCGGCGGCGGCAGCGGCGGCGGCGGCGGCGGGGTGGCGCTGAAGGGGTCGGGCTTTGTCGCGGATCCCGGCGTCTCTGACTGGGCGGCCGATGCATCAAACGAGCCCTGGGACCCCGACTTTAGCGAACGCGCCGCGCTGCTGCCCCACTACCTGCGCGAGTTGGTGCGCGACGACTCCTACGGCGGCCGGCGCACCTGGGCGGGCGCAGCGCGTGCACGCGCCGCACGCGCCGCGGAGAGCCTGCGCCGCTGGGTCGCGAGCGACCCGGTCGCCAGGCTGCTGCCGGGCGGGCCCGCGCGGTGGTACTATGCTTGGGCCGCGCACGGCGGGCCATGGCCGGGCCAGCTGTGGGACCTGGGCGCGCTGGTAGACGGCGCGCCGTGGCCGGTAGGGTCCGCGCGGGGCTTCTGCGCCGCGCTGGGCAACGGCAGCGTGGCGCTCGTCGGCAACGGCCCGCTGGCCGCCGGGCAGCGCGGCGAGATCGCGGCCGCGGCGGCCGTCGTGCGCTTCAACGCGGTCAACAACTGGTGCGGCCGGGCACGCGTGCCTTGGCCCATATACGCTGATTTTACGTTATCTAACCCAGCAGCAATATAGACATGCGAGGCCGCCTCTCGCGCGTTCCCAGCAGCGCCCGGCAGCTCACCCCCCGCCGCGGGGCCCGCCGCCTGACTCCGATGGTCATGTCCCTGCAATGTAGGCTGCCGGGCGAGCGCACGGATGTCTGGATGGTGCGCTACTACGGGCAGCGCCCGTCACTGTTCTGGGGCCTGCGCCAGCTGCCGCGGCGCGAGGCCGCCGCAATCGCCGCCGGCGCGCGCGCCGTGCTCTTCCTCGGCGGCCACCTGCGCGGGCGCTACGCGGGCGCCGTCGCCGAGGCGCGGGAGCGGTACCCCTTCGTGCCCGCCGCCAAGGCTGTGCAGGCGCGCCCGTCTCAGGACAATGTCGCTCAATCGCCTGCGCCCTGTGAGCTGTGGTTCATGCCCCGTAATTGCTCTGCACTGCATCCAACCCGGCCAGCGCATCATCATCATTTGATGATCTTGGTGGCTGCCTTGGGCTGTTTCTCTTCATTGTTGCCACCATGCTCCGGCACCGCCCTTGCATCCGCGCTGCGAGGTCGCGCGTTGCGCGCCATGCACAGCAACACCTTTCACTTGCCAGTCAGCATGGCGCGGCTGTGCTCTTGCGCTGCAACTGAGCATGCAAAGTGTTGACAGGTTTTGCGTGGTGCTTTTTTAATGACTTGGAGGCTGTCAGGAGGCCGTGGCACAGTATCTGCCATCAAAACCGCTATTGTGACCTGCACTGCAGTGCTTGACGTGCTCGAACTTGCAAGGGTGAGCATACCCATAACGAGCATAGTCACGACGAGAAGGCGCTGCTTCCCGGGCGCCGCAGGTGAATATCTCGGACTACTGGACCGTGTACAATAACGTCTTTTCCGATGGGCGCCCGCTCGAGGACGCCGTCGCCATGCCCTCGTCCGGCCTGCTTGGTGCGGCCCTGGTCTTGGCGTTGGCGCTGTACATGCCGTTGTATTCAGCGTCCGCCGTCAGCGCCGGGAGTTGCTGCCAGGAGCGGAGATTTGGCGCGCATGTCAGGGGCAGGCGAGCAAGCGCCGGCCTGCCGCGCTGTCATGAGGGTCACAGACTGCAAGTACCTCACAGGCAGCCGTGTGGCATGCCTGTCTCCTGGGGCTGGTCGCCGAGAGCGATTGCCCTTGGCTCAGAAGCTGTAGGAGCATCGTTGCCATCACGACCGAGCTGTCACACTGTGTGGCGCGCAAGCAGGAGGGCTCCGCTTGTCTGTGCGTTGTTCTCCTTAGATGTTGTGAGCAGCGCACATGCCGCTGAGCAGCATGTGTGCTCTCACGGGCGGCAGGCGCGCTGGCGGTGCTCGGCTGCCTGCGCTCCGGGCAGCGCCTGGACGTGTTCGGCTTCAACTGGAACACTGACAAGTCGTACTTCATGCACAAAATGGGCGCGGAGGGCGCGATCATGGCGCGGCTGCTGGCCGCCCACGGCCGCGCCATTACGATCCACCCCACCGCGTGCGGCGGCCTATACAGCTGCGAGCGCGCGTGCGACAACCCCAAGTACCGCCTGGCTGCAGATGGCGACGATGAGGCCTGCCACGCCAAGGCGCGGCCACACTACCCTAACCCTATCTCAGCACCACTGCGCCCGTCCTGGCGGAGCTCGGCCGGCCTCGCTGGGTGGCAGCCCAGCCGTGTATCGCATTGGGAGCAGCGGCGTTCGCGGGGTCCAGCATGCAGTCCCAAAGCAGCGCGTACAAGGACTTGCTCGGCGCATACGGTCCCCTCATGTGCTGCCGCGGCGACGCAGGCGCTGGAGAGGAGCGCCGCCGAGCGCCGCGCGCAGGAGCGGCGGGTCGAGGCCGCGCGCCGCGCCTGGGCGGAGCGCTGGCAGCCGGAGCTTGACGAGAGGGATGACGAGGACGCGGAGCTGGACCAGGGCGATGCGGCCGCCCTGCTGGCCGCGCGCCCGCGCCGCGACGCGGGAGTGAGCCAGTGGGCCGTGTGAGGCGTGCGATGGTTACCCGGTGCCTCGGACAAGCGGCGGGCCGCAGCAGCGGGGCTGGGAGCGCCCTGGCAGCCGCAGACGCGGACCTGCTTCGGGACGGATGGGCTTGGCTCAGGAAGAGGCGTGCGCGCGCCCGGTGGAGGAGCAGCCCCGCGCAGGCGATGCCAGCGCTCAGCCCGCTGGCCACGTCCGAGCTCTGGCACTTTGGAAAACAAGGGCCCTGACCATGCGGGCTTGAGCGTCCCTGCCGGCGCACAGGCGCAGGGCGTCGGCCTGACGTCACCTGGTCTGCGTACCGCTGCAGGCTACTGTGTGGGGTGGCCTGCTTTGTATTATTCATTTGTATTATTCAACAAACACGCGTGCCCCGCTGGCAGCTGGCCGCATGGGGCGGGGACGCCGTGCAGCTTTGGGAGCAAAGCGCCTGGCACTGCGGCTCGGTGGCTTTGGAGTGTCTGCTGATAGGTCTTGCGACCCAGCTCAGCTGGGCGGGGAGCGCTTGAGCAGCTTGCAGAGTGAGGTGGCTGCTTCTTGTTTCATCTTAGCAGAGTGGTGCACCTGCCTGCCAAGACAGGTGCTGCTCGTCAGCCTGCGCGGCGCGTGCGCTGCACTGCAAGAGCGTGTGAGCGTTGTTGTGTACTTGTCGCCTGTTTTCGCTTGTAGGTGGGTTTGCAGCAGACGATGTCTGCTGGCAGCAGCAAGCTGCAGCAAGGGTTCAAGTGTGGCATGCGCATGCGCTTTCCTGTCATTGCCATCTTACTCTTTGACTGCCCCCCCTCTGCAATCTAGCAGAAGTCGTGTGTCTGTTTAAGCACACTCATGATTTGTAATGCAGGAGCTTGCAGCAGCTAGGCTCCCTTCATAAGCTCGCTCATCCCATCCAACCTTCAAAGCTTGCAGTGATATCAGAGAGCCTACCTGTATACTTCAAGCTCTAAGCACGAAAGCGGGCCTTTACAGACGTGCACCATGGCGACCAGGTACCGGCCTCAGAGCGCAGGCTCGGCTTGTCTAAATAAGACCTGCCTGCAGACTGTCCATGCCGTCTTCTTGCTTGCTGGTGCTGTGCTCGCGCGATTGCCTGCTAGTGTTTTTGCTTACGGATGTTCGACTCGGCATCCGGAAAAGATATAGTTAGATGTTCACAGTGCCGCCCCGCGCAGGACGTTGACGATGGTTGCGGCCGTGCTCGCGGCTCTGCTAGTCTCGGGCGCCGACGCCGCTGGTTCGTCTCCCAGCCCCGCACGTAAAGCGTGTGCGCATGCATGCACGTGCGTTTGGCGGGACGGAAGTGGCTGCAAGTGCACGGGCTGTTGCTTGTCTTGAGCAGCGCTTGCCGATGCCGGCCCAAAACCACGTGAGGCTTTTTGCACACGACGGGAGGGCACGCACATGCCCTTTGTTTGCTAGCTGCATCGCCTGAGCGTGTGGCAGCGGACTGGAACTGCTCGTCGCATGTCCTGGTTGTCTTGGCCGCGCACCCTGCCTGGCTCTTCCAGCCACGGGAGGCGATGTATGAGTGATTGCGCGCATGAGTACATCAAGCGGGCTGTGCCTGCCAGCTGGCTGTCCCCTCACCGCCTGGTACTTCTGCTGTCCCGGCCCAGTGCAAGGCCAGCCCTGCAGTTGTGCGTGCGTCGGTCGAGTCTGGGAAGAGCTCATCTTGCCTGGCTCGCTCGCTGCCTGCCTGGCTGAGGCAGCTCTGTGCCTGCAGGCGCGCGCGCCCTGCGCTCGGCCGAGGTGGCGGGCGCGCCGTCCGCCGCGGCGTACGCGCCTGCTCCGGCGGCGGGCGCATCCCCGGCGGACATCATCTTCACGCTGGCCGCGCCGCGCGCCGAGCTGAGCGCGCAGGCGCTGGTGCTCGCCGACGTGGCGCCCGTCGTGCAGTCCTTCACGCACATGGGCGAGACAGAGGTTTTCAGCACCGGTGCGGTTCCGGGGCATGCTTGCCAAATGGATGATTTCATCATGCTGCCTAGGCAGTAAGTTGTACCAGGCAAGGTGAAGACCGGTTGAGTGTGGCATACAGGCTACCGATGCTGCCCTTACCGTGGTATAGTGTGAAGCAGCAAGTCCTCTACTTGGTATTTGTTGGAGTGCATCCTCACGGTAGTCAAGTGGAGGCTGCGCGGCGCGGCGCAGAGGCCTTTGCCAACAGCAGCATGCACGGTATCTTCGTGTCGGCGTCCGGCATGTGGCTGCACGACCCCGTGGCGGTGCTCAAGGCGATGTCGGGCAAGCAGTCCGTCTCCGCGCTGGTGGCGCTGACCGAGCCCGCATACGACGCGTCCGCGCGCACACTGACCTTCCGGGTGCGCACGCTCAGTCACCTCTCCTTACCCCTGGTGGTGCTCTGCCCTGACGGGCACACTCCGGCCCGTATGCACCGCACCAAGCATATGGTTGCAGTCAGAGCCCTGCAAGGTGCACTGAAATGAACTTCTGCGTGACTGCTGCTGCTGGAAGGGGTTGCCGTGACGAGAATCTTCTCGTGCGCCACATAAGGGCATGGATCCATATGGCCACTTGCGTTTTGTGACAGTACACTCAGACCAGGCTCTGTCGCTGGATATTTGGCTCTGAGTCACTTAGCCGCTCTGACCTTCGCGGCGCAGGCCATGGTGCTGCCCGCGACGAGCGCCGCGCACCTGCCGACCTTCGGCGGCGCCGCCGCCCGCCTCGCTGACGACGCTGCCAACGGCATCGCTGCGGGCCTGCTCACCGACGCGCCGGCAACCCCGAGCGCGCTCACCAATGTGGGCCTGTTCATCGACGCCAACTCCATGAGCCTGAACAGCGCGGGCGTCGCCGAGCGCGGCGGCGGCGGCATCGGTGGCGGCGGCGGCGGCGGGCACGGCGGCGGCGGCGGCGGCGGCGGGCACGGAGGCGGCGGCGGCCATGGTGGCGGCTTCGGGGGCGGTCACGGTGGCGGCGGGTACAGCGGATCATCGCGCCGCTACTACGATTACGGAAACAATGGGTACAGCTATGGCAAGTGAGGACGCTGCAGTGCGGAACCTGCGCATGGCCAGCGACGCGCCTAGCTAAACGGCTCCGGAGCCAGAATGCGCGCGGGGTTGTGCATGAAGCCAGGCGCCCGCGCCTGTGCGCTCGGCAAGGCGCTGGTGATCGCTCGCACAGGCTTGCTGACGGGCACTTCAAGTGGCTGGTTTCTGGTATATGAAATGCATTCCCAGGATCGTAACAACTGTAGTTGTAGGCGTAGTGGTGCGGGGCAGCCTGCGCGCATGCACGCCAGCATGAGATGCACATTTCATTCCAGGTGTTTCCCGTACCAAGCTGCTGTGTACTGCTCCTTCTGGGCATGCGTCTGTGGCCGTGCCTCCTTGCCTATGGACTGCGGGCTGGCGGCTTTGGGGTTGTCAGCCGTTTGAAGGTGCGAGCGATCTTGCTGCACCACAGGTGAAGTGTGCATTTCTCGGGAGGATAGGAAGGTATCAAGGATGGTAGCGCCGCTCCAATGCCCTGCACTATTGCCCTGCACTGCAATGCGCTGCCGTTGAGCATAACTCCCAGCACTCGACCGGACCATGCGCTATTGTACCTCACAAAGCACGGCGCACTTGCTTGCTGCATCAGCAAGCCTTCCTGCCACATGTGGTCGTGAGCCAGCTTGAGACTCCATGCCTGCCTTGCTCGTGGTGCCCTTTTTCAAGGAAGCGCAACTTGCTTGTATGATTGCAGACTATGTGCAACATGCATAGTTTGCATGATAGGTTCGTTGATATGTGCATGCAGATGGGGCTTGGGCAAGCCTTGTAACTCTGCACACTAAAGCCTGTACCATGGCAAGGACGTACGGAGCTAGATTGTCATCAGTACAGAATTTATACTCTTCAACGTGCCCTCATCAAAGCATTTACGCACATCACTGAGTCAGCTTGTCATCAGTCTGATATTTAGGTATCTGAACGTGCTTTGATGAAGGTAACAGTGCATAGCCATGAGGGGGAAAAGGCCAAAAGTCCGGCTCCACAGGCACGCGTGCAACAGATTATCCTGCTACAGACCTGCACCGGCGTGCAACAGATTATCCTGCTACGGACCTGCACCGGCGTGCAACAGATTATCCTGCTACGGACCTGCACCGGCGTGCACACACACACACTTTGCCAAACAGCCAAACTAAGCATGCCTCACAAAATGCGGGGAAAAAAATTTAGTATTATTTACTAGCTGTTTCCGACATAGTAGAACAGCAGTTCACAGCGGCGTCCTCCTGTCAGGCCGGAAAAGTAAATTGGGTCCTGCAGAAAGGCTTGACGCATTCCACGCACTCTTCGAGGCGCGCAGCAGCCTGCACGCACTGCTGTGTACTTGCTCGAAAGAAGAGAGCGTACGGGATATGGCTGACAACGGCGGTGGCGACGACGTATTGCGCGCCCGTGCGCCTGGGGCAGGCGCAGCTAACGAGCCGAGTGCCGAGGTGCGGCTGCGCTACGGCCTGCGGCGCAGGGGCGCACAACAGGGGCGTGTGCTGCTACCTATGCACGAGGTTGCGCACCTGTCGGTGCTGGGCTCAATTGCTGCACACTGCCTGCTTACCGGTCCTCGGCAAGCAGCGTGCTGAGGGTGCGCACGGGGTTGTGCTTAGGCGCTTGGCACGGCAGCTGGTGGAGGTAGTGCAGGAGCTCATGCTGTGGCGCACAGCAGCTGTTTGCTGCTATGCGCAGCGGCCGATGCTGCTGCTGGCAGGCCACTCGCGGCGCAAGCAGACGCGTTGTGAGAAGCGTGGCACGCGATGCGCGCGGGCACAGCTGTCGAGAGCTATCGCGACAGCCGGGCAGTGCATGTGACGGCACGGCCACACACCGGCATGCCGCGAGCGCGAGCTCAAGAGTGTGCAATAGCCGTTATCGAAGAGCATACGGTGTGCGCGCACAGGATGCAGACCTGCTGCTGGCAAAGAGGCTGCAGGAGCAGGAGCATGCCTTCGCCATGCTCGCCGGGCGCGCGCCCGCCCCGCACCCGGCCTCCCTGCACCGCGCCTGCCTGGGCCTCACGCCTGTCTCACGTCAAAGTGTTGGCTCGTAGCTCGCGAGCGCGCAGAGCTGCTTGGCGCGCTTTCCACGTCAAAGTGCTGCCCTGTAGCTCGCGAGCGCGCGGACCTGCTTGGCGCGCCTGCCAGAGCCCTGGCTGCGCCTGTCCTTCATTGTCGACCTGGGAGACACGGGTTGCGCAGACTGTTCATGGTTGGGGTCTCCAAAATTGTTGCTTCAGTCTTCCACCTGCACATGCCGCGTGTAGGGGCTCGTACACGGGCAGCGAGGGCGGCGGCGAGGAGGAGGAGGGCGCCACGAGCGACGAGGGCGACCTGGCCGAGCTGGGCGAGATGAACGACGAGGCGCTCGCGCGGCACCTGCAGCAGCGCGAGGACCGCGCGCACTACCGGCGCCTGCTCGAGCTCGCCGGCGTGGGTGCGCGGCGGCTCCAGCACCCTTGCCGGGCTCTGGCAAGGCCGGGTGAGGCTGTTTGTGTTTGGTGGTATCGATCAAGAGGACAGAAGGAGACGAGCATGCGGTGGGAACAAGGGGGTGACAGCTCGCTTGTGCAGCACATGCAGCAGCTCTAGGTCTTGCATGTCAGGGGCGCCTAGAGCACAGTGGCATGAGTGCAGGCCCGGGTGGCGACTCCCTGGCCCGCATAGGACTTGATGAGAACATGCGGTGCTGGCAGTGGGGCCGCGAAAGTGCTTGCCCCGTCAGATCAAAGCAGAGTCGGGCGGCAAGCGGGGGGAGGTCAGTGAGGGCAGAGAGGGGGAAGATGATGGGTCTTGGAGCCTGGTTGAGGGCGCATGTCAAGGGTGATGCGACGGACATAGGCGGAGGAGCCGAGGACGAGTACGAGGAAGGGGAGGACGACGAGGACGAGGAGGGTTATGTTACCGACGACTCTGTCGACCCGGACAACATGTCCTACGAGGCGCGCGCCCGCGCATACCCGCCGCAGCTCGATGCATCTGCCGCGCGTCACGCTCAGGGCTGGTGGCTGTGCAGCAAGTGCCTTGAAGTTGTATTGCCCAGAACATGGTCATACTGACAGAGACAGGTTGTCTCCCAGACTCACCTTGCGGTGCTTGGCTCAGCCGAGAACGGCCTGCAGCAGCTCTTCTGCGGCGCCTGCATGCATGTGCGCTGTGCCTGCGGGGAGCTGACGGGGGCGTGCGCGTCGACTGCGGCAGGAGCTGCAGGCGCTGGGCGACGCGGTGGGCACGGTGCCGCGCGGCGTGCCGCAGGCCGTCATCGACGCGCTGCCGCTCGCGCGCTTCTCGGCGCCCGTGGCCGCCGCCGCCGCGGCCGCGCCGCTGCCCGCCGCGAGCGGCGCCGCAGGTGCGCCGAGAGCAGATGTGCCCATGGCTGCCCTGCGACTTCTGGGGCCTCGGCCGCTAATTAGGCCTGTAGCAGTCAGGAGAGCACAGTGCTTTGGGAAGCGCCGCTTACATTGACTAGGTGCCAGAACACGACCAGGTATGGTGATGGTGATGCTTGGAGAGGCCATAGCACAGCTTGCCAGGGGTTGCCGGTGTGAAACAAAATCAGCGGTGACAGGCGGCACGGCGGCTGCGCTGGACGCGCGCGGCGTGGGCGCCGCGGCGGCGGCGGCGGCGGTGGAGGAGGAGCAGTGCGCGGTGTGCCGCATGGAGTTTGAGGGCGGCGAGGACGTGCGCGTGCTGCCCTGCGCGCACGTCTACCACCCGCCCTGTATTGAGC
>JAABUO010007775.1_pt1 | contig 12198 bp, 5 predicted proteins | sample 5559291 | NCBI WGS metagenome assembly JAABUO01 (sample SAMN10711878, study PRJNA513372) | rock metagenome | isolation source: Antarctica rocks | place: Antarctica: Victoria Land, Finger Mt sud
CACTTTGACCGTCTTGGGTACACATCTTTATGGTTGCTTGCCCTTCAAAAATTGTATCGTCAACGGCATTGTTTTGGCGGAAGATGGGAAGAAGATGTCAAAGCGGCTAAAGAATTATCCTGATCCATCATTGATTATTGATAAGTACGGGTCGGATGCTCTTCGATTATATTTAATCAACTCCCCTGTCGTTCGCGCGGAAACACTTCGATTCAAAGAATCTGGTGTCAAGGAGATCGTAGCGAAAGTCTTGTTGCCACTTTGGAATTGCTACAAATTTTTCCAGGATCAAGTACTCTTACACAAGAAAGTCGAAGACATGGACTTCATGTTCGAACCTAAAACAGAATCAAGCAACAAGAATGTAATGGACAGGTGGATATTGGCAAGCTGTCAAAGTCTATTAAGATTTGTTAACGAAGAGATGGCAGCTTACCGGCTTTATACTGTTGTACCAAAATTACTTGGCTTACTCGGTAACACCTCGAATTGGTATATTCGATTCAACCGACGTCGTCTAAAAGGCGAATTCGGCATTGAGGATACCAAAAATGCGCTGAACACTCTATTCGAAGTACTTTACACATTAACGCGGGGGCTTGCACCATTCATACCCTTCCTCACCGATAACATCTACCAACGCCTTTTACCTCATATACCCAAATCCTTGCAAGGCGAGGATGTTAGGAGCGTGCATTTTCTTGAGTACCCAGAAGTCAGGGAGGAGCTTTTTGACGAGAATGTGGAGAGACGAGTCGGACGCATGCAAAGGGTTATCGAGCTTGGACGCGTTTCCCGAGAACGTAGGGCTATTGGTCTGAAACAGCCATTGAAGACTCTAATCGTCATACATCCTAGCCAGGCTTACCTTGAAGATGTACGGTCATTAGAGGGAGAGATTTGCAAGGAGCTAAATATCCACGAACTCGTTTTATCCTCGAATGAATCAAAGTATAACGTCCAGTACAGCGTGTCAGCTGACTGGCCAACACTAGGGAAGAAGCTAAGAGGTGCGGCTCAGAAGGTCAAGAAAGCACTGCCTGGCCTCGCGAGTGATGATGTTCGCCGTTTCGTGCTTGAGAAAAAGATTACCGTTGATGGCATTGAACTAGGAGAGGAAGATCTCATTGTGAAGAGAGGGTTGGCAGACAATGAGTCTTCCAAAACTTTAGAAACTAACACAGATGACGATGTTCTTATCATCCTAGACGCTGCACTGTATCCAGAGCTTGAACGCGAAGGAGTGGCCCGTGAGATCGTCAACAGAGTGCAGCAGCTTCGAAAGAAAGCGAATCTTGTCCCAACAGATGACGTGAAGATGGAGTATAAGGTCCTTGGCGACCCAGAAACAATTGGGCTCGAGGAGGTTTTCTCAAGTCACGGCAAAACATTTGAGAAGGCATTACGGCGGCCACTGGACAAACATGTAGTGACGGCCTTTGAAGGCGAAATCCCCAATGGTGACGTCGATGTCGTTATTCTTGAGGAGGAACAGGAAGTACAAAAAGCCAGATTTCTGCTTCGCTTAGTGAAGCTGTAGACGAGCTCCGATATATGAGACATGATGAAATGCGGAAGCTCCCAAGGATACGAAGCGATACGTAGATGAGAAAGTTGATGGACTTTTGCTCCAAATGTGTGGATTACGCTAGCGCCCTTTAGATAGTCGGCAACGTCTATGTACAACAAAACATGCTATGATATGAAGCCTCAATGATTACACATATCAAGCTGTTGATGCCTCATTTTCGCTTAGAAACTGCCTGAATTTGAAGTCAGATTGGTGTTCTCATCTACTTCTTTGCACATTACTTACGAGATAGCAATCTTTCAACCTTAGGAATTCCATAAGGCATTTGTCTTTATATACGGCATTGTAGTCCACCACAATACATTTCCCATAAGCGGAGGCCTACGAGCCAATCAACACACTGCTCTTTGCCAAGCGTGGGCGTATCTACCTCGGCGGCGCACTTTGCTACAGCTTCAGCAAGTTTCTCAACAGGCCGCGTCCTGCCTGGCATACTGGGATACTATCTTCTTGGTCTCCTCAACAAACAAGAATCTCTCTATGAAAACTTGTGCCTTCCCATGAGTACGGATGACAGATTGAAGATCAATGGATTCAAAGCATCGATTTCGTCAGCATGTTACGGATACGCTAAGTCTAATTTAGTCCAATTGCTAGTAGCCGAAGGTACTCTATTGGTGAAAGGAGGAAAACCTTAAGACGCGAAGAAGCTAAGTTAGGGCTTTGTGTTAAGCGTGGAGAATAACAACAACAACAAAACCCTTCTAGCATGCCAGTCACATTTTACCGACAGAGTACTTACTCAATATCATGCTTTGTATTGCTGCTTGCTTGTATTCTATAGCTGTATCTGACTGCTGCGACCCATCTTCATGCCTCGAAAAACGACGCGTGGTAGGCGCCGGATCTGTCGATGCCTCCAGCGTCCCCACCTTCTAACGAAAACAGCAGCCTCGAAGACTACCCCGAATTGTCTAATGAAGGCGCGTCAAAATCCATAGTGCTCTACGTACAATAAACTGACAGCCCCCATAGATGTCGCAATTCTCCACCAGATCATCACCAGCGCCGAGCAACACTCAGAGGTGGAGAAGAAGCCTTTTCGCGCCATCTTCGCGGCATATGATACAGTCCTCGCGCAGAATGGATTGGACCCAGATCGCGATCAATCGTACTTGCGCTTCTTGCTTAGACTGGGTAACAAGAAGGACCCAGGCCTTTCATTGTACGAAAGCTTCGAATTGCTGCTTGGGGAGCTGGGAATTCAGATTGAATTCGACTCTGAAGAAAACGGAGTTCAAGATATCACAAGAAACTTTGCTGTCAACGGGTTTGGACCTGAGGATACTGCAATATCTGGACTCGGGACTGGGTTCCGGAGAGTATCAAGACGCGCATCCTTCAATTCGATGTTTGATGTGGAGGATGGGAGTATTAGGGCAAGTCGATCTCGGCCAATGTCGCGAGCTTCTACGTCACGGCTTCAGGACAGCCAAAATCCACTACAGCAACCGCGTTCATCGAGTCTGGCAACCACAAGGCCGACTGGGAGAATCCCGTTCCACCATTCACAGGCACAGCCCAGCGCTATACGGCAAGATAGAGGCAGGCTGACAGCGCGAGAATTCGCTGGTAGTTTTCAACATTTTACAAGAAGGAATGCATCTGCATCAAGCGACGCACACCGTCATGTAAGAAATCAAGCATCTTCCGTCAATGTTCTCAACAGTCGGATAACGAAGCCCCGGACCGTCTCGGGAGACGTGTCATGCACGGATGACAGTCTTACCCATGAGACAAGGTTTTCGGAAGCAGTGGCTCAACGTGAGATTTTGGATCGCCCATCAAGGACTCAACTGTTACGAGACGCGGATACGTTTAAAAATTATCGAATCCGTTCCGTCGCCCGAAAATGGTTCGGGACCGCCGTCCAAGCCAGCCTTGACTACAAACTATTAGAGCAAAAGGCTCACACCCATGACGCAGAACGTCTTCTTCGTGAATCCTTAGAGCAATGGCAACAACTTCTTCGTGCCAAAAGACATGCGACTGAAACCGAACGATTCTTTAATCGCTTGGAGCTAAGAGCAGGCAAAGCTAGAGATTTGTATCTGCTTTCCAAAGCTTTCACGCATTGGGCGGAATGTGCTTATGAAGTGGCAATTAGTACATCTACTGCCCGACGATATATATTGAGGCTGAAATATTTCAATGCTTGGCTTGAAATTACAGCTGTGAATGCGCTCAAAGCTCGTCGTCTCCGTCTCCGGAAGTTCTTTGGTTTTTGGCGACAACGCTATGTCCAAGCAGCGACGGATGATTCAAGAGCGCTTATATTGCACAACAAGAATCTCTGCAAGCTTGGGTATTGGGACTGGTTCTGGGCATTCTGTGAAAGAAGGGCTCCTGAATGGAGGACTAATAGATTGAAGACTAAATATTTTTCGAAATGGATGGTAGCTCTAAAGCAGAATTCGCAACGAAATCTCCAGGTCACGTCTATCTTCAACGAGAAGGTTGCAAGGCGAGCCCTAGTGCAATTGCTTGCGAAGTCTCGCATTATCCTCTCCCAAAACCGGGAGGCGGCTCAACACAATCATCAAACGACAAACGCTCGTCTGCTCTGGGAATGGAGACTAAAAACCCATCATGCGCCTTTGGCTCGGCAAGTCTCGAATATGGTAGACTGGAGGGTTGTAGGTACAACTTTTGCAACCTTTGTTTCAAGATATAGAGTCCAACGGCAGGCGAAAGATATTAATCGATTAAGACTGATGAGAAATGCTTGGACTCAATGGAACGATCGACTACGGTGGCAAACATTGACCCATCAAATCGGCGATCGAGTCGTCATTGAGGCACTCTATAAATGGGTCCTTGCAGAACGATTCGTCTTACTACGCAGGCTCTACGAGGAGAGAATTAAACAAAGGCATCTATCAATGTTGATGAACGTTTCCTATAACATACAAGCACAGCGTAATAATAGTCTTCAAAACTTTGAGAGTCGACGGAATAGGAGATGCTTGCAAACTGCCATAGTCCGTTGGGGTCAGCGATCAGCATCATATGGTCAGGACCAGGAGGTTGCCTTCCAATTTCATGCACCTCGCATCGCTCAGGAGACTTTACATAGATGGATTTCCAAATCGACCCACCTGAAGAAGCTGAATAGCTGGGCAAAAGATGCCGAATTCTTCTTCGTTGCCACAAGGATTTTGAAGTCTTGGCGATCAGCAACAGCGGTGTCAAAGCGCCGAAAACGTCGCGATGCTTATATTCAGACCCGGCGGAAGTTCAAGATGCAGCTTGCTGCAAGATATCTAGCCCACTGGCGAGGCCGTACAGCCCAGTCACTGGGCATGCAAGAGACGGCTCACCAGATATACCAAGATCGCCTCCTCAGATATGGTACTAACTTATTTGATGAATGGCGCGACAGTCTGATCCAACACTCGAATTGGACCTTTCAAGCGGGAGACCACTACTCACGAATTCTAACTAGCCACCATTTTCATCATTGGCGTGACCATCTACAAGCCCAACTAGATATGGAAGAACTTGCCCGCTTATTTTATGAACCGCGCCTCTCGTCCCTTGCATCCAGCTATCTTCACAAATCCCGTCTCCGCATGATTGAATTCAAAGCTCTCACGTCAAAGGCAATATCCTTCCAGAGGACGTATGACAAACGTCATTTACGCCACCTCCTCCGACAATGGCAGGAGAAGGCTGTTGCAAGACGCCATCTCCAGCCTACCCCGGATCGGACAACTTCCTCCAAAGCAAGGCGTCTTGCACTGCAAACTGAAGTAAACGAAGGCGATGAAGGGCTCACGAGTCGCGCAGAAGAATGGACAGCGCTAGATCTAGGTGAATGGATCCCAGCCTTGGAAGCGCAGAGCAGCACCACGCCGCTACCTGGATACTTGGGCACGCCGTCGAAGCGGGCGGCGAGAGCGAGGGCTCTCGTCAAAGTCTCGACTACGCCTGCTGGCACGCCTTCCGGACGCCGACTAGGAAATCAGGTAGCTACCGAACCAAAGCATGAGCTGAGCACGAGAAGGAGAGTAGCTTTTGGGAGAAGCGCAGCAGGGGCTAGTTTAGGAGGTAGCGTATTTGGGGCTATCTTGGAAGATGAATCACCAAAAACGCCTGGCAGGCCATCTTGAGGAACGGCAGTGGGAAGGACCAACGCAGTTCAAGGAGGATTAGGGCATTGGAAATCATGTCGGGCGTCTAGTTATTTTGCTAAAAGATACCCACCACGACATTATAATGATGCTTGGCCCGAACTTCGTTGTCATCAATCAGTTTAGAGTCAGGCGAAACCAGGCTGGATATATTTTTCTACAGTATAATAGTAGTAATCAGTATTTTTCTTTCAAAGGCTCAATTGGACTCTTTAATCTAGCAAGACACTACTATAAAGAGTAAACTCATGTCGCGGCCGAGATCACGCGCGTCATGCATTGTGAGTATCATATTTGGGGAAACCTCCACGAAAATTCTGAAACTACATTTTCTTCACTCAGTCCAGAGAGCTCTATATCATGAGGATCTTTGATGAGTAGTGCTTCCATACCACTGCTGGTCTGACACTCAGTCGCTTCCATGCGATTGGTCTTACCAGGCAAGCCACAGGCGAAGCTGCAAGCTGTCTACACCGCACAATGGGAGGGTCAGCGCCTAGTGGTGAGAGAAGAATAAAGCCTTGGCTATTGTAGACAATGATTGATTCTCCTTTGATATAGGTTTACATATCTGGCAATGCGTTGGTTATCCTAGGCGGCCCAAACGATCTCATCCAAACAATCTACCATGAGGGTCCAGGCGCACTCAACGCTGTGGTTATCGACGACGTCTCCGGCAAAATAGCAACATGTACCGAAGAAAAGGTGTACATATATAGGCCTTACGGGAAGATAGAGGGTGCTTTGAAGGTAGTTACAAGTACGCGTACTATCGGGCCAAGATCCTGATGGTCTCTACAGTGGTCTCTCCAATGCTCGCTACCTATCCCGGAGAGAGAACGCGGAACATGTACATTATCATGGGGATCTGGGGAAGAGCTGTTGGTGGGGTTTTCTTCACTGAGACTCTTCCAGACAACAGATGAAGCGTCCATGATATGGAACCGCAAGCTTTCTAAACCTGTCAAAATTGCAAGCTTTTCATACGATGCCAGCCTCATTGCTTCGACAGGTATTTACGATCGACTGATCAAACTTTGGAGAAGGCAATCTTTTGCGTCTGACGAGACTCGCTTCGACTTTACCTACCTTCCTCATCCGACAGCAGTGACCGGCATACACTGGCGAAGATCTAACGAGCATGAGAAAACACTCGACAATGTATTATTTTCGATATGTGCCGATAGTAAGGTTAGGATATGGGCTGCTACGGATCCGCACGGGCTACAGGTACTCCAAGTATGGGCGGAAATAGATATGCAAGAATCCATACAGCCGCGCCAGATCGATCTTGTGAACCAGTCTAGAGATCGTTATGCATTCATCATTGATAGTCAGGACTTCGCGTCTGCCACTCAGCGAGCGGTTGAGGACGGGGCTGACAGAACAGGCAATGATTATCATGCCTTGGAACATCTTCTAGAGGTTGGAAGAAGGAGTCCAGAGATTTGCGTGGTGCTTGACGGGCATGGACACATGTCTGCTTGGGGTTTGGAGAGTGTTGGCTGCAAAGCAAGGAAAGCGACCAACGTTTTCAATATCATGCATATTGAGAACTTAAAGCTCTCGTTCTCGCAGGATGCTACTGACGAAGAGAGTGCCGTGCGATTCCTCAACTTCTGTAGCGGCGAGCACGACTCGGCTCTTACACTATTAGCCCACCACTTCGACGGGAGCATTGAGTGGCTTCAAGGACGAATTGACGAGATGCTTGATCCTTCCCCTAGACAAGACCGCCTCGATCAGAAAGCATTGTGGACAGGACACGATAGCCCTATTAAGAAGATTGTACGCAGCGTCAGCGGGAAGGCTGTCATATCACGCACCAGCGATAATGAGGGACTGATCTGGGAGCAGAAGCATAACGCAAGTGGAATGGCTCTAATCCGTTCAAGCTCGCTTAGCTGCCCTGAGCATATCCACCGGACATGGCTACTTAACGAGGGTGACTTCGTCATCCTTTTGCATCATCATAGCGTAACCCTCTGGGATACAAGATCGCATGTCGCTCATCAAGCTGCATCATGTGGCTTCGAGGTGGAAGGTAAACTACTATGCCTCGTTCAACTGCCTGAGCCAGACTCGGCCTCTGGAGTCATCCACTTGGCTACTATCACTTCAAACATGAAAGGTATCGTCTGGGAAGTTCGTTTACCGCCAAAGGCGGGGCAAATGAAAGGTTCGGGGTTTCATTTTGATATGGGCATAAAAGAGTTCTGCTCTTTTGACCTAGGACCCGAAGACGACATTGCATTTATGTTGCCTGTGGATCCGGCAGGCTCTGCCGTTTTTACTTCAAGCTTTCTTGATACCTTTGCAAAGGACATAGCTATATCCTACACTAATGATGGCGTTTTATGTTCGTGGACAGCAACATTGACTTTGGAAAAGTCTTCAGTGGACTGGCTTGTCACATCGAAAGTTGAGACTGGGATCAACGAGCCGTTCCTTGCAAGCGGAAGTTCAATCAAGAAGACTGCGATTGTAGATGCTTCCAAAATTGGACTAACTATTTGGGACGTTAGAAGTGGAAAACTAGAATATGACACTCGATACGGAAGCCTTGACGTGGTTCAAGACCTCGATTGGTCGTCGACACCAGACGACCAATCAATACTAGCAGTTGGCTTCCCGCATAAAGTTACAATTCTATCACAGATGCGGTACGACTACCTTAATGCAGGTCCTGCATGGGCGGCCATTAGAGAGATCTATATTAGAGAAACAACATCACATCCTATCGGAGATAGCACATGGCTGGGACGTGGTTACCTGGTGATTGGGGCTGGCAATCAGCTTTTCACCTATGATAAAGATGTTGCCATGTCGGATGATGTCGTTCGAGATCTTTTAATACCCGCATATTCGCATGGTTCCTGGGACATCTTCGACCTCGTAACCTTGTTGAATGGTCCCTTACCAATTTTTCATCCACAATTTCTTGCCCAGTGTATCCTGGCTGGCAAGCATGCGCAGGTGCAGAAGATCATAGTTGGCATGCACAAAGCGCTCAAATTTTTCACTGCGGGAGATGAGCTTGATAGTTTCCTCTCACTGTCTGTAGAAGACTTTTACCTCGAGCATGAGGTATGTTTCCCTTTGGCTTTCACTTGACAGGATTCTGAAAATTATAGGATTTCTCCTATGCCGCGAAGGAAATGCGTTCCTCTTACGCTGAGTTTGCAAACAATGACGTGCTTAACACCGTGTCCGACGATTTAACAGCGAGCCTCAACGAGAGTTTGGCTAAATTAGCTGTTCCACACCTATCCCAACAAGATCAGGTCCACCTAGGCGATATGATTGAGTGCGTAGCGACAGCTGAAAGGTATCATCGGTCCATGGATGACAACGCGATGCGCTACCTAGTTTTCTTTCGACAGCACATGCTTAGGAAAGAGCAAGATTCTACAAGCCGAGTTGGACTTAACTGGAGAGAGATTGTCTGGGCCTACCATAGTGGGAGTCAGGATATCCTCGTAGATCTGGTCTCCAAGCAGTTTCAAGGTAGGATGTTGTGGGAACATGCGAGAGAGAGCGGCATATTTATGTGGATGACTGATCTTACTGCGCTGAGAGCGCAATTCGAGGTTATAGCGCGTAACGAATATACCAAGACTTTTGAAAAAAATCCCATCGATTGCAGCCTCTACTACTTGGCTCTTAAAAAGAAGAACATTCTGATTGGGCTGTGGAGAATGGCGTCATGGAATAGGGAGCAATCTTCAACGCAGAAGCTTCTATCGAACAACTTCGAGGATTCGCGATGGAAAACTGCAGCTCTAAAAAATGCATATGCTCTTCTTGGAAAACGACGTTTCGAATACGCAGCTGCGTTCTTTCTACTGGCTGGGAATCTGCGAGACGCCGTCAACGTCTGCGCTCACCAAATGCAAGATCTACAACTTGCGATTGCTGTTGCCCGTGTCCACGATGGCGACGATAGCTTAGTCCTCCACTCCCTTCTCGAAGACAAAGTTCTACCTCAAGCCGCTCTCGAGGATAATCGCTGGCTCGCCACCTGGGCTTTCTGGATGCTTGGCAGACGAGACATGGCCGTCCGCGTCTTGATCTCTCCAGTCTACACTCTGCTCGACTCCCCACAGACGCCAAAACTGCAAGCAAGATCCTATCTGTTAAGCGATCCGGCATTTGTTGTCCTCTACAAACAGCTGAGGGGAAAATCCTTGCAAACGCTCAAAGGCGCCTGCGAGATCTCACCGCGAGCGGAATGGGAGTTCGTAATCCAGAATGCACGCCTCTACGATCGTATGGGCTGCGACTTACTCGCTTTGGATTTGGTACGGAACTGGGAATTTCTCTTGCCCCTCAAAACGCTAGGGAAAGCCCAAGATTCATCTCCTGATGCGCGGAAAATGGTCAGACGAAGGAGTAGTTTGGTTGTGGATGATTTGCCTGTGCCGAAATCGCCGACTGCTGAGGCGCCGGATGTGAATAGTTTGTTGGATAATTTTGGATTTTAGGAAGCGGGAAAAGGGGGGGTTGTAGGAGTAGGAGTCGCTGGTAGAGGGGTGGGGGCTACTTTTTGGGATTGTGTGTATTAAAGATCTTCTACTGAAGACGAATAATTATCGCGACATTGTATTTACATCCTTCTACTACCTTGTCCAGTACAATTTCATTGATGCACTACAACCGTCGCAACGGCCACCTTAACCCACGGTACTTTGTGACGTGCATCGCCTGACGTACATTAGGATTACAGGGATGGAAGATGGCGCAATTACCTTATCGCCGAAGCTCAACCTCGACAACAACCGTTTGTGTCTCGTCTGATCATCCTCCCCTCAGTAGGTGGAGGGAAACAGTATCATGGCCCCAGATAGAGGCTCCCCAATGCCCCATGCCGGTCAATCGCTGAAGTATCAAGCCATCGCTGCCGAGGACTCCGACAACGAGCATGACCTCCCCGACTCAGCCATCGCGGACGACAACGAAGATACCACAGGCACGCAGGAAGCTCGCCGCCGCAACAATGCTCGCAGATTGCTTGCTGGGCAGGCTGATCAGGGCCAGAACTTTACCGTCCGCGGTGTCCTGGTCGGTCTCGGTATTGGCGTCATTATCTGCTTCTCGAATACGTACTTTGGGCTACAGACCGGATGGGTCAGTGGGATGGTTATGCCTGCGGCTTTGATCGGGTTTGCCTTTTTCAAGTCGATCGCGAGGTACATTGACTATCCGTTTACACCCGTGGAGAACGTGCTTGTACAAACTGTTGCGGGGGCCGTGGGAACGATGCCCCTGGGTTGTGGATTTGTGGGCGTTTTGCCAGCGCTAAATTACTTGCTAACGCCGGAAGAAAATGGTCCAATTCATTTGACAACGGGGAAACTGATTATCTGGTCTGTGGGGATATGCTTCTTCGGGGTGGTCCTTGCGGTTCCCTTGCGCAAAGAGGTTATCATACGAGAGAAGCTGAAGTTTCCAAGCGGGACGGCTACGGCGCTGATGATTGGTGTCCTGCATGGGGATACGGATGATAAGGGGAATGTGGTGCATGCTAGTGGACTGGAGACGCTCAGAAGGAGGAACCAAGATAGCTTGAGGTCGTCGAGTTTGGAGGGTGTACCTCCAGGGGTGGGGAATCAAGCTGCGCCTACAACGTTCCCTGAGGCGGGTGAATACAATGAACGGGGTCTGGGTATAGATCATAGGAGTGATTGGAAAGCTAAAATACGGCTTTTGGTGATTGCGTTCGGTACATCTGCAGTATATGTATGCTTGTTTCTTACCTTCTATGTTCACTACACTGATACTTATAGACCCTCATATCATACTTTATCCCTCAATCCCGAGATCTTCCCATCTTTGGCTTACCTCTAGCTAACAATTGGCTATGGACGCTCAACCCTTCACCCGCGTATGTCGGTCAAGGTATCATCATGGGCCCAGCAACAACTCTGCACATGCTTCTCGGGGCCATTGTAGGCTGGGGTATTCTCTCTCCGTTGGCAAAGGACAAAGGATGGGCATCAGGACCCGTGGATGAGTGGGCTACCGGCAGCAAAGGCTGGATCGTCTGGGTCAGCTTAGCCGTCATGCTCGCAGACTCCGTGGTCAGCTTGGGATGGCTGACTCTTCGACCCATGGTAAACCACGCACCGCACTACTACAGAGAGATAAGAGAACAGATTAAAAAAGGTAACATCACGGACATCTTCCGCAATCCTCTATCCGGAAATGGCACCTACACCGCTCTCCACCCCTCCGGCCACTCCACCCCCTTAACGACCATTGTCTCCAACTCGTCCCACCACCACGATTACTTCCCCACCCCCTCTCCTTCCTCCCCAGCTCCCAAAACCCTCGACGCTGACGTACCTGAACCCGATGCACCCCCCCACCATCTGGTCCCCACCCGCCACCTCCTCCCCCTCTTCATCTTCTCCCTAGCTCTCTGCATCGCCTCCGTCCGGCTAGCCTTCGGCCCCCTAATCCCCTACCACGCCA
>JAABUO010007777.1_pt1 | contig 12196 bp, 19 predicted proteins | sample 5559291 | NCBI WGS metagenome assembly JAABUO01 (sample SAMN10711878, study PRJNA513372) | rock metagenome | isolation source: Antarctica rocks | place: Antarctica: Victoria Land, Finger Mt sud
CTCTGTCTGGTTCAATCCTGTCAGGGACACCGTATCTGATTGCTAGCTGTATGACATTCAATAGCTTGCACTTGCACACAGCAGCAGCTTGCAATCCAGGAAGGCACATGACATGACATGACATGACATGACATGACATGACATGACATGACATGACATGACATGACATGACATGACATGACATGACATGACATGACGTGACATGACGTGACGCAGCATGAGCAACATGATGTGACATGAGCATGGCGTGAGGGCATCATGGCTTGCGGTGCATTCTCACGACCATATGCTTGCCATGTTCCTCAGCAACCTAGCCTGTTCTGCATGAACAGGCTCAGGACATGCATGACTGCACAGCGGACTGATGTTGCTTGCAACAGAACAGTCACTGCTGAAGAGGTCAAAGTAGGGAGAGCAGTCTTGCCACCTGGACATGCAGGATGTCTGCATAGTCTCCACACATGTCGGTAGTGCAGCTGATAGTGCAGGTGAATGACCCCCCAGGAGGCAGCAGGCCATGGCTGGGGGTCAGCCCCATGGCTATCCCCTTCCCCCCCACCACCTATGGTCCAGCAACAGTAGTTTTTGGCTCTGTGTTTCAGGCACTCAGACACAATTGACAGAAGCATGCAGCATTGCAACAGGCAGGTTGTTTGCAATCCAGGTATACATATAAATGTGTCTTAAGCGTGCTTTCTTGGGTGTTCGTTCAATACTATATTGGTACTGAAATTCAGTCTCAATCGATCAAGTTATCAAGGCGGAGCAAGAAATATGTATATCAACCACAAACGCCATGGACAGGCTCTGACTAGTGCACTATGCAGCATGGCCTATACACAATAATAGGTGTATGCAGGCAGGACACTTCAAGCATGCACAGCCTTGCAGATGAGCTGATGGCAGCCACCTGCTTGGCAGCTGCCTCAGTTGCACGCTGAGTCATCATGAGCTGACCCAGGGCTGATGCAAAGGGGCGGCTTCGCTCAGCCTCCTCACTCAATGTCAAAGCTGCCTGCAGAGTCACCCAATTTACTGAGCATGCGTGCATATCATGAGACTTGCTGCAATCTGGTCCACAATGGTGAAGACTCCTAAACCAATGCGTCACAGGTTGTATTGGTCAGGAATGCTGCAAGTCTGCTCCACAGGAGTGAAAGCTACTGGACTGGCACTCTACGAATTGCTGCTGGCCTTCAGGTGAGCACAGTAGTACAGCATGTGGTGAAAGTGCTGGAAGGGTAGCATTCACAATGGCACCATAGCGTCCCCCTACTTGCAACCACACGGCATGACAGACATCCAGGCAGAAAAGAAAAGAAAAATTTACGCTGGTCAGCGATCATAATGGGAGCCTCCTAAGGCGGCAGCCCGGAGCACATCCAGGCAGAAACTGGAAGGCTTACTGCATGTGGGTTACACTACCATATTACCACCAGCACTAGCATGCAAGAGTAGTATGTTACCATGGCATGTTGACTTTTGTAAGAGAACCCTGCTGGGGATGCTGTTCTCCCTGCAGTCCCCTTATGCCCCCTGGGGCTTGCATGACTACCCTTTGATACCATTCCTCTGATTGGGGACGACAGTGTCAAGCTGGGGATGCTGCTCTGGGATCGGCATCCAGCCTTGCCAGGTGTCAGGCTAGGAAGCACAGCATGTGACCTGCCGCCTGCCAGCTTCCCAGGCAGGAATGAGTCACTGGATGATGCAACTGCTGCATCGGCAGTCACTGATAAATCTGCTGCTTGAAAGGTGTTCAACCAAAGGCTGACAGATGCCTCAATAGGGGTCCCATTGGTGAGTGTCAGCAACAAGGACTTTGTCTCTCCAATGCTGCATTCCCCAAAGTCAGCTGTGACAGCTTGTCTATGCTTCAACCCTTGCTTGCCTCCAAATGTAGGCTTTTCAGCAGCAGGATCTGTCTGAGTGTCACTGAGTACAGCGCTCGCGCTGGCATCAGCTTGCTGACGGCTGTCACTGATAGTGCCTATTCTGTCTATGGGTCTGCCCGGGCTGACATGGGGGGAGAGGGGCTGAAGGGGGGCTGTCTGGATGTTGTAGGTAACGGAGAGTCCCCTGACATGTGAGACTGTGCTGAAGCCAGCTGGGGGCTTGGGTCCGGCTGTGCAACATGCTACAAGTGCCTCAGCTGGCCCAATTGCTGTTGGCGTGAAGGTTGCTTGGATGAGCAGCTGTCCTCCTGCAGACAAACTTGCCTGTTTTGACACAACATGACAACGCTTGAACAGGCAGCTAGCTCCACGATTGTGTCTGATGAGCTTCGGGTTTGTGCACATGGTGATACACTTTCGCTTTGACTACAGATTTCTGACTTTTGCACAGAAATCCTTTTTTTAATGTTTCAGTGGATTTCAACAGTTTTGGTTTGTCCACACAGTCATATTGGGATTGTTTTAGATAAAGTGCAGTATGCATGTCTTTAGACCTCATCAAGAGGGAGGGCAGGTTCTTCTAACCACTGACTTGCTAAGGTACTGAGCTGCATACCCACAATTCTGCAAAGCTCAGCATGCAATGTCATTTGACTCTGCGTGCTGTGCTTTGCTTACCAGGCTCCAGTAGGCCTTGCACAGGGTCCACAACCACTGACATCTCACCCCCCTTCACCCCCACCCCACCCGACCCATATGCCTCCCATGCAAAGCTGGTAGGCAGCATGGTCAGGTTACTCAAGGTCAGGCTGCAGACCCTAGGCACCCCCAGGTGGGTGACCCCAAGGTCTAGGTGGGTTGGGGTCATGGCCAGGCTGGGTGCTATGATGGCGGCTGTGCCTGAGAGGTAAGCTGTTGCTCCTCCCTTGGTGAACAGCTCCAGAGTTGTGTTGAACACGCCTTCTGCTGTGGCATTCATCAGCACCTGCATGGTCCCCACAGAAACGTTTGCCATCAGGGTCAGTAAACAGTGCCATCAGCAGCAGTAGACAGTGTCAACAGCACCAGTAGACAGGCAACTTCATTGACGCCATCAGCACTAGTAGACAATGGACAACGCAACCATGCTCATTTTGGCTGCAGCTAGACTGACAACCTGACACAGTTGACAAAACTGTATCAAGCATGAATGGTAGGGACATGCCGGATTCAGATGTTTCTGGAGGCAATCTTGCCATTGTTGTTCTGCCCCCCACAATCAATGCTGCACAACTTTCGGAGTAGAGCTACCACACAGCTTCCATGCATTGTTGTCAACCACACATTGATTTCATGCCATGGTGACATGAACGCCAGGGTAGCAGCATCATGCTGTCATGCTTGCTCAGCATCCCTATTCTCATCTTCAACATTTCAGGATTTCCCACCTGTTACCCATCACATGTTTTGGGGACCCATCGACTAGACAGCTAAGGTACCTTTGTGTCCTTGCAGCTTCATCTGCAGCAAGTTAGATTTTACCTGAATGGTTGTGGAAGCACCAGGAGCCAAAAGGCCCCACTCAGGCTGTAGCTGCACCCTCACCCTCACCCCAACCCCTTCCTCTTCTCCAGTCGCTGCTGCAACCTCAAAAGGGTTGCTCAAACCTCCTTGGTTTGCCTCCACTTCATCTCCTGCCATGGGCCCCACCACTGACAGCTGGCAATTGCCTGATGCATCGGTAACTGCACCAGATGCAGCATCTGGATGAGCAGACTGTTGTGCTGCTTCAGAAGTCTGCACAGGTGCCGTCAATTGCCCTAAGTCTGCAGACTGCGTCTGGTGAGAAGCTTCTGCAGCAGCTTCAGGAGTAGCTTCCGACAAAATGCTCTGCTGACCACGCAGCTGCTCGAGAAGCTGCTGACCCTTCTCTTGCAGAAGAGCTGGCACACCGAGGGGCTTCGCCTCACCACCCTGCTGTGCACGCTGAGCGCCACCATTCAAATGTGCCTCATCTACAGTACTGCTCGAGCTGCTAGGCTGCTCTGCAGCAGCCAACTCAGTACTTGATGTACTGCTGCTGTGCTGAGGCAGCTCACGCAGAGTCCAGGAAGCTGGTGAGTACCGAGAGGGGTTACGGATGGTTATCTGCTGAGAAACCTGGGTGCCTAGCTGGACAAGCCCAAAGATAAGGCCTGGATCCTCGAACTCCACTCGTGGACCTGCAGCAGTGATGCATCATCACTAGTCACAAAATGTATCTACAAGATATGCCCAAGCAGTATGCCTATTGGCTGAACAGCCATGTGTCACAGCTTGTGCAGTTCCTACCAGCTACAATCAAGAATTCCAGATCCACACGCATATAGGCAGCCCAGTGCTGCTTGCACACAAGGCAACAACACTTGCAAAGTTATACCTGCTACAGCAGCCGTGACCTCAATAGCCTGAGCAGCTCCATGCTCAACAGAGCACACCAGCTCTGCCTGTATCCTGCCGATTTCTCTGCCTGTGATGACCACCTGAAAGAGCTGCTTACTCCCTGCTGCCACTGTTGCATGACTGGGCAGAAGAGCAACAGCCGGGTGTGCACAGGACCAGGTCACATGGGCTGCAGCTTGGCCTGGATTGCTGACTGTCAACTCCTGCTTCACAACCTGCATCACACAAGCCAGCCTAGTTGCCACACAGCTGGTGTAAGATTTTGCTGTTCAAGCGTTTCACAAATGAATTGAACAGCAGAAATCATGCTGAGCAGGGTAGATAGCTATGGTGTCCATCAGCAGAAGGTTCTGTTAAGGCTGTCGCAGCCCTGTGTAGCTTCAGGCATATTTGCTGATGCTCAGCGCCTGGCCAGGAAACTCAGTGTGTCAGCAGCAGCAGCAGCAGCAGCAGCAGCAGCAGCAGCAGCAGCAGCAGCAGCAGCAGCAGCAGCAGCAGCAGCAGCGCAGCTGTTTGATGCTTTCCATGTGGCATGTATGAACAGGCAGTAGCAGCACAGAGTCACTGCCTGACAACAGCTGACACAGCTGCCACCTAGCGTAGTTTTAAAAGTGCAGGGCATTTTGGCAACAAGGGGCCAGACTGGGAATACTAAGACAGCACAATCGAGTAGAACACTGCATGGAAGCTTCTCAACTGCCCCCCCCCCATCCCACCCATCCCTTTTCCTTCTCTGCAAATGGGACGCTCTCCTCAGGTCAGCTGTATGCAGTGTAGCACAAAAATAGACCTAGCGCGGTCTTGCCATCTGCTCACAGAGGGCCATAACGTGAAGCCCTGGCAAGCCTGTTCTCTTGGGTGGGCTGCAGAAGATTTAGCATTTTCCTCCTATGTTTTAATAAGTTTTGAGGGATGAGAAGGCTGACCTGCCCCAGTTCCAGTATTGCAGGGCATCTGATGATGGGGGGCCAAACTGAAACAGAGCATGCAGCCCCAATGCCCTCCAGGGCTATTTCCAGCACCCTCTTGCTGTATTTGGGGACGATGCTACTCCCTGGGACTGAAGTATCCACAAGCAACTGTGCCCATGACAGAAACCTGCACATCAGACCATGTGCGCTTTGTGAGCCATGTGACTTCACCAATACAGCCATGGCTTCATCCGTCTCACAATGTAGCCACAAAGTCCACAATCTCAGTGCTTTGTTGGCCATGCTGCTCTGAATGTATCAGTGTAAATGGTCACTCTGATGCTGAGAGTCTCACTGGCGTGGTAGCAAGCAAGCCAGTGCAGATGCAGCACAATTTGCTGTGATGCATTTTCTCTGTTGCACAGCGCAGCTTGCTGTGGCTGTATACCTGTGTTGTGAATCTGGACAAAATAATAAGGCAATGTCAGCTGCTGCTCCAGCTTCCAGGATGCCCACAGCAGGCTCAGCATGGAACTGCATGGCTCCAAACCTGCCGTCTGTCATCTCATGCTGGGCATGCTGAGAGCCTGGAAACCAGCAAGAGCCTCAGAAGGATCAAGCAAGGATTGACATGCAGCAGCAAATTTCCATACCATCTGATTGGCGTGATCCTGGTTCATGCCATCACACTCTAGAGCGATGTTAGAGCTGCTTAGTCAAGCATGCCATGCATGCTTCACTGCATGTCAAGGACAGGAGGCACCTCTGCCTGCGCTTGCATAGACATGACACAAACAGACAGAATGACTAAACTGCCTGCCCGCTCTGCAGAGAACCATGCCCGCAGTTCTGCCTCGAACACATCATCAAATGAGCAGCTTGGAAAGCCAGACAGTGGTCCAATCGTGCTTCCTCAGCTAAAGCTATCTCGGGCCAACACGTGATGTTATGGGGAGGAGATAGTGGTCTTCCCCATGAACACATGCATGCAAGACATCAGGGGAAGAAAAGGCAAGGAGCACACACACACTATTTTGTGTACAGACTCAGACACATACACCACTCATACATGTACATGCTCGCCAGAAAGTATGATACTATACAAAATGACACAGCTGCGCTGCATACCTTCAGCGACAGGCTCATCAGTCTGTTGCCAGCAGAAGGGCAGAGGCAGTGGTGTGCTGTTGTGCAGCCTCACCACCCTCTGCTGCCTTGCGCCCACTACCACATCCCCAAACCAGATGGGCTGCCTGCGCTCAGCCTCACTCAACAGGCGCCCCTCCAAGCTGTGCAATTGCACACACACTTCTGAACCTGCAGTGTAGTATGTCACAGACTGGGTTAACTGTGTATGAGACACGTGATGTGGGCTTGATGGCAATGTGGTGATTATGGTGTATGCATGTGACATGCTTTTGATGGCCACGTGGTGGTTATAGTGCATGCATGTGGTGTGGTCTTGGTGACAATGTGCCAATCCTGGTGCTTGCATGTGATGTGGCTTTCATGGCAATGTGGTAATTGCAGTGCACTCATGGCAAGCTGCCCAAAACACAACTGCGTTGTGTGCTTGTCTTGTGATGAGGGCTCAATATACTAACAGCAATAATCATGATGATCATTGTTGTGCTTTCCAGCTCGTGAAGAGCTAGGTACGTGCAGGGCAGGTCTTGTCTCTCTAGAGGATTACGTTTTTAGCATCCCTATAAGGTCTATTGGCATGACATTCTTGAAAGTCACCTATACACTCAGCTGGAATGGCACCTGTGCTTTGAACCGCAGACAGTACTGCTCACTAAACCGTTCCATGCAAACATGCACATTTCATGCTCCTGTTCAAAGCAGCTTTGCACCAAATGCAGCTGAGACTCTGGATACACATACCCAAGAGAACCTGTCTGGTTTTACCAACAAGCTTTTCTGTAGCTGTGCTGCTGAAAGAGTTTTACCTTGTCCAGACAGCTGGTGGGCTGTGCTCACGCCATTGTCACACAACACCACAAAGCTCTCTGAATGGTCTCCTGCAACCGCAGGGCTGAAGGCAATGCTCAGCTGTACTGCCTCCCCTCTGTCTAGCGCAAAGTCTGCAGGGGACACTTCAAATGGCCCCAGCCTAATGCCCTTGTCCTGAACAGGCCAAGCTTGAGCTCCATGTAAACTGAAAGGTCGAATGATAGGTCAAAGCAGATTACAACATGAGCAGATTATGCTTGTTACCATTGCGTATTTTCAGCATGGCAGTGCTGTAAGGTGAAATTGCCCAGGTGCAGACTGACCTGGTCAGGGCAGCCTGGGTCCTGCCCCTGTCCAATGATGCTGAACTGCCCTGGGCCTCCGTTGTTTGTGCATGTAACAGACATCACCTGCATGTGCACGTATCACAATGTGGTCAATGGAGCATCCGGGCTTTTCGCACAACAACACACAAGGCCTTTGCAGATACAGCATGCTGGACCGCATTGCCCTTATCTGCCTGCAGGCAACGTCCAGCTTCACCAGATCTTGTCTAGAGACAGATCTCACTAGACACTCACAGATCTTACAGATCTCACTAGACACAGATCTCGTCTAGACACAAGGAGACTATTTGGAACTCATCTCCACATAGCAGCAAACAAGTCACTGCACACTTGCTGGTCTGTAGCAAAAGATTGCGCCCAACACAACTTGCTCAGGCATACCTGCTAGAACTGGGCCAATCACAATCTGCTGAAGCATACCTGCTCCTGTTGTCAGGAGACTTGAGCTGATAATACTCAGCTGAGGCGTACCTGCTGGTTGCTCACAAGGGTGGGTCCAATCAGAATCTGGTGAGGCAGGGTCAACGTGGGCGGGTCTCGCCTGACCAGCAGGGGCACTTGCAAGCTGCCCTGCCCTGTCTCCACAACCATGACATCATCCACGTCGTGAAGGCTGTTTGGGGTGAAGGTGACTGTGACCCCAACATGCATCCCGGGGGCTATCAGGCCTGGTTCTGGGGCTTCTGATGTGTAGACCAGGCTTGAGAAAGAGAGAAAGGGGGTTGATGATGGGATTAGCCTGCAAGGCGGACAGTGGTTAGTCACAAAAAGGCACACAAACACAGACCCAAACACACACGGGCACCAATGTTGGGGATGCATACTGTGAAGCAGAATTGACTGTACAGTGTGTGCATAGTCCCAGGGAGCATAGCAGGCAGTAGTTCCATGCCGTGTGCTGTCATGACTGGGTGGGTAGAAGTGACACAGGACATAGGACCCAAACCAGACTGCTTCAAATCTGGCCATGCTGAGCATCATGCTGGGCCCAAGCTTCCCAACAAGAAGCCTCACGGGGAAGCCCCAAACTAGCACATCCTCAGGCATTTGTTCACCCCATGCCAACTTTCTTTCCTTTTTCTTTTCTCTGTTGTCTGGAAGGAGCCTCAGTGCCATGATATCAAGCTGTTGCTGCAGCATCTGGCAAGCAGTGCTGACTCACCTGAGCCTCTGGCCGATTGATGTGCAGTTGCGCAATTTGACCAGCTGCTGATAGGTCTGGCCAACCTCGCAGTCCCTGAACAGGACCTGCCCTGGCTCTGCCCTGAAGGCCACCTGTGGCAGCCCTGCCCTTGTGCCCTACATATCACTGGCATCTGACATGTGGCAGCCAAGCAAGCTTTCTCCAGAGGTGACCAACAACAGCTTTTCAAGACAGCATGACAGGAAAAACAATATACACATGGGGGGCCTGATCGTATGGAGACCAAAATTGATATCCAGCCGGTGCCGGTGTTGGTGAGTACACAATACTGAATACTTTGCACGAACCACACATGCTTGGCACACATTGTGCCTGCATCCTGTTTGCATAGTCGCAATGTGCGCAATGAGAGCTCTTATATTCTGACACTGCATCGATGATGGACATGCACAACACACGCATGTTGCAAACAGCTTGAAATGTGTATCCCATCCTAGATTTGTCCTTTCAAAAAATGTACCAGCTTGACAAACTGGGAATCAGGACAAAAAACTGGATAGGATCAGCACGGCTGGCACATTGGGAAGGGCCAGGATTGTGCTTGCCTTGGAGGGGGAGCCAGACCGGCTGCTGCCCAGCGACTTGGCTGACGCAGCGGGGGGGTGGTCTGGCAGGGCCCCCCTGATGTGCTTCTCAGGGCTTGGGAAGCGTGGGTTGCGCAAGAAGGTCAGCTTGTGATGCATACTGTTGATTATCCTGCAGCCACAGAACACCGCTTGTGAGCAACCGCGATCAGTCATGGCATGCTGCCCTCTACTTACTTTGTGCTTGTGTCACTCGCACAGCTTTGCTAGCAGAGAAACAGCATGTGCAGGCTTCTCAGGGGTCAAAATAGGCACACAGCACAGCAACAGACAAGCCCAGAATGTCCATGGGGTGATCAACTGTGCTCGTGCACAAGCAAGTCCTCTGCAGTCAATTGCGAGCGAGCTGCCGCTGTATGTCACATGGAAGCAAAAGCGGTTGAAACTAGGAGTACTTCATGATGTTAAGCTGGATCATGGTGCGCTAACGTCATGCAGGCTGCAAACTGCTGTTCCTCATCGTTTAACAACGCATTGTGCACATATTTTTTGGCATTCGTGGAGTTGTTCACACACAACAAGGAACCCTTCATGTCACAGCTGCCTATGATGTCAAAGGCCAGTTCAAACAATGTGCATGCAAAATGGGAAGGTAGCTGCATGAGTCCATACTTCTTCTCCAGGTCCCACTGATCCTTAGGCATGGTGTGTGACATGGCCTTCCTGCGCACACTGCTTGCAGCCAAACGTGCTTTCAGGTCGTCCTGCGCCAGGGCCCTCCAGGTTGTGCCCTGCCCTGCCTCTGCCCTGCGCTTGGCAGGCACTAGCTTGCTGCGCACCTGCATGCCATACACTTTCTGCAAGGTCGCTGAAGCAAAGGTGACAGTGACAGACAGCAGTGCAAGTTTGCCGTCGGGGAGCATCAGTCATTCTTGCAAGAAGAGCAACGCCACCACGGCAGGGTTCAGGAACTGAAAGTTGGCATATGCATTGATGTCTCTGGCTTGTGAGTTACCCAAAGAGCCTCATGTCTTTTGTGAAAGTGCCCATTCCTGGTACTGACAACACCACAAGTCAACAGATATGCATAGCTGCTTAGCAATGGAGCTGCTCAAGTTTTTCAACCACACGTGTAACGGATGTACACATGAGCGATGGACACATGACTGCAGCCGGACCATAAGGACACTCCCAAAGCACTGCGCATGATGAGTTGCTGTTGCTGTTGCACCATCGTCGACTACCAGCAAAGACACTCTGGGCACACATTTTCTAACTCTGTAAACAACCTGTTTGTTTGTGATGACTCTATGCTGCTGCAGGTTTGAATGGCGTCGGGTAGAGAGCTTGCCTGCAAGTTGCTTGTGAGAGAGCAGTAGTGAGGATCTGCGCCTGCCTGATTCTGCTCGGTGACTCGCAGAGGGCTGAGCACCTCCTTGGAGTTGAAAGCACCGTACTGTTGAAGCACCAATTGTGGGTTTTCCAGACCTGGAGATTACTCAAACAGTTGCCTTTTCGGGAAGCTTTGCAGGAGTATTCTCAGCAATGACTCTGAGCATCATCCAGCATGATGTTGGTAGCAGCAAGCTGTCATGATAGCGTAATTGCATTGCACATGCTTAGTAAGTCACCCACTACAGGGGCGTTGCTATCTAACATGGCAGCATAAGTGCTAAGCAGCTTGAGAACAGGGCATGTCAATGTGGGCTGCTCTCGCTGAAGCTTTGACACTGGCTGAAGTCAGCCTTGCAAAAGGACAGAGGACCATCAGACTTTACTCAGAGTTGTGTTATAGGCAGTAAGACTCAGACTTGCCGAAACAAACTGGTGCAACACCTGCAGTGGCAAAAGTACCTGCTTGCTGCACTTGTAGAGAGTCCAGGACCAGGTGAGAGCCTTTGGTGGGCAGGCCAGCCTTCCTCCAGCCAGGAGTATACTCTGCAATGGAGACTTTGTGTCGAAATTTGCACTGTGAGCAGTCTTCTGCACCAAATGGTGGCAAGGTAATTATGATCCTACCAGAGTCTGCTTGTATAAGCGCATCTTCATCTGCCTTTTTAGCCTGCTCTTGTTGAGACAGAAGGTACTGCTGCTGATGACTGAAGTTGTCCACAGCAGCTGAGTACTGCACACCAACTTGTCAGGCATGGATAGACACAGATGAGTGTAGGGCAGGTCACGAGAACCACATCCGACTTTGCATCAACAATGTGTGCGCGCTCACCTTGGAGTTGATAGCAGACATACGGCTGCTGTAGCTTTTACTGCCATCCTCAACAGACTGCAGGTTGCCTTGCTCAGTGCCGCCTGCGGCGACTGCCGGCTCGTCGACTACCGAGGCCACAGGAGACGTGATGTCGGGAAAGATTGCCTGCAGGGCATCTGAAACAGGCGGCATGGTCGCTCGCTCAAACGGAGAGGACACAGCAATGCCACAAAAAGTCAACATTGCGCCGGGATTGGAAAGTTTCGAGTTAGAATCTCGGAATCCCCATCAGCTTGCCCGAAACCAGGAGCTGTTGACCGCTTTCCGTTGCTCCAGCTGCAAGCGCAGATTCCAGGCATATGCTTTATGCATGAGCAAGAGCACATGAAGAACTTTGTTCAGAGACGGTGTTGGCGCTGAGATCGAGTAAAATGACTGTCGGAGTCGGCCAGATCAGCTACAAGCGTATACGTTGACCTTGCCTAATATATATGCAGCATCTCGCATCTTTCGTCACTGCTGTACCCCATTCTTATTGAGTGTCTCGCGCTCACCGTTGCAGCTTGGTCAGTAACTTGCAGTGCCGGCTTCTACCCTGCAAAGCAATAACTGCAACACCATGCCGGAGACTTCCCACTGCGACGCTGACAAAAGAACGGCATTGTTGCTTTGGGTGGTCAAGTTTGGACCCGCACACATTCATCAGCTAGTCAAGACACGCATTAAGCTGCT
>JAABUO010007783.1_pt1 | contig 12193 bp, 10 predicted proteins | sample 5559291 | NCBI WGS metagenome assembly JAABUO01 (sample SAMN10711878, study PRJNA513372) | rock metagenome | isolation source: Antarctica rocks | place: Antarctica: Victoria Land, Finger Mt sud
TCCTTTACAGATCTATGCCTTTGATATTCTTCGTCATCAATATTATCTACTAATGCCTTTCAGGAGAAATCAAACGACGATGATTTCACACGAGAGCTTTGTGGCGCGTTGGCCCAGTTCGAATGCGGCGCTCAATTGTCTAAGATTTCCCTTCCCACAGACTTTTCCGCCGCTCGGATCAATGGGCTACCCGAAGGGAGTTCACCGGATTCTGTTGCCGCTCTTTTGTCGAGCGTAGGCATAAAACTTACGCCAGACTGCGTGCGGATACCACGGCAGAATGGCGCATCCCTTATATCGGCGGATATCAAGGTTGAGGACCCTGCGTTTGCCAAGTTATTGTGCATAAACCTCAGTATGAAAAGCAACTTGGGAGCTCAATTCTCGCAACTGGAAGCGGTAAAAATCCCTGCGGCCCTTCATTCAGGCCCCAATGCTCGTCGTGTGGAATGTAAGAAAGTTCAGTGTTCCTGTTACAAGCCTTCTAGGACGGCATGGTTAAACTTCGGGAACGAAGATATTGCGAGAAGAGTCTTCGATAAGTTCTGTTCAAAGACTTACAAGGTTCTTAATCAGACAGTGCACTGTAACCCACCAACGAGGGGGGAAGGAGGGCGGAGAAATCCATACGCTTGGACTCTTATGCTTACAGGCTTGCCAGCTAACACCGTGGAGAAAGACATTCGTTCTGCGTTGAAGTCACCACACGACAGTCCTCGCAATATTGAGTTAGGAGAGCCTAGTTACGACATGGACGGTGAGCTAGCTAGTGCAAGTGTAATGTCTTTACTAAGTCAGGCTGGACCCATCGAATGGGGCCAGGCCAACACCGAACTAGAAGGCAAAAAAGCAAAAGCTATTGCTCGATTCTACGAGGAATCGGATGCAAGAGAAGCTGCTAGGTCGCTTCACGACAAGGCTCTGCCATTTTGCAAAAGTATGAAATTAACTACTCAGCTTGTTAGCACTGCAAAGTTCAAAGTTGCGAGCAGTATCTTCAGCGCTGTCCAATCTAGGATTCGTACTGCAAGCCAGAGTTGGAAAAAACAGTACTTGAACTTCAAGGTTTACCCCAGCGCTGGTCTCGGACAACAGTACAGGGTTCTCGAGATTGAAGGGCAAGTAGCCAAAGATGTTGCCACCGCGAAGGAAACCATGGACAAGATATTGGATGGGATCACGGCGAAGTGCTTTGGGCTCCATCCCTGAACAACAATGGAAATGCTTTTCAGAAGTTAAAACAAATCCAACAAGAACACGGGGTTGTTGTCATCCGCAACAGGAGAAAGACAGATCTTAAACTCTACGGCTCTCCTGAAAAGTGCCCAAGCGCAGAGTTGGCGATCGCTGATATGATCAGGGCTGAGTCTTCTACAGTCCGTGTTATCAATCTGAAGCCCGAAGAGTTTCAATGGGCATGCATTGGCGGCTTCAAGATGATCGCTGCTGCCCTTGGAGAGAATAATGTCACTGTTGATATCGTCTCAACACCGAAGAGAATCTTGGTTGGCGGATCGGAGAAAGAGTATGAGACTGTATTAAGGATTGTTAGAAAGCGGGAATTGACAATGCAGGCCGAGCCTGCCGTCGTGAAGGAGGATTGCGCTGTGTGCTGGACTCCGCCAGAGAATCCAGTTTTCACAAGGTGTAATCATGTGTATTGCAGCGAGTGTTTTGAACGCCTCTGCACTGCAGCCGGCTCGGGCGAGAAAGATTTCTCCATCAGCTGTTACGGAGACCAGGGGAATTGCCAAGTCGTCTTTGACCTCGAAGAACTTCAGGAAAGTCTCTCATCCAAGCTCTTCGAAGAAATCCTAGAGGCGTCCTTCGCCTCCCATATCCAACGTCATCCACAGACATTCCGCTACTGCCCGAAACCAGACTGCGGCATGATCTATCGCGCAACCGATACGATGAATTTCAACACGTGCGCGAAATGCCTCACAGTGACATGCACGTCGTGTCACAATCCCCACGAGGGCAAGACGTGCGCCGAGTACAAGGACGAAGCCTCGTGGGGTACCAGGCACTCGAGAAGCTGAAGAAGAAGCTCGCCATCAAGGACTGTCCCAAGTGCAAGACGCTCCTCGAAAAAACCGAGGGCTGTAACCACATGACGTGCCGGGGCTGCGGAGCACATCTTTGCTGGGTGTGCATGACGGCATTTGCAGAAAACGGATCGTGCTACGAGCACATGAACGCAAAGCATGGGGGGATAGGGCTCGGGCATCTGGATTTTGATTGATTTGGGTGCGGTTGGAGCGGAAGCTATCTGGCAGGAGAGGACTCGGGACTTCTCTCAGATGATACTAGTATCCCCGAGCTAAACCCCTTTGGTCATCATATCACCAATGATGTTCGCCAGCTCGATTGCCTAGCTTGATTGTCGAGTTTGCTCACGGTTAGCCACCTTGTCTGAGGTCTTGCCTTATTAGGAAGTTCGGTCCTGCCCTATTCTACTAGGCTGTCAGAGTCCTGAGTCCTGACAGTGTTTTTTATTATTATTATTTCATTTCTGCATGAAGCCGAAAGCTATGACAACCAAGAATTCCAAAAAGACTTCAAGAGAATCAGATTGACGGAGGATTTAAATCCCTCCACGTTTTCTGGATGAGAAAAACTCTCATTCTTTGATCGCTTAATCTCAACGCTTGATTATCACGCAGAGTCCACTCAGATCATCGAGTATCAGAGATTCCATAGACTAAGATAATAACGTTCATCTGAATATCTCTTCTCAACTTACTCAGACATCTCTTTCTATCCATCAGACGCGCTCTCTCGAAAAAGCAGATGTGTACGACGGAACGACTGCTAGCCTGATGATTCTCTTCTGTTGTTTCATCGTTGTTTTGATTATCCCCGTGTGTGCGATCGCTGATGACGTGGCTCGTAGACTTTTTCGTACGACTTGAAAACTTGAAACGTTTTCGTGATGATGGCGGCTGGCTACTTTGTAGAACGGTACGGTAGGCTTCCGATCGACGCAGTCCGTTATCACATGGCCCGTCGAAGACTTTCGGGAATGGAATCGATGTGTAACGCTCAGAGGCGGTCGATCCGTGGTTTGTGAGAGTCTCTGCGCTCTCCTGAATACCCGATAGGTACCGGAAGGTTACAGCTGAACCTCGAGCCGGCCAATCTTGACAGTGTAACGCTCGATATCGTATCGCTTTTTCGACCTGGCACGAATTTGACTTGGAAATGGTTGGTAACTCCAACTTCGACCCTTATTCATTTCAAGTATGCTTGAGATTTAACGATGTCGTCATTGCGATGATGGCTTGATTCATCTACATCAAAGGCACTCTAGCTATGTGTAACTCTCATTTCTTCCAGCACCCGGCCTGTCACAGATGAATGGTTACCTTGATGTTTGCTGCAATGACTTAATGTGAAGCGAAGAGAAGGCAAATGTCATCATGTCTGACTAAAAGCTAGCACTTGAAGGTTAGCCGGTAGCAGGGAATCTCGAAGAGTCGCATATGATAGACTCACTGCTCAACTGATTTGTGGGTGAGCGCAGCATCACCCGAAGATGGTACAAGATAGAGAGTAAAACCCATCTCGGCTAACGAATCTCATCATCAACAGCTCGAAAGATGTGACTGATGAAACACCACGATGCTCCAATCCTTCCCTTTCCCAGTTGTAATAGCAGGTCATCGTTCAGATGTTCTGTCTGTACCTCTCTGCATATCGACTTCTTCTTGCCACGATAATACAATAGCATACCTACCGTCTTGCTTCTGTCTCTGGGCTAGATCACACTGAGCATGTGGCTAAAAGAAAGCAACGTGCTTCCGACCGAGAAAATCAATGAGAATGTCATTGCCTGTATCATCCACCCCAAAATCCATGCTCTTCGTCTGCATTATGTTAGCTTACGCCGCTTGGTTTGACGAAGAGACCGAGGGCAAGCTCCCTTTGGTAAATATGTTAGCAGTGGTACAGCATTCAAAACTACACATCAGCGTACCTGCTCCCTCATGTACTCATCAAATGTGATAGTCCTTGCGGCCGAGCCTTCTTCCGAAACAACAACTCCTCTTTTCTGATAGTCCAACGAAATGTGATCGGTCTTGTGGGATCGAGTGTTCACGCGTGGTCTTGTCACTGCGGGGAGGCGAGGATGTCGTGATTTGATGCCGCTGTTTGTGCCACACGTTGGAATTGGTTGCTTGATTGATTTCTGGGGTGGTTTGGCAGGAAGTGTAATAAAGGGCGGAGTTGATGTAGTGTGGGATGATTGAGGCGAATTGTCATGCGCTGCGTGGGAAGGTGAGATTGGCGCAGTGCTGAGAGTTCGTTGACGTAGTGAAACTGGAGTTAGGACTCCATCGGAGTAGTGACCGGGTGTATCGTCTTCAGAAGACTCGACATATTCCCATTCGGGCGCATTGAGATACCACTCTCGCCCTCTTCTCCACTGTGGGTCCTTCATCTTCTCCTCTTCCGACGCATTGAGCAACCACTCTCGCTGTCTCATGACTTCTGCGTAGACTTCTGGTTCCAACATGATGGATTGATGGACAAGAGAAAATTGTTGTGGTGGGATGACAGGTCTTTAAAAGCGGAGTGAACGGGCAGTTGCAACTGTACTGGTTGTTGTAGCAGAAGAGGAGATTCAATCAACAAACAGTATGAATAGTTATTCGTGTGAGAGAAGTGAGTAAAGACAATGGTATACGCTCAGAGTTGTAATAATATGCTTGAGCTTTGTAGCAAAGAGATGTGTTTGTGGTTCCGGTGTCACAAAGCGGTCACGCCGGTTCGGCTACTAAAAAGAGGGATTTATCGGTTAGAAGGATTCACCTAGCACTGGGATAAACCTAGCAGTGGGACAGCCCTATAGGGCTGAAAATCCACATTTCATTTTTTAGGTGAACTACGTAGCTAACAGAACCTCTTTGAGGCCCTTCTGATACGCATGACTCGCTCTGATTAATTAATTATAGATTTCTAATTCTGTTTCTAATTTTGCTTCTGATTCTGCCTGATTCGTAGCTTAATTATCAGCTGTTTCTTCTTTTGTTTAAAGCTTGCTGTCATTAATTTCGAAGTGAAGAGCTCAGAATTTAAACGTAATAAATTATTAATCTTTTTATTTTATAATTTTATTTATTAAGTTAAGATTACGACAGCTCGTTTTCGAATAAAAGATTTTAAAGTAAAAAGCTTAAAAGCTAAACGTAATAAAGAATTAATCTTCTTTTATTATATCTTTATTCGTTCATTTTTTTTTCTTTTATTAATAATCTTTTAATTCATAATTTTTATAATATCGTAATTATTTTCGATTTAATTAATCTTTTATTTCTTTCTTTTATTAAGCTTAAAAACTTTTAAATTAATAACATTTTAAATAATAAATTTCGTTATTACTCGTATTATTACTTTATTTATCTTTTAAAGAATTTAATTAACAGTCGTCTCTTTTATTACTTGCTTAATAAGTTACTATATTTACGAGATATTTACAGATGTTAAAATAACTTTTAAATCTTTATTAATATATGTAACTGTAGCTTTAAAAGGCGTAATTAAACGTATAATAATGTTATATTATTATAATTGCTTTAGTTTCTTAACAGAAAAAAAGTACTAAAGTATTAAAACTGAGCTAAATAATAAAAGATTTATAATTGTTCATATCTTTTTAATATTCAGTGATGTAATTACTTCATGTTGAGTCTATTAATATAGCTTTAAAAAGTTCGTTTTATTAATTAAATAATTATTTTTAAATTAAATAACTCGTTAAACATGAGTCTTATACGTAATAATTAATGAAGTAAAGACTTTAACATTAAGTAATTAAAGTAAATGAATAATGTAAGTTAAAAAACATAATAAAACGATTTTCTGATTAATATAATAATTAATCATCTGAGTAATAATATAAGAAGCGTGATTATTAATTAATAACATTTAATATTCGTTTTTTTAACAGATTTTAATTTTTAAATTAAAGCATTTCTGTATTTAAATTAAGCTTAATTCGTTATTAATTTAATCGTTCTCGCTCAGAATAATATAATCTTCTTTAAGTACTTCGTATTAAATCTTCTGTTATAATTTTTCTTTAAAGATAATTTACGACTTTAAGACTTTTTTATTTATAAATATATATTTAATTAACGAGACTTATTTTTAATTATTACATTAAGTTATATAAGCTTTCTTTTCGTATTTAAAAATCATAACTTAAAGCTTAATAATAACTTTTTACATGAATCTCTTTTCGTTCATGTTATAAATATTCTTTATTTTTATTTCATGCTCTTTTTTAAAGCTCCGAAAAAGATTAAATTAATTAATTAAAATATTATAATTCTGAGTTATAACACGCTCTTTATTAAGCGAAGAAATATATATTATTTTAATTTTCGAATAACGTTTTAAAAACTTTTAAGATTAATTAATTTTAATTAGCTTATTATTATTCTTTTTTATTAATAATTTATTAATTATTAAACGTACTTGCTTTATACGAGAAGATTAATCTTAAATTTAAAGACGTAAAATTTAATCACGTATAGTTACTTCTTTTTTAAAACTAAGTCTTTAAAATTATTAATTGCGTGCAGCAGTAATCTTTTAATCATTAATTTAATTTTAAAGAATATTAATTAATATTTTATATTAACGAGCGATTTTTGCTTAAAAAAAATTTCGTTAACTGTTAAAGTTTCGTTTTAACGAACGAAAGTAAGCGTTATGTGTTACGATTTTAGATGTTAGGCTAACATAAGTCATAATGTTATAGAAATCCTGCCTCATATGTGTAAGACGTTAACCCTTTCGGGACTAGCACAGGGCTGAGAAACATACATATAAGAATCGAGTTCTTTTCTGTAAATACTTTTCTTTCTTAACATTTATTTATTAGTTAAATGACATTTCTATGACTTGCTTTAGGCCGATCTCTAACAGTAAATAAATGTTAATTAATTACTTTACTATCGACGTATAAACGATACGAAATAACTTACTTCGTTTATTTAGAAAATCTGTAAGAGATTCTTTAAATTTGCATTATTACTTTAAACCGCAAGGGATTCTTCGATTTTACTTTCATTTATTTATCAGAAAATTCATAAGAGCTTCTTTAAATTACTTTCATTAATAAACAAATCTATTCTTATCATGACACGCGACTTCGACTCAGTCGAGTCACGATTAACCCGTCTTCTTAAAAACACTGCAAGCAGACGAGTTTTCATACTATTTAGCGATGCTTCAGCTGAAGTTAACGATGTCGAGATCTCATGAAACATTAAGATTAACGAATAACTACGTTAATGAACTCGCGAACAGCTCGACGAGATCATTAAAATGTTAAACGAGCTCAGAAGTTAACGAGATCTGATCTTAAAATGCATCGAGTAATGAACCGATTTACAAGTTAAACATATTAAGAGATTAAATGAGCTGAAAGCTAATTAAAACATAATAAAGACTTAAGAAGAGACTATCGTTAAGCTACGAGCGAAAGTATTAACTTTAAAAAAGGCACAGCGCTCATCTGATTAACTTTTATCTCGTTAGCTCACTGAGCCTGCTGATTCTGAAATTACGGAATCACGAGATTCCGTTTTACGTACTTTCACACGAGAGTTATTCATCTTATTCGATAGCGATTATTATAAATTCTACAAGTTTTTAAATTCATTTATCTTCATTAACGAAGGCGTTAAACTCACATGAGACAGCTGAAAAGTTAAGATTAACGACAAGCTGAAAGTAAATGCAGATTACTTTCATATCGAAAATATCTGTATTGTTTATATTATATCTAGACTAAAAGGCGACGCAGCGAAACAAACGTTTACTCGACGTCGACATGACGCATCTCACTCATATACTTTAATTTACGAATTCTTTAAACATTTAAAGTTAATTTACGATGATTAAGATAAAAATCGAAAATGCCGTCGCGAGTATAACGCTCTGAAACAGTTAAATAAATTCTTTAATATCTTTTACTTTAACTTCATGAAGCTATTCAGCTATTTAAACTATAAGAATCGCACATTAATGAACGACCTTCAGAATAAAATTAATAATCGCTTGTAAGACGCTTTATCGATTTACCCGAAAGATTTTATTATTTTAAATCGTCTTAAGAGCTTTCTTCAGAGTATAAATAATAGACAGCGAGCTAATTATTAGTTACGCAGCGAACGTCGCACTGTCATCGCTAAAGTCATTATCGTACCTGAAAAGCGTGTCATTTCTTTGTTAACAGTATTAACTTCGATAATCGACTATGTTAAGCCGATTATTTTTTTAATTCCTGAGTCAGCAAGATCTTTCATTATCTGCTACACTTGCAAGACGTCAGATCACTTGTTTAAGAATTACTCTCAATAGAACAAGATTAACACTTTAACATCTCGTGCATTTACTTCTCGTTTACAGAAAATCGTCATTTCAGAAGATAAAGAGAATGAGAAAATGTCTTTTAAGAATAGCGAGGCAAAAAACTAGAGACTTTCATTAAAGACGCGGTGAAAGATGTATTAATCTCTTTAACGACGAGCATGTCAGACGATTCTTTTACTTCTGAGCCTTTAATTACCGAATGTATACTTTTTAGCAATGAAATTAATTACTCATTAAAGTCATTAGTTAACATCGAAGCTGCTGATTATTCGTTCATTAATGAAGTGACCGCGCAGATTGTTTGTAATCAGTTACAAATTAAATCTCTGACTCTGATTAAAGCGAAGCTAATAAAAGAATTCGACGGTCATTATGTAAAAAAGCTCATTACTCATGTCATTTATTCGAACCTGATAGTTTAAGATCATACGGTTAAAACAGCTTCTATGTTAATTACTTAATTGAGTTAACATTAAATGATTCTCGAAAAAACGTAAATGAACAAAATTAATTTAATAATTAATATGCGGATCGACTTACTCCGGTTTTCAGATATTGCTTCTAATCAGAAATTAATTATTTAATTACTCAGTCATGAAATAATCATAAAACAGAAAAGTTTAATCCTTACTCACATACTGAAGCGATAAATTAATCAGGTTAACTGCAGTTAACCTCGACTCAGTCAGAAGTTATTCTCTTTCAGTTAAAAAAAGAAGCTCATCGAACAGTTAAAACCGCGCGACGCGACTTTAACTAGCGTTAAAATTTCTAAAGTCACATCAGATTCAACGAACATAGCAATAATAAGGGCCGCGTCATATAGAATGTTAATTAAACGATCAGACGTAAAGATCTTTACTGTTATCGTCTCAGAAATTAATCGACTCATAACTACATTCGAAGATAAGTCTGAAGGAGTGAATCTGCATGAGCTTTTACATGTCGAGGCTCTCGAGCAAGTTAAAGTAAAGCTTTCTTCTGAATATTACGATTATTTAAACGTGTTCGATCGAGCGATGATTAATCAGTTATCATCTCATCGTCTTTACGATCATAAAATCGAGTTAACCGATGAAGGAACTTTCTCTCGAAGCAGATTATATTAAATGTTCGAACACAAGCTTCAGAAAGTAAAGAAATATCTGATTAAACACTTAAATAAGGAATTCATTTCATTCAGCTTCGCTTTATACGCCTCGCTCATCTTGTTCGTCGAAAAGAAAGACGGTAGCCTGCGTTTTTACGTTAATTACAGAAAGCTTAATGATTTAATTAAACGAAATCGCTATTCTTTGCCCCTAATAAACGAGACTTTTGCTCGTATATAAGAAAGTAAGTACCTGACCCGTTTAAACATCATTACCGCCTTTAATAAACTGCGAATGCATTCAGATAGCGAAGATCTGATTATCTTTATTATTTCCTTCGGCTCATATAAATATCACGTGATGTTCTTCGAATTAACTAACGGATCAGCCTTTTATTAACATTATATGAACGACGTGTTGTTTAAATATCTGTATCAGTTTTATCAGATCTATCTTAATGACATCATCATTTACAGTAAAATCTTAAAGGAATACAAGCGACATGTGCGATTAGTTCTGAATAGACTACGAGAAGCTGATTTATAAATAAACATTAATAAATGCGAGTTTCATGTTCAGGAAATCATTTTCTTAAAACTTTTAATATTAATTAAGAAACTTAAAATGAATTCACGAAAAGTACAAGCAGTGATTAATTAATCTACACTTAATAATCTCACTCAGATGCAGTCTTTCATTAATTTCTGCAATTTCTATCGACGCTTTATTAAGAACTTCTTAAAGATTGTTCGCTTAATGATTTAACTCACTTAAAAAGAGATCATCTTTGAATGAAATGAGGCTTGTTAAACTGCATTTAATTACATGAAGAAACGTATGATCGAAGCTTTTATACTTCGTTACTTTAATCAGACTCGTGAGATTATTCTGAAAATCGACTCGTTTAATTACGTTAACGATGAAGTTCTATCGCAGTATAATGACGAAGAAGTTCTACATTCAGTAACTTTTTATAGCAAGAACATGTTTCTCGTCGAATGCAACTACGAGATATACGATAAGAAACTGCTAGCTATCATTCGAGCATTCGAGCATTAACGACTCGAGCTGAAATTAACTAATATTTTTATTAAGATGTTCACTGATCATTAAGCACTCATTTCATTAATGAAAGACAAGGAGCTAAGCAGACAACAGATGCGCTAAGTTCAGAAGCTAGCTGATTTTAACTTTAAGATAATGTATCGATTTAACAAACAGAATATTAAAGTTAACGCGTTAACTCGCCGAGCTGACTCGATACTCAGAGATCTCGATGACGAACGCGTTCGCTATTAATGAATCATTATTTTAACGCCGAATCGAGTGAAAATTACTGATTTAAAAGAAGATATCAGTGAATTAATTTATAAGCAAATTCTTAAAGCTAATAAAATTAACGAGAATTGTACGCTACTTCGCGAAGCAATAATCAGAGACAAAGCATAATATGACGATATGAAGCTAAAGAATTATCGAAAGCAGAATGAAATTCTGTTTCATGATAATTAGCTATGAATTCCGTTTAACGAGTTTTTACAAATGAGCTTAATTCGTGAGATTCACGATTAATCATCAGTTAATCATTTTAATATTCTTAAAACAGTGAAAGTCATAAAACGAAATTATTACTGATCTTTCATGCGGAAAACGATAAATCGATATATTCGAAACTGCTATATCTATTAACGCTTAAAGACATTTAGAGATAAATTAAACGGCTTGCTTCATTCTCTATTAATATCTGATTAACGCTGACGCGATATAATCATGAACTATGTTATCGATTTATTTAATTCAGACGATAATAACGCGATCCTGACGATAATCTGTAGACTATTAAAAGAAAGACATTATATTTCTTGTTTCACTAACGACGAGGAAATCACCGCAGAAAAAACAGTTAAGTTATTATTTTAATGAATATATCGAACTCACGATTTATTAAACTTCATCGTATTCGATAAAGATTCTCAGTTCACTTTCATTCTTTAAAAGTCTCTTTGTAAACGGCTAAGCATTTCTCTTCGATTATTTATCGTCTATCATTCTTAAATTAACGGTTAAAGCGAACGAGCTAATTAAAACGTTAAGCGATATCTTCGTTTTTTCTGTTCGTATATGCAAAATGATTAATTTAAATGATTACTCATGATCGAGTTTATCGATAATAATGCTTTGTCCTTAATCATCTTCATGATTCTTTTCTTCATGAACAAGAGCTTTCATTCTCGTATGAGCTTCAATTCTGATCTCATTAAATATGAAAGCATCCGCGAACGTTTACAAGTCGCTTAAGTTAAAGATATATTCGATCACATGAATAAGACATTAACATTCGCTCGCAAAGCTCTGATTAAATCACGAAAACAAATGATAAATCAGATTAATAAGCATAAAAAGAAGATTAACTACGAGATCGAATTAAAGATATTTCTGAACGAAAGAAACATCGTTACGACAAGACTCTTTAAAAAGCTAGATAATAAGATGCTCGAATCATTCACGATCACGAATTCTGTGAGCTCTTTTTATAAATTAAAACTATCAGAAATTATGCGAATACACGACGTATTTCATTTTAATCTGCTTCGTTTTGTCGTTAATGATTCTTTATTTAATTAAAAAAATACATCTTCGAGATTAATAGTAATAAACGATGAACGCGAATGAAAGATTAACGAAATACTAAAATCTCGACGACGTCGAGAAAT
>JAABUO010007784.1_pt1 | contig 12193 bp, 16 predicted proteins | sample 5559291 | NCBI WGS metagenome assembly JAABUO01 (sample SAMN10711878, study PRJNA513372) | rock metagenome | isolation source: Antarctica rocks | place: Antarctica: Victoria Land, Finger Mt sud
ATGTTATTGGTTCAGCAAGTTGCAAGCTTCAAGCATCAGCCTGGCCTCTTCCAAGTGAACCTTCACCATCTGGCAGACTGTATGCCTTCAACTTTTCCTGCACAACACTCTGTCAAGTGATGTGTTGCTTGCTATTGCACATGGCTCACTGACGCCCTGCAAGCACAGATCAGGCAGAACAGCAATCATACTTGTCAGCAGCACTCTGTCTCTGCCACAAAAGAGGCAAAAAGTGTTATCTCTCTGATCATGTGGTGTCGGCACTTGCAGGCAGGCTGTGTGTGAGCCACAATACAAGGCTGGGCGTGTATGACCCCATCAGGAACGTGTGGCAGGTTCCTCCCTCCAATGTGGAGGAGCATGATGAGCAGATGAGGCTGAAGGCTCATGGCCATATCCCCACCAAGCGCAAGGTCCCCACCTCTCCCAATGTTGGAGTCTATGACCCTGTCAGGTAAAACCCTGTAGCGTATGTATGCCCTCTGCCTGATCACACAGTGCCTGCTTTTGCCAGACACGTTTGCTGTGTTGGCATGTGAACGCAGCAGTATTGGTAGAGCCCAACAGCACAAAGTCTTCAGCGTGCATGCCAAGGATGAAGAGAGCGCAAGTGTAGACGCCGATACAATCCAGTTGATGGCAGACACGTTCTAGTCCAACATTTGTGCACTGCTTGGGGCAATTGGCAGCAAGATCAGGCCGTTGATACTAGTGTCTTCTGTCATTTCTGGTGTCTTGTCACCGGCGTGCACAGCTGTGGTTGAAGTTTGCTGCAGGAATGACTGGTTGGTGTTGCCTCAGAATCAGCGTATCATTGGCGGCCTGACCTTTCAACCCCGTACACTGTTTTGAGTCCAGCTGGAGTCAGAAAGTGCAGTCAACTTGCTTGCTGGGTTCTTGGTCGTTACATAAGTATCCAGTGTAATCACATTCCTGGATGCCCACATGCATGTGGACCCAGTTGCTTTCAAATAAACAGCTACGCACTTAGGCAACCTTCAGCCACCCAGGCTGGTGTCTCATAATGGAGTTGATCTATGCCCCATGCATGCATTGCGGTATTGCAGTCGGCTGCAGTCATGAAATAGTTGCTCTGTATACGTGAGCATCACAACAAAGCATCACAACCATTGCTAAGCTCATGCATGATTCAGAATGGCGCAACGGCATGCCGGCAACAAGGAGGGCCCATATTTCTCTGAAGATGCTAAATTTCAATTGGTGAAAAGTTTTGATCACCAATTTAAATTTGCAAAACGTGCTCTGCAACCTTCGAGCGACAGCCATTTGGTCATATTCTGGCAAGTTGGCTTCTGACTCTCAAGCGGGTTCAGGCCGACCTTGCAGCAGTTTACAACATTGAATATAACAAAAAGTCGATGGGTCACACATCACAAAATGGTTTCGGAGTGGCGCAGCGGAAGCGTGGAGGGCCCATATCTCGTTCGTGGGACACCCTCAGGTCCCAGGATCGAAACCTGGCTCCGAAATTTTGTTGACATGTCATGGCTTGCTCCATTGATCGTTTTGAGGGATTCTCCTGTTCAAATTTAGATGTGCAAGACAACATGGCAGAGGTCAGCAGGTCGGAAGGTATGTAAGCCATGGCATGACCAGCATTAGCTGGACTACCACAATGGTACAAGCCGCAGGAGCTTCACATATGTGGTACAATTGTAAGCTGCAGAAGCTTCATGTGTAAATACATGTGTGGTGTAACACAACTTTTGCTGGCATTACTAAGTACTTGGTTCTGCCCTAAGGGTCATGCAACTCACGCAAGGCGCACTGCAGAGGCACAGACAAGCAAACATCGCAACAGCCGTTCCGGGTGTTGCCATTGGACCACTCCCCCAATCACTCACTGCCTGTGCATGCACTGAGCATGCCTGTTCCTGTTTTGTGAGTAACGTGCTCCCGGTGATCTAGTTCACAGCTATTTCAGTTGCAAACCGCGCCAGCGACAGCTTTGTCCGCCTCTCAGAGGCATCGCCGTCGTGGGTGAGAACCGATTGATACTTCCAGGATTAGCGGACATCGCGCGGCCACTCGTCAGCTTTGCTGCGCATGCTTGGCAGCTCGTTCACTCCTCGTCTTGACCGAGACAAGCGGCACGGCTCCGCTGTAGCCTAAGCAGTTTGTGCAACCTCGCATGGAAGACGCGTTTGCCAGAGACGCTTCCGAGGTCAGTGCGGCTGCTGTCCCTGCTGGCCTGTTTTTCTTGGCCTGAGAAAGGCTTCACTTGTTATTTGATGATCTAACTACTTGTACCTTCTTCAGGTCTTGCGGCTGTTGAACGTCGATCCAGGAGCCGGATTATCTGATGCAGAAGTCTTGGAGGTATGCGGACCTGTCTTTATCTATGACTGCACCCTCTGTCAAGGCCTAAGTTTGACAAGTCCTGCAGGCCAGAGCCAAGTATGGCAGCAACGAGCAGCCAGCAGAGCCAGGTACAAGTGCAAACTGTTTTGTTGGATTTTTGCGCATTTCAGGATGTGGCTTCAGCAAGGAACACAAGCTTCTTTGTCTTGACATCATCATGTCCGGTACAGGAACTCCATTCTGGAAATTGGTACTCAAGCAATTTGATGATCTGCTTGTCAAGGTATTCCAACTTTGGTGATGTCAGTCAGTCTGGACACATCCACTACACCAATGAACGACTTGCTGTTAGCCAGACATTACCTATGCTGTTGCCCGCAGATCTTGATTGTAGCAGCTGTGGTTGACTTCGGCATTGCGCTGGTGAACGGAGAGTCTGGCGCTAAGTAAGGCTGATCAGCTGGTTTGATCTTTTTTGAAGGCAGATTATCTGTTGAATCAGTGCATGCACTAGCATAAGGACCAGAGTTGTATCTTGCCTGCTCACTTACAATGCCATGACTGCTTGGGTATTCACTGCAGCGCATTTGTGGAGCCAGGAGTCATCGTCATGATCTTGATTGCAAACGGTATGAGACAACAGTTCCCCACCACTCATTGAGTGACATGTTGCAACTTGCTGCTTGCTGTTCTGGTGCGAGATGCCGCAATTGCACTGCCCTTGATCACCTGTGGTGACAGCTGACCCTGCACATGCAGCCACTGTCGGTGTAGTGACAGAGACCAATGCAGAGAAAGCTATAGAAGAGCTAAAGGCGTATGAGGTCAGCTTTTCATCATGCGTATCACTTCACAGACACTCACTCTTGCTTGATCTCCTGAACGACCATTCAGAGACCACATCAGGTGGACATGGTATGCATGATGAGTACAAAGCCTGTTATCATCATCTACAGCAAACAGCTTTTGCACTGTGGCATGCTGCCCTGTCCGCCATGCATACTCAAACTTCACAAGGAGCTGTACAAATGTGAATTGGGAGCAGCCAGGCATGGCAAGAATTGGATTATCACAGTGAGGAGCAAAGGGCTTCTAGATATGACTGGCCTTGCCCAATAAGTGCTTGAGTGTCTGGTTGCTGACAGGCAGATGTGGCGACTGTGCTTCGCAAGGGCAGGTTGCATGTCATCCCTGCCAGTCAGCTAGTCCCCGGGGACATAGTGGAGGTTGCAGGTAAGCAGTGGCATGCTGCTAAGAGCCCAGACTAGTCCAGACATTGATTGTGCTTGTAGACAAATCTACTAAATTTGCAATGAGACATTACAGGTGCACAATAGCTAGCTGATAATAGCTGGTCTCTGCTGTCATGACTCATGCAAGTCTGGCTCAAATCACAATGCATTGAGCTGCATCCAGTCTGACAGCCTTGCTAAGTGCTCTCATTGCCTGGCTCATTGCATATTATACCTTGCCTGGCAACCTAAACCCTAAACTATAAACCTGTTGACCTGCAGTGGGGTGCAAGATACCAGCCGACTTGCGGTTGACAGAAATTCTGAGCAGTGTGATTAGAGTAGATCAGGTATGCCACCATACTGCTCTATGTGCAGTGAGGCTGTCACTGCATGCATGCATCAGCAGGCCTCCAGCATTGTCATCTGTCAGGCAGTACACAATTTCATGCAACCGACAAGGGCTCGCTGGCAACTGCAGATTACTCTTCACCCTATCATGGACTGTCACAGACTCAGGCTTGGTGGTTCTGGTGCCAGAAACACCTGTTGTCCATTGATGCCAGAAGCGAAACTGAGCGCCTGAATGCATGCAGTCGATTTTGACGGGAGAGAGCTCAAGTGTGGAGAAGTACCTTGAGTCAACACAGAGTCGCAAGGCAGTGTACCAAGACAAGACCTGCCTGCTGTTTTCGGTGAGGAGGACATGCTAGATGAATCATGACAGTCATTCTGCCCTGTTGAATGCTACAGTGCTGTCGCACCTGTCTGCCATATCAGCCGCATCCAGATGCATCCAGCTTGGAAGCTCAGTCTACAATGTAAAAAACAGCAAAGTCCAAGGCCCTCAGCAGCAGCTCCTTTGACCTGAGCATCTGTCCATTGTGGAATCGCTTTCCCCAGGCGTCTCTCAGTTTTGATCTACACTGTGAAATGATTGCATCTCCAAAAAAAATGAGATGTTTACATCCCAAAGACCCAAGACGTGCATGAGGTTGTGACAGGGGACTGTGGTGACAGCTGGCAGAGCCAGGGCAGTTGTAGTCTGCACAGGGCCCAGCACAGCCATGGGCAAAATCAGGTGAGCATAAAGCCAGGTTCACTTTCTGCAAGTTCCACCACTAATTTCTCGCCGGACACGGCAACATGCAAAATCTGTTAAGCTGTCAGAAGCCTGCTGTTGTTTTTGCGAGTCTGGGCAGCTGAGAGCAATATGCCGAGTGCAAACATGCCATCATAGAGAGTGAGGCATCTTGACCAATGCTGGAAAGTGGCCATGCACTTTGCATACCATTACTTGGCACCTATTTGCATGATCGATGTCTCAAACAGCAGTAAGGACGCAGTACATGTTGGTACACACAGCAACTTCATGCGCATCGTTTCACTTCCTGTTCCTCAGCAGTCCATCATCTTGTTATACATATGTTGTGTCCAGTGTAATTGTTACATTGTTTTTGTTGCAGGCATGCCATGGCTGAGACAACTGATGAGATGACACCCTTGAAGAAGAAGCTGGATGAGTTCGGCAGCTTCCTGTCCAAAGCTATTGCGGTGATCTGTGTGCTGGTGTGGATCATCAACATTGGCCACTTCAGTGATCCCATACATGGAGGCTGGGTATGGCCCTATCTCAAAACCTGTCGGCATTCAGCAAGTGCTCACAGACAGACTGTTTTGCAAGCGTTTGTCTGTGCGCCCTTAGGGTTGAAGAAAGGTCACCAATGTTGGAGATGTTTTGCATGTCATAGTGGAGTTTGGGTCTCAGATACATCTCTGCTCAACTATCCGGCGTTTCCACTTCTGGGGGATCTTTTGCTTGCTTGGCCATTGCTTTGGGATTTGTCAGAGTCTTTATACTACACACTTCAGCTGTTCACAAATGGCCACACAATGTGGCTGGCTTGGCACAAGCATGGAGCAACAGCTTCAAGGCGTACATGCAGTGAAGTGTTTGTGCCTGAGCCCAGCAGATGATGTGGTTTGTGTGAAGGTTCAAGGAGCATTGTACTATTTCAAGATAGCGGTGGCGCTGGCGGTGGCCGCCATTCCAGAAGGCCTGCCAGCGGTGGTCACCACCTGCCTAGCCCTTGGCACCCGCAAGATGGCAAAGAAGAATGCCATCGTGCGCAGCTTGCCTTCTGTAGAAACCCTAGGCTGCACGACAGTCATCTGCAGTGACAAGACTGGAACCTTAACTACTAATCAGATGGCTGTGGCAAAGGTAGCTGTGGTGCAGTCACCCAAGCAGGGCTTGATCACATTTGAAGTCACAGGTAAGCCAGGCACACTTTCACGCCAAGTTTGCTATGGTGAGAGCCTTATGGAGTTGATAGTCTTACATTGAGCTTAGATGAGTTGACTGGAAACTGAAGCTTGCACAAAATAATCTGATTTGCAACTCACTGCTTTGTCCCGTGTGAGTGGATGCTGATGCATGCGTATTCTGATGACGTACAGAGGCAGCTGCATGCACCTGCCATTTGTGTTACAGCTCAAAAGCAGCTCAATGGCAGCTCAATGGCAGCCCAGATGCAGGTTGTGTTAGAACAAGGATTGCAGTGTGCAAGCTCCCCATTTCCAGCCTCTTGACTCCTACAAGCCACATATGACATTGATGAACCATCAGTGTCTTTGCAGCAGCATAAGTGAGTGTTGAGCACAGCTGCACCCTGTAAGGCACAGGCAGCCTTGTGTGTACACCCTTTTGGCCATGTGTTGTCAGTCTGTGCAAGGGACCACATACATTCTAGGGGAGACTCTGGGGACAAGGGCATTTAGGAGACGCCCTACCAGAAAAAGTTTGCCTCCACAGTTGTTTGTCAGCTCCTGGCATTGCTCAGCTTAGCATACATCAAACAGCATGAGCTCATGGATATCTTCAACATTTGCAGGAAACACATATGCTCCAGAGGGCAGCTTGTATTGGGGCCAAGGGCAGCCTGTGGACCTGCCGGCAGAGCAGCCCTGCCTCCTCAGAATGGCCATCTGCTCAGCGCTCTGCAACGACTCATCTCTGAGCTTTGCTGCTGGTGAGCAAGCATGGCTGCTCAACAGCCATCAACACCTTTCTGCACTGCCAGACAAGCAGCATATGCTTTGTGCTGTAACAAACATGGCATGTCGTGTGTACATAGTGCTGCATGCTAGTACAACATGTTTGTCTCTGTGACAGAATTTGCTTCAGTCTAGATTGTTTATGCCTGCAAGCATATGCCCTTCTGCTGTAACCAGCCTGCAATCCTAAATCTGTGGCACCCAATCACGGAGTCCAGCCTTTCCCAAAAGACAGCGTCAGCAATGTTTGTTGCGGACCGATGACACACTGATGCACAGCTTCTCATACGCATCAGATGTGGCCAATGTGCATATCAGATATGATCGATCTGTGCCGAGCAGACAAGGGCAGCTACCAGCGTGTTGGGGAGGCAACAGAGCTGGCTCTCAGGGTGCTCACCGAGAAGATAGGCCTGCTTGGGTATGGCTCACAAGCCCTAGACAGCCTGAGCAGAGCAGAAAGAGTCACCTACTGCAATGACCACTGGCAGAATGACTACAGAAAGGTCTGCAAGCTTTTCCCTCTGTTCTCCTGCTGTGCTGACAGAGCAAAGCCAGCAGTTTGTCGTTAAACCCTGCACATTGGTGACAAACACAACAACGCTGCTCTGCAAAGAGTGTGAGTGCCAGGCTGATATAACGCTGCTGTTTCTGCATTGCACTGTCAGCATTGATGCTGCTCAATCTTGCTCATGCTCCACAACAGAAAAGAAAAGGAAAGAAAGGAAAGAAACATAAAAAGGAAAAAGGAAAAACAAGAAATTAAAAGAGAGAAAAAACGAAAAAAAGTAAAAGACAAGACAGGATGATCAGCATCAGCAAGGTTGCTGTACAGGTGTCTACCCTCGAGTTTTCAAGGGACAGGAAGATGATGAGTGTTCTGGCTCAAGGCCCCAACAATCAGGATGTAGTCTTTGTCAAGGGTGCTCCAGAGTCTGTGCTGGACAGATGTAGCCATGTGAGTGGACTCCCTGCACTCCCTTTCCTTCTCATGTCAAGGCATTCTGGGGCTTTGTAGTGCTGCATTCAAAGACCACTTGTCAATCTCAGTAAAGTTTTGTTTTATGTCAGTGCACCCTGATGGTGCCCAGAACCCTGTCTGACTTCGTCCCAAAGCTCTCTTTGCAAGCTGACAATGGGGTCTGGAAGAGAGTAGGTGACAAGGTTATGGCTTTCAGCATTTGTTAGGAAAAGGGTGAGGTGCATTGGGTTCCTCTGTGTGGGTTACTGCTTCATCGGCAATGAGCAATGGGCAATGAAGATGGGCAATAGGGTCAAGCTGGCACCGGCACTCAGGCTCAATTTGCATCTGCATGCATTGCAGGTGATGAGTAACGATGGGTCCGGCGAGTTCAGGATGACCACAGACGTACAGGAGAAAGTGATGGCGGCTGTGACGTCCTTTGGCGGCAAGAAGGCGCTGCGCTGCCTGGCCCTTGCCTACAAACACCATTCTGGCAGTAGCTCCAAGGTGGGCAACTGTCACCATTTGTTTGATTGATGGTCATAGCAAAACTTGATTCATCATTGCATAATCTAGCATAGTACTAGGGAGCAGGGTGTCACATCTATGTTACAGCACACAAATTCCTGTCTGGCTGGCTCTGCTGCTGTGCAGCAGAGATTGACAGGCTCACATGATGCTCACATGTACATCAGCGATATGATGGGGCAAGGCACAATCATCGTAAACGGGGAGCAACTTGGTGTGCCATGTTTGCTTACCATCTTCCGTTTGCTGTTGGCTGCAGCGGAAACCACATGATGGACAACACTGTGCATCTGCTGCTTCTCATACAAACCACAGGTGTCGGCAGGCTTGCTTTGATGCAGATACGCAAAGTCCCAAAGGCGGGCAGACATAAACAGGGAAAGCAGGCATGACTATGCACCAACAAACTGGAGATGGTCATTGTGTCTTGGTTCCATTCTACTGTTTTGGCATTGCACTAAGGACTTACTGATAGCGCTACTTGACTCCAGATAACTCATTGTACTTGCAGTGATGCAGATCAGCAAACAGCCAAAAGTGGGCTGTTATAAACAGGAGTAGCCGCCATGAATGTTTTGTTTCTGCAATTCTTTCCGCTGGTATTGTAGTGTGCTGTGGACTTGTGGCTAGTGCAGTATGTCCATGGACTACAGAGACAGACAGCAATAACAAGCTACAGAGTTTAGAGGCAGCACTGACGGACTATAGAGACAGCATTGCAGTATGCTGCTCTACCCCATACATTTGATTGTGGTTGCATTGCTGCAGATCAGCAAGGAGGATGAGTCAGAGCTGACATGGATAGGTCTGGTGGGCATGCATGACCCCCCCCGGAAAGAGGTTAGAGGGGCCATAAACCTGTGCAAAGCTGCTGGCATCCGCCTCATTGTTGTCACCGGCGACAACAAAGCAACAGCAACTGCCATCTGCTCACAAGTGCGCAATTGACAATGCCTGATGGAACGCTACTGTTATGTTTGTACACTTTCTGGTGCAATTCATGAGAGCCTGATGCAACACTGGCATCACTCTGTGCAAACGGGTTGGTGGCCCATTGCCAAATGCCTCATTGCAGCTTTTGAAAAACCATGCTCATGAGCTATAGCTGCATTGGCAATCATTGAACCCTCTTGAAGAGCACTGCCATTCACAAGTGATGTTGTTCACCTGGATGATCCAGCTGCATGATCCACTAGGCCATGAGGTACAGCCGTACTGCAGCTGACAAGGCGTTGACCTTGCTGAGAGGTTGCCATGCTGCTGCTACCTGTCATTGGTTGTCACACAGTGCAGACAACACAGCACACAGAGCTTCAACCCTGGGTACAGGTGGTATTTTCATTCTTGCTCGCTCACTCCCCCTCTCATTACCACCCTCATCCTGCTTCTTTTCTGCATTGTCATTCATTCATGCATACATTTGTATACATTTGTTGATGCAGGTGGGTGCTCTGGAAGCGTCTCCTCAGGCAGCTGAGCCAGCAGGTGTTGACAAGGTGCTGACTGGACTGGAGTTTGATGAGCTGGCAGCGGTTGAGAAGAGCGAGGCGGTGTCCATCATGTCTGTCTTTGCGCGTGTGGAGCCCAGCCACAAGAGCAGGCTTGTGGAGCTGCTCCAAGCCCAGGTGTGATAATACTGCACTTTAACCAACTGTGCACAACTCTAAGGAAGCCTTGCTTTCCTCCTCATGTCTGATATCACAACTCCTCATCTTGGCAATTTCCACCCCCATCCCCATCCCCATCCCCATCCCCAGCCCAGTCCAGTTCCCATCCCCAGGTCTGCTGTCAAAGTGTGCAGGTCATGGCAGTGGTACCCCTGACTGGCGCTGGGCTCCTGCTTTGTACAATATCATAGTGTTGCTTTTCTTGTAGTATCAGACACAGCTCACAAATGGTCAACATGTCACAGGACATTTTACCAGGTAATGTTGGTCACACCCGTAACTTATGCGAGCATAAGCTAGGTAGGTGCTACCCTGGTCTTTATCCTCCAGGAAAGCTTGACCTCAGCATGCTTTCATCTGCTGGTGTGGCATGTGTACGTTTCTTATACTATTCAGTCGTGATTGGCCTATTGTACATGGCACACCCCGATGGTTGCCAACATAAATTTACATTCCAGCCGAGGCCAAGGCCCTACCCCATGAGGGGGCATCGGCTCTTGTGTAGCCTGTGTACATGACCATGTATCGTGTGTCTGCAGAGGCATGCGATTTGAATACAGAGCCTGGTAGTGTTTGTGTACAGGGGCATGTGGTGGCCATGACTGGTGATGGAGTGAACGACGCTCCTGCTCTGAAGAAGGCTGACATTGGCATTGCCATGGGCTCCGGCACAGCTGTGGCCAAGCATGCGGCAGACATGGTCCTGGCAGACGACAACTTTGCCAGCATTGTTGCTGCTGTCGCAGAGGGGCGAGCCATCTTCAACAACACCAAGCAGGTGAACACATGTATGTATACACAAAAACGCTTTATTTTTGGGAAACAAGAGTTAACTTTCGTTGGTGGCCTCATATATGCTTTTTTAGTAGCAATGATACATTAAACCCACCAATGGACTATTTGCAGGAAATTATGTTTTTCGATGACAGCTTTAAGTCTATGCTGCTTGGAGTGGGTCTCCTGAGTCTGTATGCCCAGATTTGTCATGGTATTGCCTGCTTTGATGTGATGAGCTATGTAGAGAAAGTGTATACAGAGACGTGAGGGTACAGCCTTGAAGTGAATGTGCAGTGCCAATCCCAAACACAATCTCACATCCTAAACCTTAACCGTAACCCTTTAGTGTTGCCTTGCTTGACTGATGGCATATGGCTGATGTGCCTTGTCCTGTCCGCTGAGGTACAAGGATTGGGACTGACAAGAAGCAGTTCAGTGCCTCATTTGTATTTCAGCTGGTTGCACTCTGCTGGTTTCTTCCTTGGCATATTTCCTCAGAACAGAGAAAGGATCGCCAATTGCTGCCAGGTGGCACTGCAAAGCCTGCAGAGGCTTTTGTGCAGCTCAGCTGGTGCTGATTTCTACTCTGGCCAGATCGTGGCAAGGTGCAACAGCTACAACTGGCTTTCAATTGCCAGTTAGCTGTTTCAGTTGAAAAACTGCTTTCTGACACATCAATTTTTGTTATGACTGCAGTTCATTCGCTACATGGTCTCCTCCAATATTGGGGAGGTGGTTGCTATCTTCTTTGCAGCATTACTTGGCATGCCAGAGACGCTCAACCCTGTGCAACTGCTGTGGGTCAACTTGGTGACAGACGGGCTGCCTGCAACTGCCCTGGGCTTCAATGCGCCGGACGCAGACATCATGAGGCAAAAGCCCCGCAGGTGCGATGTTTATTGTCATGTCACTACACACCTCAAATTGACTGCTTGCAAATTGTTCTAGACAGGGTATCTTTGCGTCAGACTTCCCAAGCGTGTGATGCACACATGCATGAACCTGCATTGATGCCAAAGCCTGCAAGCATGACTGCCAGAATCACTTACACTTTTGACTCTATTGCCGAGTGCCTTGCGGCAATAGGTGTTGGCGCACAAAGCTACATTTTTCCACACCTAGTAGGTACCCAGCAGAAACAACCAGCACGCTAGTAGTCATGACAATGCTATGCTTTGCAGCAATGCTGCTGAGCAATGCAGCCTGGTAAACATATGGCCAGCATGTCGTCATTGTGCCAACTTCTATCAATGACTTCTCCCTGTTGCTGTTTCACATGCTGACGTCATGGATTCCATGATTGCAGGATGTCTGACTCCATCGTCAACAAGTGGCTGTTTGTGCGCTACGTGGTCATTGGTGTGTATGTGGGTTGTGTCACAGTCGCTGGATTTGCTTGGTGGTACATGTATTTTGCGGTGAGCATATCTACATCTTGTGCAAACCTTCATGCATGCAGAAAGAGAGATGGACTGGGTCAATTGCTGTTGCTGATGCCTGACTCAGGGTCTTTCATTTGCATTTTGTCAAGCTTGTGTGCATTTATTGACAGCTGCAGTAGCATGTACAGAAAGCTGTTGTGCAAGGCATGATCCAGAGCATCGTCGGTACATAATGTCCTCATTGGTGCACCTCAGCTGCTTGCC
>JAABUO010007785.1_pt1 | contig 12193 bp, 16 predicted proteins | sample 5559291 | NCBI WGS metagenome assembly JAABUO01 (sample SAMN10711878, study PRJNA513372) | rock metagenome | isolation source: Antarctica rocks | place: Antarctica: Victoria Land, Finger Mt sud
GCCCCTCAGCGTTCTTTGACTTTGCCAACGAGTCTGCTGGGATACTGCCCACAACCCCACTGCAGTTGCCCACTAGCAAGGGCTACAGCTTTGCCACCTGGCTCAGGATAGAAGAAGGCAGCGGGCACCCATCGGGGACAGCTGGCAGAGCCTTGTATGCCCTGCTGCATAGGAGCGCTGACATCAGGGGGGTCATAGCTTCCTTCACAGGTGGGTGGAGCTCCATCTGGATCTGGTCACTTGAACTGCAATTTGTACTTGACCACCAAAATTAGCTTTGTCACAAACAAGTATGTCACCTGCCAAAACCCATATGTCGATCAGTTTGTCTGTCAGTCACTCCGTCCGTCTGTCCAGGGTCCATGCATACGTACATCCATCCATCCATCCATCCATCATTTCAGCCATCCATCCATCCATCCATCCGCCCACCCACCCATCCATCCATTCATCCATTTACTCATCAATTTATCCATCCATACATTCATCTATTTACTCATCCATGTATCCATCCATTCATTTATCTAGTCATCCATCCATCCATCAATTCGACACATACAATGACACTGCAAGCTGTAAAGCTGGGCTCTACGACCAACCTAGCTTTCAGACGAAACATCCTGACAGCTTGGTGTCAGCTGCACAACACTGCAAGCCGCAAAAAGCTGAGCTCTATGAGTTCCAAACTCAGCATGGACTGTGAGCAAGCACTACACATGACCAAAGCCAGCTGGAGTGTGTACAGGCAATAGGGTGGTGGTGCGCTGCATGGCTCCAAAGCTCACAGAGGTGGCCCTGCCTTTCCAGTTCCAGCCCAACAAGTGGTACCATTTGGTCATCACCCACAGCACAGGCAGCGCTCTGTCCTCTTCTGTGGTGCGCATGTTTGTTGATGGCAACCTAGAGGCCTCCAGCCGCTTCAAGTATGCCAAGGTAAGCTTGTGTTTTGCGTTGACTGTCCACTCTGTGTGCCAGTTTCAGGGTTTGCGGGTGACTAAAGGTGTCCCTCCTGTGCTGAGTCATGTTTCGTCTCTTCTGGAGTCAATGCCAAACAGATGCCACCCCTGCTGGCAACAGCTGCTTGCTTCCTCCTCTTCCCTGACATGCTGCTTGAGATTCATGCCTTGACTTTGTAGCCCCTTGCTGTGCGGCAGCCGCTGCAGCTGTGTCATCACTTGTGGCCAAAGGCCAAGTTCTGTTGTGTGCACCTACAGATTGCAGAGCCCATCAACGCCTGCAGCTTTGCAGCTGGCCTGTCCAGCAGGGAAAGCGGAGTGGGCAGTGCGTTTGGAGCTTTCCGTGGTCAGATGGGCTGCTTATACCTGTTTGATGATGTGCTGAATCCAGGTAGGTTTACTGTCAGCTTGGTGCGCGGTTTGTTGTACGGACCCACTGCGCCAGAACTTCTCAGCAGACACAACCACAGCTCATGACAACAGCTGTCATTGTTGCAGTACAGTCTGCTGAGCGCTTAGCGCACCACAATAACATGACATTTAGTCTTGCGCATGCTATTGCAGCGGTGCAGCTTGCAATAGGTCTTCGTACCTGCATGGCAGGCCTGTATGCCTTCGCTCATAGGTTGCAAGCTTGCTCAGTCCATGGTGTTCTCTGTTACCACTGCAGAGCGGTTTCCTGGCCTGCAGGGCAAGTTGCTGCGCTGCACGCCCTAGGGCCAAACTACCAATCCATATTTGCGCCGACAGACTCCAACCCCCTACTTGATCAGGCCCCTGCTGCCGCCACTCTGCTGATCCACAGCAAGGAAGCCCTGGGCTCTCGCCTGGTGCTCAGCTACAATGCACAAGCTGCTGCTGGGCGCATGCTGTACAACACGACTGACATGGATGGGGCTGCTGATGTTGAGCACCAGACTGCAGCAGTGCAGGAGGGCAGTCAACTGTGCTGCACCTGCCACCTGAGAGACCTGCTGCACTGCCTGGGCGGTGTCAGTGTCCTTCTGCCGCTGGTAAGCCCACGTTTTCCTGTTGAAAAAATTTACAAACAAAATACTTTGATTTCCATTTTTGTTTCTTTTCTGTGTGTGTGAAAAGATACAAGCTTTTGCGTATTCAAACAAAAACTACAAACAAAAACTACAAACAAAACCTAAAAACACAAACTACAAACACAAGCTATGTACACCAGACTGTTGCAGTAGGACAAGGTGATCAGATGGTCAACCTGTGTGGGGCTCAACAGGCCTGACGCATTACTTGTCATCTGCAGCAATGCCAGAAGATGACAAGTAATGCGCATTTACTTGTCATCTTCTGGCTTTGCTGCAGATGATGACAATGCTGACGTTACCCCAGGGTGATGCAATCAAGGTGTCACCTGTGCATGAGTGCAACATATGCCAGGGATCATGCCAACAGGTGTTGCACAGACAGCACCACAGATTCTGAGAGGGGAGACATGTAGAGTCTCTGTCTATAATAACAGCGTTGTCACCTATGATACCTGCATGTTAGACATGGTTTCAGAGCTTGAAACCAGAGAACTTGTTCCCATCAAAAAGGTACACCCTGGAAGCAAAGTGGTCAAAGCGTCCTATAATACATACTACTATGTTCATTCATGTTTTGTTGTGGTGACAACATGGCCTTCAGCAGCTGTAAGTTGTGCAGGTAGCACAGCTTGACTCTGCTGCGCCTGCAGCCAGCAGTGCAGGCAGTGAAGAGTCCACCAACATGGTAGACGTGGCAGAGCTGATGGCAGCTGTGCTGGAGGACAGCCCCTCCAACCGCCTTACTATGCTACAAACGTCAGGTATGACTTCTTACAGAACAATTGCAGCACCCTGAAGTGCCAATGCTCCCGCTATCAATCTCCGGCAAGAACCAATTGCTTATTAGTCCTGTACATTCCTGAGTAAGTCCAGTTACTCACTGTACCTGCCCACAAGGACAACAAACTCTGTAATCATCCAGATTGGGCCAGGAGGTCAACTTCTCTGCTTGTGGGCCTGCTGCTCACAATGTCCTGCATCCTTGCAGCATGGGTGCTCATATCATGCCCTCACCAGCTCACGTCAATGTTGGTACCAAAACGGGACCTCATACAGGCAGGTACCCAGGACTGTTAGCACTGTCACTAGGGCAAGACGCTTGTTTCATGTAACAACGAACGAATGTTACTCAGATCTGCCGGGATTCTTCTCATGCTCCCTTGTGCTTTGTGTGCTTGGGCATCTGAATGTGACTCAAAAACTCCACGAGGTCCGAAACGCAATGCGCAGGTATGGCGCTTTTGGGATACCTGTTGCAGCATTGCAGCCCCACGCACCTCAACGCCTCCCTTTTGCGTGCCCTGGAGTCCTTACTCAGGGCTGTTGCACCCTCAGAGGCCCTGACCAAGCAGCTTCTGCAGCAGCTGCTGCTGAACCTGAGGCTGTGGAGCTCAGCACCTCCTGCTGGCCAGACGAGCCTGCAAGGTCTCATCTTGAAGCTTGCCAAGGTGAAATTCTCCAAGTGTATCACATCTGCAGGGCGGATCAAAGACATTTTGAAGTGCTTCAAATCTCCCCAGAGTAGAGTTGCCTGATGCTGGTCCCCAGCTGTTTCTGACCTTGAATCTACACCATACAACGAGTGTATCTGTGAAAGAGTGTGACGTTTCTATATCCTAAGAGCTGTTACTGTCTGAAAGAGAATCCTTCTATGGTGCATGGGCAGGTGCCCTGTCATGTACAGATTTCTGCAGTATCAACTGACCCCTCATGAAATGCAGATAGAAGGTCATGCTTCATGCATGTCTGTTGCAGGCAACTTGACATGTCGTCAATGCCATGCATAATTAAGACCTTGTGGCTGTGTCAGCGCCATTAATAATAATAAATAATATTACTATTCAATATTTATTAAGACCTTATGGCTGTGTCAGCGCCACTGAGCATGATTGAACATCAGCGTGTCTGTGTGATGCAGAATGAGCCAGCCTTCTTTAGGGAGCTGCTGCCGATTCCCCACATCCTGGCCGGCGTGAGAGCGCACTTCTGGGAGACCCCCTCCCCAGACTCCCTCAAACAGGCGTATGGGGGGGCCCTGACCCTGGACGAGCTGAGGGGGGTCAGGCGGGGTCTGCTTCAGGTGGTGCTTGTATTCATGCAGGCATCGGCTGCACAGCAGAACTCCTTAGGCATTGATGACGTTCAGGTGAGCCGTCACATGGGCTTTCGTGTGTCAGCATGATGTCACATGATGCACCTTTTTGGTTTCGGCCCAAGTGCAGAGTATGAGGTTGCCTCCATTTTTTGCTGAAACTGTTGCAGCCTTACGACTAATGATGTTTGCTTGTCATGGTACAACAGCGATGAGGTGTGCAGCAGGTCAATCTACATGACAGACCTGAGTAGAGAGCTAGGCACCACAGGGACATACCTGACTGTTCTGTCAAAGAGCATTTGCAGTCTCCAACAGCAGCTGGGCAAACAGGTTGCAAAAGGCAGAAGTGTTACACGGTTTGAAGCAGACATGTACGCTGCTTGATGCAGTGAAGCCCTGTGCAAGTTGTGTAAAGGGCTCACAGGCTGTGCAGCTTCAAGATCAGGACCTGTGAACATGTGTGCAGGCTGTAGTATCCTTTGTGGGTGACTGCCCAGACTCAGAACTCCTGCAAGACATCCTGGAGATCATCTGCAGTCTGCTGGACCCACGTGAACCCACCCAGCGCCCCATGCTAGCCTGCCTGGGCGAGCTGGGGGGCGTGCAGCTGTTCATGTCTCTGGTGCAGAGAGAGCAGCAGTCACTCAGAGTACAGGGCTTGCGCATACTAGCTGCCTTTGTCCCTTTCCCAACCCAGCCCACACCGCCTCTCAGCCCACGTGGAACAGGTAACTACCTTCCCAAGCAGGCCTCTCACACCAGGGCCACATAAGGCAGTGTCATCAATTAATGGCTGACTATGCACCTCTAATCGTCTCTCTGCTTTTGGTATCTCTTCGAGTTGGTTTCTCACAGTGTTGGTCTCTCTCTCCTTTTTGGTATCTGTGCTGTTGAAGTATGGACTGCTGACACCAAGTGATTGGGCGTTAAGCTATCAGACTCAATTGACAAGGTGCTGCAGGACCAATCTCTGCCTGCATTTGCCTGGTGCATCATGAACCTGAGTCCACAATGAACCTGTGCTCAATCTGGAATATGCTGACTGAAAAGCTTCTGTTGCTAGGCCCAGCTATCAACTGCTTGCATCTTGTACCTACATCACGCTGCTTTTTGCACTCCCGCAAAATGTGCAATGGCGCTCTTCAATGGCACAACATGCTCAGGATTGCAGACTGCATCCGAGTGCAAATCAACTCACTCTGGTCTTCTCTGTCCCAATCTGCCCTTGTGCACCCGTAGATGGATCAGAAGACTTTGTTGTGGTGGGCACAAACACCAGAGCCCTTTGGCCGGCTCTTGCCGACGCGCTGGTGATGTTTCCATATACCAGAGATGCTCGTCTGGCCCTTCTCAACCTGCTTTGCAGCCAACAGGTCAAAAATACTTCTGTCATCTGCATGCTGTGGTCAGCATCACACATACGACCCACTCAGTGATGCACATTTACTGCAACCCGCTGAGGCTCAGCTTGCAAATGTACTGTTTTGCTGCTCTTTCTCCATCACACAGCAGCCTGTTGTTGCCTTGTTGCAGTACAGTCCCAATTTGTCATGAGCCTTCCTTGACAGTTGCAGTACAGTCATCTGTCATCTGCACAACATGCATGAAAGTCTTCATGGCAGGTGCCACGACGGCACAATGTGATGCTGAGAAGCAGCTTTCTACCAACCCTGTCCCTGCAGCAGCTGGTCACACCTGTATCAAGATGCTGCACCAAGATGACTGCCCCACCGTCAGATCTACCACGCCCAATCTTCCACTCCCAACCTTTCACTTCCACTCCCAAACTTCCAACCCCAATCTTCCAACCCCAATCTTTCGTTCCCATTCTTCTTTTAGGTGTAGTCGTGGCTGACATGTGTGGATGCAGGGTCGGGTGCCAGCGGGGGCTCAGGGGCCGCCCCTGATCACAGCAGCCCCAGTCATGGGCATCATGCTGGGCCTGCTCACAGGCTGTGATGATGATAAGGAGCGCCTGGACACCCTCACCACCCTTAAAAGACTAGTTGGTAAGCACAATTGGTGGTGGTCTGTGTCTGCCTGATGCTCATCAGCCCTGCTCATTCATTTAGGGATGTTCCATCTCCTAGGGTCAGGTAAATACAGTCCTGAGTCACTCTCTGTACGTGGCCCGGTTTTGGCAGTCAGCATACCAACAGTAAGAATGAAAAGAAAAGAAAAGTTTACGCTTTTCAGCGATCATAACGGGAGCCTCCTAAGGCGGCAGCCCGGAGCTCCAACAGTAATGTATGTTGCTGTGACCCAAATCAGACCAAACAACTTTGCACCAAACTCAGCAGCCCTGCTCATGCACTCTAGCACTTTACACACCTGTAACCATGTCAATGGAATAAAGCTCTGTTGCATGCAGCTGTTTCAGCAGCCAAATATCACACAGAGTATCAGTATGCTTATGCATAGTCTGTCTTTTTGCAGCAGCTGAGGTTCATTGCATCATGTGCCGTTCCACACAGCAGTAGACAGCTTAGGAGGTAATCATCTGTGGAGAATGAACAAACCCTCTGTGGCGCTTTGTACGTCATGGCCAGTGACGCAGTTTTGTTCCTACAGTTGAGGGTCCCAAAGAGAACCTGGCTGTCATCACGAGCACTCCAGGCTGGCAAGAATGGCTGCTTCAGCTTCTACTGGATGGCTCCCCTTGTTTGGCCACACCTCCAAGGCCCCCCAGCCAGCCTCAGGGGCGGCCCTCTTCCCCAGAAGGGGACCCCAGGTCTGACAGTGCTACCCATGCTGCGTGGCAATGGGCCGGAGATGAGTGTCAGCTCATCAGGGCATTGCTGAGAGCCCTGCATGGGTTCTGCGTGCAGCACATTCCACATGGCTGGACCGCACTAGAGCAGACAGCTTGTCACCTGAGGTACAAGATACCCTCCTTGGGAATGACTAGTGCGCCTCATGTGATGCTTCATTCTGCTGCTATCTGTGCAGCAACACGCCTGAAGAGTCAGGCAATGGGCCCTTGTCCAAATGGCTATTTAACTTCCAGCACAATTCAGTGCTGTGGCAAATGTGACGAATGTCTTGGTCATCAATCACAAGCTTTGGTCATGTTTGGTGGTGTCAGTGAGTATTGCACTACAGCAAACCTGACAGCTGCCTTGGTTTCAGAGCTGCTCACAGTTGTCCTTCTCACATGTGGCCAACATGTCAGCATACAACAGCATCACACCTTGGCACAAGTCGCAAATGCTCATCGGCACAGTCATCAAATTCACAGCCCAGGCATGTGCCCACCTGATGCATCTGGCATCTGCAGGCTATATGCTGCAAGAGGCGTAGTTGATGGACACGGCCTGTTGCATGAGCTGATGGCTGATGTGATCGAGGATGTGTCGGGTCAGGGGAGTGCTGGCGGCGCAGTAGCAGCAGACAGCTGGCTCACGGTGTCATCTGTCACATCTGAGGTTTGCAGGGACAATGCTGTAGGTATGCTCAGTTGTACGTCCTTCGGACCGACCCCGAGCTGCATGCAGAGAACCAAACTCCAGCAAGACTGTGTTGCAACACTGCATTACAACCATGTTGCATGTGGAAAGTGCAGCACTCTGCAGCGATGCAGTGCCTCAGCACCCAGCAGCTCTACTGAATGTATCTGCAGCGCTGCTCAGTATCTGTCACAGCTTGTTGCCAGTTCACTGCTGCCAGTTTTCCCCTGCAACAGAAGCTTAGCATGCCAAGCAGGCTTGTTGCTTCGCCATCAGAATTCTAAAGTGGACAAGACTGATGGGAACTAAACAAGAAGCATGTCTTTGTGCGCAGCTTTGCTGGGTTTGGTGAATGAGCTGGTGGGTGGCAGCCTGATAGCCCCTTCTGGGCTGGAGCTGCGCCCCACAGCAGCCACCATGCAATGGGCAGAGCTAGTGGGCAGCCAGGAAGTCATCCCCCAGGCCTGGGCTTCCATCGGTATCTCTGTTAGTCAGCAGGTAAAAGATCAAGTACACGCTCGGTCTCAGATTATTGAGTGCAACTGCTTGTTAAGTTGCCATTTGTTAAGTTGCCAGCTTTTGTGTGGAATACTCACAGACCTTCTTGTCTGGATAGGCCTGTGATTGATTCTGACTCATACAGGACGTGTTCAAGCCCCCGCCATACAATCAAGGTCCTCTCACATCAATGCGCTCAACCATAAACCCTGAGCTCTTGCGATACAACCAACATTCCACCATGTCAATGCCCTGAAAGCTCAACCTTAAGCTTTTGTCATACAGCTGACATATTTTTGCATCAATGCCCTAACTACTGTACCCCCCAATCTTTTGCTGTACACCCACACATTCTGTCACATCAGTGCCCTTGATTTTATACCCTAAACAAGCTTTTGCCATACAACAAAGATGATTCTTCATAGTTGCGCTCACATCCATCCTGTGTGCAGCAGGCTGAAGAAGTGTTCCAGCTGCAGCAGCAGCACTGGCGGCTGCCCGATGCCAGCTGGTCTCTCATTACCTTGCTCCAAAAAGCAGCGGCCACCTTGGCTAGCCTTGGTCCCCAGGGGCCTGGCATTAACAGGCGCTTGACCCCCACCCCTGAGGGGGGCTCAACAAAGGGTCGTGCCACGCTGCCTCTTGCAGGAACAGCTGAGCAAAGTGGTGAGCTTGTGTGCATGCTTGAATTTGCATGGAAACGTTGCACTCCAAGATTGCTGTATGCATGCTTCATTGATTGTGTGCATGCTTAAGATTGCAAGGAAAGGTTGTGGCTCCCAGCTGGCGGTATGCATGTGTTGACAATGCACGAAAAGGCTGTGAGACTCCCAGCTTGCATCAATCACACCTCGTTCCTGACACTGACCACAAGTCACGCGCTCCTTGCAAGACACCATACATCACTTTTGCTCATCACATCATTTCATTGTGAACAGACCAGAGTGTACGCAGAGTCTTGGAGTCTCCTTTCTGAGCCGAGATGAAGCACACCAGAAATGTGGAAAAGTAAAAAACTTTCCAAAACTTTAAAAAACTTTCCAAAGCTTCAAAACACTTTTCAAAACAGTATTAAACTTTTCGTGCTGACTTGGTCAGTTGTGCATTGCAGGGGAAGGAGCATCCTTGAATACTGGCCTTGGAGACGGCATATCCAGATTGGTATTACGGCTGCTGCTGCTGTATGTCCAGCAATTGTCCTTGCAGCGGGCCAAGCAAAGGGTTCAGGAAGCCCTGGACCTTCTTCCAAACCTGATGAACCCCACCGACACCCTCAGCAGGTACTAATAAAGAGCTTGCGGCAGCTCAGTACTAGCCTCACAACTCATTTCATTTTTCGTTTTATACCTTACAGTCTGGGGTGTGGAGCCAGTTGTGACTCATCAGACATCCTGGCTTGAAAGTACAGGTGTACTCCAATGCTGTCACTCACTACTCAAACTTTTGAGGGTATTTGGATTTGACAGTTGAGCGGATGACTTGTACTGTTTGTGATGCATGGTTTCAGCGCAAGTAGGGGGACTTGTCCTGCACATACCTAGCTCATCATGAGCTGGAAAGCGTTTAATCATTGTTTTTAGGCGTAGGCCACTCTGCATCAATTTAGTGTTCAGCGCAGCTTGGCGTTGTCACCAGCATAGCTCCTGCCCTGGCTGAAAACCTATTATGGTGCACTCTGCATGGTTCCAGCACAACAGTGCTGTGCTTTGCTGACTGTTTATGCACGTGAGTCTGGAGCTGCTTTTATAAAAATACAATTCTGCAGAGAGCAGCACAGCATTGCGTCACATTGCAGCTGACCTGTGCATTCGCAAGACATGTAGGGGTGATTTGCTCGACTGTTGTCACTGAATCAACTTGAGCATCTTCTGTCTGTGTCAAGCATCAGGGGAGTCACTAGACAATGACTGACAATTTTGAGGAGTTTGATTGAAACAAGTCATTCAACGCTGATCCAGACCACAGAAAGGTCCAGTTTTGTCAATGAATGGACTGCATGTGCATGATTTGGTGTGCAGGGATAGAGTCCACATGCTGCTGGCAGCCTTGAGCCTCATGCATGAGCAGATCCACCAAGCAGGGAATGCAAAGAGGTGCCAGCTTGTGGAGGCGGCCATCACGCACTTTGTCAAAAGATTCAGACCAGGCCTGCTGGATGACACCGCACCAATAGCAGTCTCAAAACAGCCTGTGGCGTGGCAGCAGGTCAGAACATACACCGTCTCTAAGTCCACATGCCCCACCTGGGCAGCCCAGTATAATACCTGGCTTCTCATTAAATTGACGCCGAAAGGTGCAGTCTTTTCTTTTCTTTTTTCTCCACATGCCCATGTCTTGATCGAGTAAAATGCTGCTGTCAAAGGGAAGGCAAGGGAAGGCACTACACAGTGGCCGAAAAAAAAGGCTTTCCTGCATGTTGTACACAGCCTGCATACAATAAGCTATCAGCTCAGCACATCTTATTGCCCAGCCTCAGTCTGCCTACAACAAGCTGTGACTGCCAAAAACCCTGTCCTGCAATTAAAGTCTGCAGACCACAAGCTTTCAGCTCAGAACACTACAGCCATGACACAAAGCAAACCTGCAGCTTGGTTCGTGACCTGTAGCTTGGGTCGTATGACTGTGCAGATGCAAGGTGTGGTGCAGCAGGAGTTTGTGGTGCGGGCAGTACAGCTGGAGTGCAAGTGCATGCAGCATGAGTGCTCCAGACAAGCCTCGGCAATCCAGCTGTTGGAGTCTGCCGCAGACCGGCGCCGCATGGAGGAGCGCCGCCTGCAGCATGACTTCTGGGATGTTGCGCGAGAAGCCCTTGGTATGATTTTTTACCCATGAGTTTTTACCCTGTAAATCTTGATCAATTTTAGACTGGACAAACCTTTAGCAAAAACAATTGTCTCTCAACATGCGAAGAGCTTGCAGGTCACTGGTGCTCCTTGCGCGTGATCTGCGTTCACCCACACGGGCATTCACGCCAAGTCTGGAAAAGGGCACGAGAGCTTGCACATCTCTCTGATAATGATGCTGGTGTCATGCAGAGGCAGTCATCACACAACAGAATGTGGTGTGGCTGCAGTCACCACATAACAAAACATTGTATGGCTGCGGTGATCACACAACAGAATTTGGTGTGGCTGCAGTCATCCCACAACAGAACATGGTGTGGCTGCGGTGATCACACAACAGAATTTGGTGCGGCTGCAGTCATCCCACAACAGAATATGATGCGGCTGCAGTCATCTCACAACAGAATTTGGTGTGGCTGCAGTCATCTCACAACAGAATATGGTGTGGCTGCAGTCATCCCACAACAGAATGTGGGGTTGTTTCCTGGCTAGCAGCCCAGCGTGGGCACCCCCCAGACCCTGTCCAAGGGGCTGACGGTTGTTCTGTCTGTCCAGGCGTGCTGTGCGCAAGCGAGCGATCAAGAAGAGCAGCAGCGAGAGTTGCTCACGATGAGGAGACTCAGGCGGTGGCGAGGCAGTGGCGCCGCCTGCAGCGCGGCCTCACCTTTGACAGGGGTATCTGGGCTGACCCTGATGCACCCCAGCAGTACCATTGGAAGCTGGACAAGAGCGAAGACAGTGTCCGAAGGTAACCAAGTTGCTTGTCATAATGCGATGTGAGCATTTGGACCAGGAGAGTGACAAACGCTGGCAAATCTGTACAACCTGTCACCATGAGCTATATGCGTTTGACCACGACACTGACACATCTGTACAGTCTGTCACCATGAGCTATGCACTGTTTACCGGGATACTGACAACCATGGCACATGCATAGTTGGTTGGCTGAAGATGTAGCTGCTCCTCTGCCTGCTATAAGCTTGTCACAGCATGAACATCTGAGCTGTAGCGCTGGAATGCTTACCATTTATCTGACTGGGGGCAATATTGTGTTTATTATATTGTTTTGACTTGTTCTGATGTAATATTCAAAGTTTACCCATATAAGCTGGGCTGTCAAGCTTTGGCATGCTCTGTCTCACCCTGGCTCGGAAATCTTTTTACACAATAGGCACAGACATTACATGTAGCTAGTGTGTGTTTGTTTGGTCCCTTCAACTCAGCGTTAGCGTGAGAGCCCACACCTAATGCACAGCAGTTCAAGTAGACAAAAACACATATGATTTCTGTCTACTTACTC
>JAABUO010007786.1_pt1 | contig 12192 bp, 19 predicted proteins | sample 5559291 | NCBI WGS metagenome assembly JAABUO01 (sample SAMN10711878, study PRJNA513372) | rock metagenome | isolation source: Antarctica rocks | place: Antarctica: Victoria Land, Finger Mt sud
GAGATGCAAAAGGGACATTTGATGTGTTGGAAAAAGCAGTACCTTGGTCATATGCAGTGCCGCTGATGTCCTGCTGCTGCTGCTCCTCAAATAGGGGGTTGTCGATCTGGTCATTGCCTGCTGAGGGCAGGGCACTTCCAGAAGCGCCCTCTGTGGGGTCATAGACGGGATCTTGACCCAGGCCCTTGACTGCTGTTGGAACATCTCTGGTCTCTCCATCTCCGAGGGGTGCCACTGGGGTAGGGGCGGGGGTCAGGGGGGCGCCAGAGGCATAACGTCCACCTGCAGATGTTTCACAGCTTTTGCTCGGGTTTTAAACAAAACTTTGTCCAGTTGAGATGTAATATGCACATGGCGGAAGCTGCCAGCCAGGTTTGTATAACAGGTCAGATGTAGGTTGACAACAAACGCATCTGCTCCAAAAAAGGACCCCTGTGACTGCATGTTGGGTTCTTTGATCCCACACGCCAAAACAACCTGCAGTGATTCACCAACAGCCTGCAAAAGCATATGCACGGCATGAGAGCGACTTGACAACATACCCAGAGGTGGAGCATCATACAAGCCTGGTGCACCGCCTGCTTGTTCCATGCCTCTACCACGCCCTGCACCGCTCCTTACACCTGCACAACCCCATAACCATGCATTCAGCAACACCTCATGCATCTGCAGCTGTTTGCAGTTAAAACTTAACCAAACAGATATCATCTGTTTCTAAAAAATGCTGATTGTGCTGCTGGCTAATTCTCGCAGAAAGACAGACATACAATGTCAACATTGCATATTCAGTGAGAGACTGCTGGCATCATATACGCCAACAGATTTTCTGTAGAGTTCAAGCTGTCACAGGTCGCATGCATCAATCATGACAGTAAAACAAGCACATCTCAAGATTGTAGTATTATAGCAGTACCAGGCAGGATTGATCCAAAATGAGTGGCTTGGCTGGGGTCGCCCCCAGGGTGGATGTGGGGTCCAGTCAATGCAGGGGGGGTGGCCCTACCTGCACCCCTGGTGCCGGTAGTACCCCTGCGGCCCCTGCTGGGGCCTCTGGTGGTGGCTGGCAAGATGGTTCCTCCACCTACATTTCACAAGCACAGCTTGAGCACAACATTGCAGCGTACAAATCACAGCTTGCTTTTCGATCTCTGGTACATTCAGGACATACATTCTTGCTACACACATGAACAACAGCAACAAAACAGGCGAATTGGAAAGTTGCTGCCAGGCAGCATCATGCCTGTCAGACCTTGAATGCTCAGTACACACACCTGCTGTAGGACAGCTGTTGAGTGGCTGCTCAGCCAGTCAATCATATGCTTGGCCAAGCTTGATGCCATTGACCAGAGACAGCACGTTTTCAGGCCGGCCAGTCAGGCAGTCAGGTGCTTTGTGAAGTCTCATGCTGTAGATCTGTTACGAGCAGATGTGCAGCTGCGTAGGCGCAGCAATGAGTCAACAAAGCAAAGACTTGCCTTCTGGAAGCACCGAACATGATATTGGATTTGCTGTGTATTTTATTTCATTTCGCATTTTTTCTGACAATAATTTATTTGTTTTTGGTGTTTTTGTTTTTCAAAAGAATTGACAAGGGCCTACCTTGTGCCATGTCCACCTCCCACCAGCCGCGACGCTCAACAGGGTCATAGGCTGGATCCTCACCAGACCGGTAGGCTGCTATCTCTGCAGTACTCATGACGGGGGCCCGGGGGGCTGGTCTGGGCTCAACTGCCAGGTTTGTGGACACCTGCACTGGGGCCTGACCCTGGCTGGGGTCGATGGGGGGGTCCTGGGCTGGCCTGTAGCTGGTGATCTCTTCCCTTGTCATTGGAGTTGGCAAAGGCGCAGCCTGTAGGGACAGGGGCGAGGAGACTCAGCAGATGCAGTTATCGAACTGCAACAGCTACAGCTGACACTCCTGATGAATTTCACTGTTTGTGCTTACGCGTTGTAGGCAGATACTGCATGACGTACAGCTGGTTGCCATACATGCGTAGCTACAGCTTGACATTGCGACAAACCTTGGAGTGAGGCATTTGCACAGAACAGCCTGTTCAGAGTTATGCACTTGTGCTATTGGCACAACTTCAAGCAGAGTTATCATAGATTTACAGCAAGGACAAAACTGACTGACCTGAGTCACGGTAGTTTCTTGAGTGACTGGAGAGATCTCTGTGGTAGCTACAGTGGCGGTGGTTGCAGTAGTGGTAGCAGGTCCAAGCTGAGGTGTAGAGGTCAGCATGCCAGTTGTCCTGGTGCTCACGGGTAGAGTGGGCTCAGCCCTTTCTACTGAGGGGTCAATGGGGGGGTCTTGCTCCACCATGACTGTCTCTGTCTCAACAACAGGCTGTGCCACAGTGACACTCTCCTGCAGTGTTGATCGGATCTATCAGTGAACTTGCAGGTGACAAACTTTGCATTGCTGAACTGCACTGCTTGCTATTCCCAGACAGCAAAAAAGCCCATATTCCAAATCTGAGGCAAGATTGCTTGTTTTGGTGGCAGCAGCATACAAACAGGCATGCAAATTGGACAAGCAGACACAGCAGCATACAGATCAACTTTGTCCATTTTGCCTGCCTGCTTGTATGCTGCTGGTACAAGAACGAGCAACTTCACCCCGCATTACTATGCAACCAGGCCACAATACACAGCCCATACATACCATCAAATACACAGCAACAGGCAAGAGGGTATGAGCAGTCTGACATGCAAGCAGAACACAGAAGTTGAACACACCTGAGTGGGTGGTACATAGGGGGCAGCCCTTGGGGGTGCTGTGTAAGGTGCATAGATAGTAGCAGGCCCCCAGGCTGCAGAGGGGGGGAGAGGGGTCAGATCAGCCTCCTTAGACACGATCTGGGGTCCAGAGTAGGTTGCAGGCAGCTCAGGCTCTCGGACAATCACCTCCTGCATTCAAGTGCACATTGTAAACAACTATGAAACCACAGCCGTCTTAACAGCACAAAAGTCGAGTACACTCTACATTTTTGTCATACTACACAAGATGCTTCACTGCACTGCCTGCCATTGTGTTGCGACCTGTCCAAACAGCAGCTGAAGGTGAAGAACAATGCCAGGCAGCAAGACATTGCACACCACAGATGAACATTGACATGCACATGAACATGAGAGGCAAGCTCATACCTGCTCAACAGGCACAGAGGGAGCAGTCTCAACTACGTCAACCTCAACGAAAGGCTCAACCACAGTCTCCTGCTCAACTGCCTGTTGTGGCACAACCTGCTCAACTGCACCACCCAGCTGAGGCCTGCTAGTCACACGTCCAGCGATTGCGCCACTCTGCTCAAAAGCTGCTGGCTCACCACCAATGTGGCCGTCCTCAGCTGTGTTGGACAGGGTGTCAGCTTCTGGCTCAACTGCACTGTTAGCAAGCACCTCCTGTCCAGCTGCATCATTAGCTGCCGTGACAGCTTCGCTGGCAACTGGCCTGGGGCCAGACAGAGCCCTGTGCATGTCAGATGACTCATAGGGCTGACCGTAGCGGTGCTGCTCCTGGTCAAATTCAGGAGGAATCTCAACTGAGCTTGTGTGGCCAGCAGTGCTGTGAGTGGGGCCCTGGTTATCAGTGTGAGGCTGGTTCTGCTGCTCGGTGTAAGCAGGTGAGTCATAAGTTTGCTGCTGCTGAGGTGAGCTTCTGTTGGGAATCATTGGACTGCCCAGTGTCTGCTGAGCAGATCTGCCTGATGAGTCAAACTCAGGGTTTTCATAAAACTTGGGTGCAGCTTCTGGCTCAGCTTCCTCCTGCTGTTGCTGCTGCTGCTGCTGCTCTTCATCAAACAGGGGGTTCTCCCGGGGGTAGTTGGGGATGTCAGTGAACCCCCTGCTGCCTGACAGGGGTGCCTCCTGCTCATGCACTGGCCCAGTGGGGGCTGGTGCATTGTACTCAGCCTCACGAGTCACTGCAGCACCTGAGGGAGCTGCGCCTTGAGCTGCAGAACCCAAACCCTGAACATCTTCTGGGCTAGCTGGGTGGGGCTGCCTGTTAAGGCGCTCTGGGGTAGCTGGGTACTGCTCTGAGCCCTCAGCCAAGGCCTGGATGCCCTGCCCTGCTGGCTTCTGCAGAACATGCACAAAGATGCTGTCAGCCGAGGCTGACAAGTCCAATGATCAGAGATGGTCAACATCACATGCTAGCCTTGTTGCAAACACACAAATAGCCTGCTCAAGTCTGCATGGCTGACTTCTGCAAGCAACACAGCTTACCACACATTTGCAACAGCTGTGTTGCCCTTTGGATGCATACTACTGTGTGACAGAATCACTCAGCAGGTGTGGCTGCAATGAAAACCATAACACACCAGGCACTCTACTGCTGGGGGCTTGTCACCTTGTAGTAAGACCAGGTGTCAGCATCAGCTCCAACAATGGAGAAGGGCTTGAAGGCTTGCTGACTATCACTCTCACCACCTCTTGCTGAGCTCACCTGCTGGTCTGAGTAGCTGACTGCACCGCCTTCAGCACTGCCTGAGCCTGAGTTGTGAGTAATGGATTCCTGCCCTGTTGCAGCACGTGACTCTCTGTTTGCCTCAGTCCCAGGAATGTAGCTCATCAATCCACCAAGGAGCCCACCACCAGTGTTATCGCTGCCTGAGGTGTGGGTGCTGGAGTCTTGGCCGGCTGCAGCCTTGGAGTCTTGATTGGCCTGAGTGCCTGGGATGTAGCTTGCCAGCCCAGCAGCAGTGGTAGATCCTGTGCTGGAGCCTTGGCCAGCTGCAGCCTTGGAGTCTTGATTGGCCTGAGTGCCTGGGATGTAGCTTGCCAGCCCAGCAGCAGTGTTAGATCCTGCGCTGGAGCCCTGGCCAGCTGCAGCCTTGGAATCTTGATTGGCCTGGGTCCCTGGGACGTAGCTTGCCAGTCCAGCAGCGGTGTTGGATCCTGTGCCCGAGTCCTGCTCAGCACGTGAGACCCTGTTGGCCTCGGTCCCTGGGATGTAGCTAGCCACACCACCACCTGCAGGTGCCATAGCCGTGAGACCCAAAACCTAAATCCCCCTGGCAGCCAACAGCAGCCTGAAGATGCAACAATGTGGTGTACATGAGGAATGAGGCATGAATGCAGTTGTTCACGCTATCTGCAACAGACGTGACGCACTAGGGACCATGCAACACATGGCGGTGAATGCATTTACTGCAGCAAAAGCAACCAGCTGTGCAGCATAAACCTGTGGGCAAACTGCTTCTGCAGATGCGCTGCCATACAATGCAGCCAGACATGCTTTTCAGGCTGTGCCACGTCTTTCAGGCAGTACCTGTGGATCCAGTGTTGCCTGAGCTGAAGGCATCGGGGGTCTTGCCATGCTCAGCACGTGCCTCTCTGTTGGCCTCAGTGCCTGGGATGTAGCTAGCAATGCCACCAGCAATGCTGCTGCCAGTGTTGCTACCAGCTGCATTGCTGCCATAGCCTTGGTTGCTGCCATGACCCTCAGTGGGCACTGTCTCCCTCTCCTGCTGCCCTTCAAGGGAAGCTGGCTGCCCTCTGCCGAAAGGCACCTCCTCCTGGCTGCCTGTCTGGACACCCAGGGCGGCCTCATGATGACCACCTGATCCGCCCACATCTTGAGTTAGCTGCTGGCTGGTGACTTCAGTCAATGGGGCTGACCGGGGCTCAAAAGGGGTGATTTCTGGCTGGGGGAGGGTGTCAGCATCACTTGAGGGGGCATCAAACTTGGGGCGTGAACTGTACTGTGGGGTGTAGTGTTCAGGCTCAAAGATGGGGGGGATGTCGTGCTGAGGCAGGGCAGTTGGGGGGACCCCAAGCTCAGCTGGGGATAGCTGAGGCTCAGCCGACTGCTTAGAGACAAAAACTGTCTCGGACGTAAGCTGCTGCGGGGGAGGGGTGCCTGATTTGGGGCCAATCTCAGCATGGGAAGGGCGTTGTTGATCAAGGGCAACAGTCTGCTGGGGACCCTCAAGCTCAGCTGGCGGGTTGGCAGAGGGGTGGCCCTCAGAGGCAGCAACAGCTTGAGCCGTAGTTTCCAGCTGAGCCTTTTCAAGAAGTGGCTTCTCACCTTGAGACATTGGTGCAACACCAGAAGCAACAAAGGGAGCAGCTTCTGTGGAGCCTACGCCTTCTGGCTGATGGTGTGTGCGGAACTCTTCTGATTCAGGAAGCTGCATCATGGAGGGCACTGGCCCTTGGCCCTGCCCTGCTTGTTCAGCCTGCATCAGAAATGATCATGTCAGCACATACTGAGGTTTGAGGGAAGCAAGTGGACGTGAAAGGGCAAATGCTGTGGTTGACTTTAATGGTGGGTGATGTTGCTGACATAGATAACAATCAATCAACGGAATTTGTGAAACTGATTCTTGTAGTTAACGTTTAGGTGAAAAGGTGTATCAGTGTAAGGACCAGCACCGGGTCCATACACTGATACACCTTTTCACCTAAACATTAACTACAAGAATCAGTTTCACAAATCCCATTGATTGATTGTTATCTATGTCAGCAACATCACCCGCCATCAAATGCCAGAGATTGTCATTGTCATTGCTGTGAATATGGCTGTACCAGGTGCATGCTGCTGGGCATAGCAGCCTGTCACACTACCAGAAATGGAGTGAATAATGGCACCAAAACTCCAGACAGGCAGGCAGCTTTGCTGTCTGAACCACAATTGCATGGCAAGTCACCATGCAAGACATGACATATAGCATATAGCTACACAAAGCCTGCACTATTTGAGCAGAACTGGAATGCTGACCTGGGATGCAGTAGGGCCACGTGTTGCTGACTTGCCAGTTGCAAAGGAACCATAGATACCAGGGCCTTTGCCAGAGAAACCAATGTTGAGGTCCTCAGGTAAGTCACCACCATCTGTGTCTACCTTGCTGACCTGGCCAGCACTTCCCTGCAACAATGACAACTGCTTATATGCCACAGTTGTTGACGCAAAGACCCAGCACACAAGGAACCACCAACAGTGACCAGTGCTGCTTGCTGTGGCATGTATGTGCAATGCCTGTGGTGCTGTGGAGATATGAGCCTCTCAATGTAAGTGCATAAGGTGACAGTGAGGTAATAGGGGAAAAAATAGCTAGAAAATCTAAACCCTGATTAGGCTGTATGAACAAATTGGGCAGAGTTGTCAACAGTTGAGTTGCACATACATCACGACTGCATGCGTGTCACTGTCTTTTCTTCTTGTTCTATGCTGACCTGAGCCCCATCTTCGTTGGAATACAGCTGGGCCAGCTCATCCTCACTGGGGACACCTGAAGAGCTTCTGAACCCCCCAGTAGCCATGTTCTGACCCTGGACAGGTGCTGCCTGACCGGACTTGTCAAAGCCTGCTACATCCTGAACCCTTTCGGAGGTCAAAGATGGTCCAGAGCGATGTGCTCCATGCTCCACAGGATGAGACACTTGTGGCTGCTGCTGACGCACAGGGGAGGGAGTGTATGCTGCCTGGCTGCTGCTTGACTCTGTGCTTGCAGGGACTGTAGTGGAAGGGCCAGTGGTCTCGCTCATCAGCTTTGTGATAGCCGTGTTCTTGTAGGGCGTTGCAAATACAGTCTGACCACTGACATCTTCTGAGCTGGAAGCTGGCTGAATTTCAGAAAACTCAGAGGCGGGCTGGCTACCAATAGCCTGTCAGCCACAGATCTGCTGTCAGGTGATGATGGATTCCTTGTATACTATTGCACTGAAATATCACATCATCAGAATATTGTGTGACATGAAGATATTACACTGACCTTGGAGCCTTCTGTGCCCTCCTGGACCTGGGCTTGTTCCTCCCTTTGGATCAGAGAGGTTGGGCAACTGGATACTCATCTTCATCGTCATCATGTCTCCCGCCACCAACGGGTGGCCTACGAGCCTGAACGTGCAATACTTCCTGCTCAGACCAACGCGTAACTCAGGATTTGCGGTAAGCTGAGGTGTCAGGCAGCCTCGTTAGGTCAGGCCAGAACGAGAGAGTTGCGTAACACCGCAAATGTTCAATGAGCGTCAGACGCTGCTCACAGGTCAACATCACACGCCTGATCTGGCAATTAACTGATCAATTGGATCTGTGCAGACATTGTGACGTGACGACGTGAGAAAAGTGTCATGGGGTCAATGCAAGTTTGTCTCTTTGTGCTCACCTCCGAGGTGGCTGATGTCGGAGCACTGTCTCGTTGATTATTCTTGGATGTTTTGCCGAAACCGAATCCTTGAGAGACTCTTGAAAACAGGCCACCACGGGGTGACTGCATGCTGCCTCGCTAGTAGATCTGGGCCGCGAGCCTAACTTTGCGGCTTTCAACGCAACAGTTGGCTTGCACAGCACTCAGTAGGGTCAATTGTACCAGCCTACCATGATTGCGCGACGTTTCGAACCCAGTGACACGCTGCCTGGTGTCGATAAACGCTACCTGATTAGTCAGATCTTGCAGCCGCTGTCTGTAGGTTCTGTTCAGAGTTCTGCCATGCATGCCAGCCAATCCTCTTCCTCATCAAGCATTCAGTGCGTCAGCAATTTTACTCACAGCATGCTCGACATGCGCTGACTTTACCTTTCCAGACCTGTAGGACGAGAGCCACGCTCGTGCCTCCGAAAGTTTGCCAGTTTATGCTGCCCAGTGGCCGCCGGTGAGGGGGCCAATGCCCGCCCGGACTGAAATGCGCTCTGTGATCACTCGTTCACTTCCCAGGCTTCGAGGCCTAGCACTGTGCGTGTGACAGTCTGTCAAAGCTTGAAAAGACTTTGCGCACAGTTCGTCTTGCGATGGTCCGTCTTGCAGCGCCGGTGGCCATCAACAGCGAAGACCTTCCATCCGAGACTCAACTAGGTGAAACAGCTGAGTCTCAAGAAGGAAGAATTCATGCAGACTATCAGGAGGCTTTAAAATTGCAGCACGCTGGCAACAAGGCTGAAGCGGAGGTCAGAAGTTTGTACAGTTGGCATGCAGCCTGAGCACCTTGACTTGGCTGTAGAATAGGTCTGCTTGAACACGTTTTTGTGACTGCAGGTCCTGCTCAAGCAGCTTTTGGCAGAACCTGCCCTGCAGATATCAAGCAACCATACTGCTGTGCGCTTTGCTCATGCACCTCAAGTACGATTCTTGATCCTCAAGAACCTGGCAGCAAACTTGGCTGACCAGGACTGCAGCTGTGAGGAGGCACTTCAATTGTACATCGAAGCTGCAAAGCTTGATGCCACTGACACAGTACTTTGGCACCGTATGGGAGCGCTTGTAAGCTTTCATGTCTTCAGCTTGCCTGACAACTGCAGACTGTGTTTGGCATGCTGATGCAGATGCTGCAACTAGCGCTAGATGTTTGCCTGGGCATGCTGCTGCACATATGACTGACATTTGATTGTGCAGGCCACTGAGCTGGGACAGTGGGGCATTGCACGGCATGCCTATGAGTCTGGCCTGAGATGCAGTCCTCAACATTACATCATCCAGAACAAGCTGCTGGAAGTCCTCTTGCAACTTGCTGACTGGCAGGCTATATCATCAGTGCTGGATCACATCTTGAGGCAAAATCCAGCCAATGTGCGTGCTGTCAAAGTACACTCTGCAATCAGTGGCACTGACCTAGCTGTTGAATGCAAGAGGCCACGCACCTCTCAGATTGATGCCTCAGAATCAAGTGATGAGCTTGCTCAGCTCCAACCCCAACTCAAACGCAGGCAAGTGACACATGCTGACCTTTCCACAGAGCAAATGCCGTTACAACACCGCATCAGCCCCTCTGCGATGACATGGCAAAGTGTGACTAAGGCATTGGCAGCTAGCTTGACAGCAGCTGCTGACAAGGGATTGCCAGCAGCATGCAAGGTCCTCTTCTCCATGCCAGATGCGCTCAACACAGGCAGTGAAACAGGCATGGTAGCCAGTCCACCCGCTGCAGATGCCTCAGCTAGTCAGGAAGAAGCGGGCAGCTTGGTGCTAGACTTGGGGGAGTCAGACGATGCTACGGCTGCAAAAGTCAGCGAGCAACCTCAGCAGGATGAAACAGAGGCTGCAAGATCCAAACCAAGCTCTGTGCCTGCTGCACTACCACAGCGAGCTTCAAGAAGGCTTGGGTCTAGCAGGTGAACCAACAGTCTGACAGTCATGACCAGCACTGCTTGCAAACGATTTCTGCATGATTGGCCTGTGTTATTGGCCTGTGTTTGTCCTGATGTATGAGTTGCATATCAGCCTGTATTGCAAGTGCTCGCAAGTTCTTTGGTCAAACCTTGTAGGAACATGGTTTTTACTGTTGTGCACTTCTGCATCATCAACAGCACATGCCTTCATGAGTGAGTTGTGTCTTCTGCTGTGCAGGGCGGCAACAGAAGGAGCGTCTGATCATGAGTCTCCAGAGCCTACCAAGAATGTGGTGGAGCTTCTGGCTCCCTTTCTTGCTCCACAACCGCAGTGTACAGGCAGTCAGCCCGAAAACGCATCTGCTGCTCTTCACACAGCTGGTAGCACAGCAACAGCAAACAGCAATCAGCGATCACTGGAACAGGAAACGCACGCAGTCCGCCAATTCATTGAGCAACATCACGGGAACAGCAGCTTGTATGCAGTTGCCATTGCTCTGCTTGATCTGATACTAGGGGGTGAAGCAGTGTATGCACTGTCAAGCATGGCACAGGAGCTCATGGACTTGGAAATCCTAGTCAGAGGTAGGCTCAACACACCTGCTCACGTAAGGACAGCAGCAACCATCCAGTACATGCCTGATCTGAGGTTGTATTGAGGTCATGCATTGTTTAGGCCCTGCTGCACCATTGCCTTCTGGACAGAGAGAAAGGCACATGCCTGTACAAACTGTTGCAGGCTTGCTGCAGTCACTTTCAGCATGATACTGTCTTTACGCTTTCCAAATGCTTCAGCGCCATTCATGTGTGCGCACAAGCTTGTTGACTTCAGCCTTAGTATGCAGGCTGGTGTCGCAGTCCTGCAGTGTCCTTAGCACTTGCAGAGCTGTACTTCCATGCTGTTGTGGAGCAGTCTCTTAAACGGGACAGCACCAAAAAGACCAAGTCAAATGCTCGGCAAAGCCAGCAGGAGCAGCTGCTGCAAGGCTGCACTGCAAATGTAGGCATGTTTGAGTCAGCATTGTTCCAGCAGCAGCTGAGTTTGTCTGCAACTGCAAGTCAGAGCAGTGGATTAGCTCACACAGAGGCAGCAGGTGGAGCCACACAGCCTGCACAGTCAGCCAGCCACCTGCTTGTGCGCTACCATTGGCTTGGCGCATGTGTAAGCCAGCACCTGAAGCGTTTTGAGGATGCCGCTCAGCAGTATGAGGCCTGCAAGGCCGGCTTAACCATGTTGACCCAGACTCCAGAGCAAGCAAGACACACAGAGCCTGTCCCTGCTGGGGCACCTGCCATTTCCACTGAATTGGTAGACACTCGCTTAGACGCTCTGAAGCTGATCATTGTTGTTGAAGATGGCCGCAAATGCCTTGATGAGGGCCGCCACTCGGAGCTAGTTTCTCGTCTGGCTCCAGTCTTGCTGGCTAGCAACACCAGCAAGGTACATTTGGATGTGGCTCAACAACTGGTGGGATTGGATCTGTTACAGGTGCGATACTCACTGCCAAGCACCATAACAGAGATGTGATGGACATGTTTGTGTTGCATGGCACTTTACATCAATTGTCCCTCTGGAAAGTTTGTGCATGGCTGTCAGCAGCCAATTCTCCATCAGGTTGCTAATCTTGAGCACTGCATGTGTGTGTACCTTTGCCGTAAAACAAGTCAGGCAGTGTAACAATAACAATGACAAGAATAATGATAATAATTATTATTGTTTGACGCTTATCAGCTCATGACGAGCTAGTTGTGCAGGACAAGTCTTGTCTCTACTGAGCAACCTGTCTTGTGCATCCTTGTAAGGCCTACTGTTATGTCAGGGCGTGTCTGCGGGTGCAATAGCTTGTTTATGACGTGCAGGAGGCGTCGACAGGTCCTGATGCCTGGCAGCTGCATCTTCAATGCCTGCTTGCAAAGGCCTCCCTACAGCTGCCGCCACAGCCACAAGGAAAGACCATTCAGGAAGGTCTGGCTGACCCACAGCAGCTCCCAACCCATGCTTACTTTGCAGTGATTGACTCCTTGTCAGACGCCATTGCAACCCACCTGCCTGACTGGCAACAGAAGCTCAAGGCAGCAGACTTCACTGGGGGTAGGGTCCTGGATGACCTGCTGGCAAAGCTGCAGTGGCAGGTGCTGGGAGT
>JAABUO010007788.1_pt1 | contig 12187 bp, 7 predicted proteins | sample 5559291 | NCBI WGS metagenome assembly JAABUO01 (sample SAMN10711878, study PRJNA513372) | rock metagenome | isolation source: Antarctica rocks | place: Antarctica: Victoria Land, Finger Mt sud
CCTAGTCACGGCACAGCGAATTGGCGATCAGTCAAAAGATGACGACCTCGAAAAGGAGGAAGCATTACTCGAAGAAGAAAGGCTTATGCGTGCGCAGTCCACACTGTCAGGAAGCAACGACCCGATTGATCTCAATTACAAAGGTGATCTTGCCAAAATGACCACGGCAAATTTGATACCGATCGAGAAGTCTGCTGAGCAAGGACAGAAGAAACCACATAAGTACTCGTTGTGGTTCTTGATCCGGTTTATTGCTTCATTCAACAAGAAAGAATGGCACTTCCTGCTTCTGGGGCTGATCTTCAATGTTATCGCCGGCGGAGCTCAACCGACTCAGGGCGTATTTTTCTCGAAAGCCATTGTATCGTTAGCAAGTCCTCCCTCAATGTATACCACGCTTCGGTCAGACGTCGACTTTTGGGCCCTTATGTACCTTATGCTAGGTCTGGTCCAGTTATTGGCTATGTGCACCCAGGGCATCTCCCTTGCATACTGCTCAGAACGTCTGATACATCGTGCTCGAAATCAAGCATTTCGTACCATGCTCCGTCAAGACATATCATTCTTCGATGAAGAAGAGAACTCAACAGGTGCTCTTACTTCCTTTCTCTCAACAGAAGCTACGCACCTAGCAGGTATGTCTGGCGTCACGCTTGGTACTCTCTTGTCATGCTGCACAACGCTTTTTGCAGCAATCATTGTTTCGCTTGCGATTGGCTGGAAACTGGCTTTAGTCGTTATGAGCACCATCCCTGTCGTTCTCGGTTCTGGCTTTTTTCAGTTCTGGGTCCTAGCACGCGTGCAGCACAACGCGCAGAAAGCTTACAAGAAATCCGCAAGCTACGCATGCGAGAACACGAATGCCATTCGAACTGTCGCCAGCTTGACAAAAGAATTTGACGTCTACCAGCAATACCATGATGCGCTTGTAGCTCAGCGTGCTAAGTCGCTGGGTTCGAACTTAAGGATATCCTCTTTATATGCGGCATCGCAGTCCCTCATGTTCCTCTGCATTGCACTCGGCTTCTGGTATGGCGGTACGCTGATTGGAAGTGGACAGTATACCCTTTTCCAATTCTTCATATGCTTCTCCGAAATAATCTTCTCCGTCCAGTCAGCAGGCACCGTGTTCAGCTTTGCAGGCGATATGGGCAAGGCGAAGAACGCTGCTGCTGAATTGAGGAAACTTTTTGATCGAATACCAACGGTCGATCCTTGGAGCAATGATGGCGAAAAATTCAACCACGTCGATGGCACCATTGAGTTTAGGGACGTATACTTTCGGTATCCCACTAGACCTGATGTGCCAGTGCTACGTGGACTGAACTTCACTGTCAAGCCTGGGCAGTATGTTGCATTGGTCGGCGCATCTGGATGTGGCAAGTCGACCACGATTGCGCTGATGGAAAGGTTTTATGACCCTCTTGTTGGTGGTGTCTATGTGGACGGAAAGGAAATTTCAAAAGTAAATGTCAATGAATATCGGTCACATCTAGCGCTCGTGTCGCAGGAGCCAACGCTGTATCAGGGCACCATCAAAGAGAACATCTTGCTTGGCGCGGATGTTGTTGAAGAGGTTTCAGATAAGAGGATCATCCAAGCTTGCAAAGATGCCAACATCTACGACTTTATCATTTCTCTACCGTAAGTCTTGCTCACACTGCTTCTTGAAAACGTATAGCTAACTCCTTCTAGGGACGGGTTCAATACAGATTGTGGTAGTAAAGCGACTCTCCTCTCAGGCGGACAGAAGCAGCGCATAGCTATTGCACGAGCTCTGCTCCGAGATCCCAAAGTGTTGCTTCTAGATGAAGCCACTTCTGCTCTGGACAGCGAATCCGAGAGGGTTGTTCAGAAGGCGCTGGATGTGGCTGCGAAGGGACGAACGACGGTGGCGGTTGCGCACCGACTGTCGACGATACAGAGGGCAGACATGATTTACGTGATTGAGCGTGGTGTTGTGGCGGAAAGTGGCACGCATGATGAATTAATGCGACTTAGAGGCAGGTATAGGGAACTGGTCAGCTTACAGAGTTTGGAAAAACAACGTTGAGCATTGGTTGATGGTGCGAAACTATGCGTTCCCTCATACCATACTTGCAGTAGGGAGGGAGATGCGACAGTTATGTATCTTGGAAGGATCGAAGGTTGGCTATGCAAATGGTGAAATCTTTTTCTTCGAGAAAGACCTTAATTCGCTCCATACACAAGATGGCGTTGGTTGACCTCAATGTTTAAGCGTCCGCCTTTTCGACAATGGGGCAGTAACATTACTATATGGCCATAAAATAAGGTTGTCACGCTATGAACATCCAAAACTCGACAAAATGATTGTCGTATGAAGGGACTGGATTCAAGTGGATAACATAGTCGCTTTTGGGAGAGTTCGCTTTTGGGAGAGAAACATGTGAACTTAATTTGTCCCATTTTTGCCGTCTTGATTCTCGCAATCTCGCCAGCTCGTATTTTGTCCTAAACAACTTTCTTAGCTGGATGCAGCGTTTGCCATGACTCTCTCACGAAAGTGTGGGTCGGTCTTCCTGTTAGACTGTACCTATAAAACTAACAATTTAGGATACCGTACTTGGATATAGTAGGTGTTACTTACTAGTTTTAACAACACTTTCTTTTCTTGCGGAACGTTTCTGACAGCAGAATGTGAAGCGGACTGTATCTGGGCCACGCAACAGTTTGCAACGCTCTTTGAAGGCTAAGTTTACCTTCAACGTGAGTAATGGACCGAGAGCTGGCCTGTATGACCCCATTCGGCGAACTTGCTGTGCGTTTGGCACATCCAAAAGAATATGATGGCGCGATGTCGCACACAATTCGCCAACCTTGAGTCGTGGCAAGAATTTCAAGGGCATTTATCACGGCTCTTCAGGTCGCACTTCCCGGGCACCTTTGAAGCGGCGTGGAATGAATCTAAGGCAAAACTTGGCGTCGACTCTCAGCCAGTACAGAACATCCATTCGCGCTGGATACCATACAAAACTCATTTCGTCAGCGCCTGGGCTGATGAGTATTTGCACCTTGGGAATACCAACACTTCTAGAGTGAAAGGTCTCAAGCAGTTCTGAAAAGATACCTGCAGACCTCCATTGGGGATTTGACAATGGTTGAGCAAAATTGGCGATAATCGTTCTCGATATCGCTGCTCGCGATGGCGCAGCCGGGTCACAAATCGAGAAGATGCCCCCGGGCTAGCACCGATGTACCCGATGCAGATCGTGAGGAGGCTCAAAGTGCTTCCTCTGGTGCTAATTTAGTATTTTTGTACCAATTTGAAGTTGATCTCCGAACTCGGTTTGTTCTCTATTCGCAAGATCCACTGATGGCTGTCCGGGAGTTAAAATAACATCTTCTGTGCTACAGCGTCTTCAGATTCCAAGAGTCCCATCGCTACCATCCTTCCGCACATGTTCCGGAAGGCGTTATACGTAGCGATTTCAATTCACTTTGTGTATTGGAACTTATTGTATTGAATTTCGAAGCTGTCCGTAACTTTCAACTGCAGTCGATACATATTGCGATCTCCACTTTTCCCAGGCATCGTGGGCCGAGGTACAGGATTCGAAAAGGTTCTTTCCGGACCTAGGATGGGCTCCAATTGCTGATAGTAAGGGCAAGCATCCAGCCCCTGATCCTGGAGATTGCGGCCTGGGAGTGCCCTGACCCGGTGTGGTTGACGAGCTGCTTCGCCTCGCTGAAAGATCCTTTGAGACGATCTACCTGGTTTCTTATGCAGAGTTGACCACTAGCAACGTCACCAGGAAGTGTGACCGACTTCGTTCCAATCTTCTGAGCCCAAGATGGGCTCAAGTTGAAAGTAAAGCGGGCAGTACCTCAGCACCTGTTCCTTCGATGTGTCACACAAGGTGTCTCCTGTGAGAGTACTGTCGGCAAGCTGTTTCCGTTTGCCATACGCCGCACAAAATCTAACCACGGCCCAGTGCTAAAAGCTTCAGCGTTTTGTATGAGCTTAAAGGCATGGCGCTCGTCGAGCTCGATATCCGGGTCAGCTGCTGCCCCGAGCTCTATCAAGAGCGGATCAATCTGTGCATAATCGAAACCCGTTTCATTGTCATTCGTTTGGAGGTTAGTATTTTGACATCCGGCGTTCAACTGAGAGGCATTCATTTGGGTCAACGCCAGTCTCTGTTTGGCTTCCGGCAATAACGGATCCTTACGCCTTGACCTGTACTACTTGCCAATCGTTTCGCTTGGCTGTAAGACTGCATCTGTTTTTCCACCTGGTTCGTGATACATTGAACACCCGTTCGACATCGTTAGGATGAGTGACCAACTTTTCCTCCGTCTCACGACAAAAGGAGGACTTGTTATGATGCATGCGGAGAGGATCTTTCGCCCAGATGTCCGTCTCAAATTGTTAATCATGTTTGGTGCGTTCGCCCATCGGAAATAACCCTTCCTTTGATGGGGTTTTCGTTTTGCAGCCATGGTGGAGTTGTGGACGTGACTAACCTCAGGGCTCATAACAGGGACTAGACTAACGACAGGGCTTTAGACCTAGGGTTGCAGAAAGAACGCTCCCGATGAGGATCCAAGCACTGCTCGTCTGATCCGTATGTTTATGTGATCCGTTTGCTCATCGTCTCCATCTGACCAATTAAAAAACAGAAATTTCTGCGAGAAATTTGACTTACTGCCTAATCGGGCCATTTGGGATAGATTTTTGGTGGCTATAATTTTACTCTTGTTTCCCGTTGTTGACTCTAATTTATAGCGGTGACTCTCGCACCATGATGGCGAATATTCGCTCCAGGAATTTCCGAGACTCGAAAGGACATTGCAGCCTTTGCGCTGTACATTGAGAGCAACTATCCTGGCCATTGCTCATCAGGGTTAGGGCATGGCTTCTCACTCGACGTAGCTTGCATACGTCTCGGGTTGTACAAGAGTTAGGGAGAGAAAGGAAGACCGTGTGCCTGGTCGGTCTTGATAAGATTTCTTCATAGCCTTTCAGATTCTCGACATTGATAGGTTGTCCAATCATAAAGGCTGATCGTTGTAATACAAAGATTCACCACAGAGTCATTTTTTACTGTAATTGGCCCTAATGCGTCCTTATTGCCAGGGGAAACAAGGATTTGAGACCCATACGCCCACCACCTACAAATTCACGGATGTTCGTTGGGAGCACGGCTTACGTGAAAAGGATTTTAAGGTGGTGCCACTACTGACGTCCACGTCGCGTCATTCGAATATATAAGATGCGATGGAGTCTTACTTAATAGATGTCGTTAGCAAATATGGCGTTATGTCATCAAAAACCAAAAATGCTTTCTTCTTCCTTGAATCCCCAATCTATGATTAGCATATAACGGAGAAAACATACCCTTGACTACTGGCATGACTGCCTTCATGATGAGCGGTGGTGGACCGCAGACGAAGACTGCAGTGTCTTTGTCTGGCGGGTACATGGTGCTTTTGATGATGCGTTCGTCCACATGCCCTTTCTCGCCCTTCCAATCATCCGAGGGGTGGGAAAGGACATTACACAGCACGAACCGTTCTTGGTACTTATCTGCCCATTCCACCAACTCCTTTCGTAAGAGAATGTCGTCTTCATTCTTATTTGCCAAAATAAGCGTTATTTTGACATCTGTTTTCTCGGGAAGGATGGCCTTGATGAGCTGGTACATTGGTGTAATCCCGGTTCCACCAGCCACGAGGTTGAGCTTCTTGAAGTGGAAGCTCTTATCTTCAATCCTAAATTCTCCCTCCGACTTGTAGACGATATCTCCAATTGGGCCGCGCATATCAACACGTTCGCCAATAGAAAGCATGTCCAAAATATTCGACATGGTACCCCCCGGAGCCTGCTGATTGGGAAAGTAAGTTTTAATGACAAATGTCAACGGGTCGATTTTGGTCGGAGTGTATTCACGGAAGACCATGCTGTCCTTCAGATGGAATGCCAAGTAAACGTGTTGCCCAACCTCCAATCCGAACTTTTTAGGAGTTTGATAATTGAATTCAAAGACATACTCACGCGTGTCGTGGGATACGGCCTTCTTGGAAGCGAGCTGCACTGGAACCCAAAAGTTCTTGTTCAGTAAAGCGTCGGCTTTTGAATTCTCGCGCTTCTCCTTTTCCGCCTCCTGGTTCATGATTTTAGCAGCTGCCTCACTAATACGTCCAATGACACATTGCTGCATCTTCTGGATTGCAAACGAATCGTGTATGGAGCTGTATTCTTCGGTCGTCTGCTGGTGCACCTTGCCGCCATGGCCGAGAATTGCATGGGCACCACCCGGATGCCAATCCAGGACAGAAGTGGCATCAACCACTTTCTCATTAATAACTAACCAGCATGAGGATTTGCTGTTGTGCTTTTCAATCTCTTCTTTTGTAAATTGCTTATCCGGACCAGCTGCTTCTTCTTTTGCAGCCGTAAGCTGGACTTCAATAGACGGCTGTTGCCATCCCGAATCATCAGTGGCTGGTTGGACAGGGTGACGGAACACAACATCTCCTCCTTCTAGAATAGGTCGGACGCGATAATAGCAATTGTTCATCATGCCCATAAGATTCCATGTGGGCTGTTCCGGCTGAGTGTTTTTGAATACATTCCACGCCCGGCATGTGAGTTCTGATGCACGCATAAGATGTTGGACTGAAACATCCACATACCAGTAAATCCAAGTCCAATATTTATTACCATGCCGTATAGGGTAGTCTGGAAACTGGCGGACACAATAGAGCCATGTCTTGCCACCGTCAAGAGATGCTTCAACCTTTTCAACTTTGTGCCCACCGCCTTCATAGGCATAACCCTGAAGCCGATAAACTTTCCTTTCAAGATCAAGCTTTTCTCCATGTGCAGGCTTTGTGATGACGGACTGGAGGTTCTGCTCATTACACGCCGTGTCTGGATGTCGAAACATGGTCTCGGCAAAGTCACCGTCTTTCTCCGTTATAAAAGTCGGTAGAACCCGATTGTCCCATACATGATAATGTGAGCTATTAGGCTCTTCGCTTAGCCAAATTCTTCGAAGCCACTTTACACATCGTCCTCCCACAAAACCAGGTATAATGAGGCGAACGGGATAGCCGTGGTCAGGTAGAATGCTCACGTCATTCATGTAGAGAGCCAAAAGGACGTCGCACGTGGGATCCGCAGCCAACTCAAACGGTATAGAGGTAGCGTAACGGCCTTCGCTCAGTTCGTCTGCCCCCTCAAAGTTGACATGCCAATGAACGCCATCCGGACGAGAAGTTAGCTTTGGAAGTAGTGAATAGAGAGGCACTCCTTTCCAGAATGCGCAGGAGACCCCTCCAGCACCCCAGTTGAATCCCTTGGACCGCCGAATGAGGTTCAACTCCTTTCTTCGGTTTCCATCGCATGCTAGCGCTACCTGAATGTTGATGTGGTCCATTGCATCCAAATCGGCCATGGAGTACTCCTTCTCTTCCTGGAACGATTTCACAGACAGCTTGTGTGCTTCCCATAAGAGGTGTGGGACGGCACCGTGGTTTCGCACGTAATGAAGGTATGAAGGAGTCACAAGTCCCGCGTCGAATAATGAGTTGAGATCGCTTTCTGCGTTGAGTGGATGCGCTCCTGTGAGTCGAATAAGGTGATCACTTCTTGGAATCCAGTTATCAGGGGAGTTAGTATCTGACGCCTGAATGCTGAGCATCTTTCGAGCTTGACGCGGGGCTTTTACCTTGCCATTATTGGGTTTTAGGGACGCCATATGCTCAGATTCCATCTTCAGGCTGTCAAGTAGGTGTTGGTCATGAGCAGAGTATTTGTCCGATTTTGCCTCTGGTCTGGCAGAGTGACTCTTTCTTTTCTTGGGGTCATGCTCATCCGAGTCATTCTGATCCTTATCATTTTCGCCGTGTCCTCCTTCAGACTTCTGCTTCTTGCCTTGACTCCCATCATCTTCACTGTCTTTGCCCTTCATCTCTTCCTGCTCTTTCCTCTCCTGCTCTTCCTGTTTTTGCTTGGCTTTCTTGTTCACTTCCCAGCGTTCATCGTTTTTTATATCTGCTTCTGTGCAGTCGACAACAAACCGCGCCCCGTAGTGTTTCTCCGGATCATAGAGCTTCCAGTCCGTTGTTTGCTCGAGTATACTTCGTATCGTTTTCTTCCCATCTATTTCGCCAGATTTGATGGATTCGTCCGCTCCTGTATGCTGTGGGGCAAAACCAGAAGGACGTCCATGTCCATAATGCAGGTAGCCTGGCCGATGGTGGCTTGCACTGCTGCTCTCTTTCTCTATCTCCTCAGCCGTCGACCCAGGATGGTTGGTCTTGGAGACTGGATACATTGTATCTACTTTGCACCGGCCTTCCTCCAGCCCAATTTTCCGGAAAGGAGGGCTGTGCGAGTTTGGTTTAGGGCTACACCCATTATGGGCTGCTCGGCATCACGTGTTTGTGTCCTGCCTGTTCTCCTCACCAAACGCAGTTTTTTATTCATTTCTATAGGACCTCTACCTAACAGAGGTTTATTCGCCATGAAACGTTTACTTTTTGTACACAACACTCTCGCAGAGCACTGCGTTAGCAGCACTCCGTTAATTTCCTACGAACCGTCATTGCGAGAGTCACAAGATTTCCATCAGAATAATCTGCGATCGGCATTCCAAGAAATGTGAATGGTAACAAGTGCCACTTTTCTTTAGCAATTATATCTGCAAAATTCGTCAGGTATCCTCTTTCAAAGATGTAGAAGCACGCAACAGAGCAATGATTAAGGACGGTCATCCTACTTTTGTACTCAGAAACTGGCTGCAGGAATACTACGCTCAGAACGAGAGCATACACTCCAAGTGCAACTACATCAAGATAGAGAGGAACAACCCGTAGAAGACTCGCGCCAACTATATGGGGAAATTACCCGTTTGGTATAATTGCTACGAATCAAATGCCTCCGCCCAATTCGTGGATTGATACACGACGACTGTTATGGGAAAACCATGCTCGCGCGCATGGTTCTCCGATAATAAATCCTGGAACTTTTGGGCAGCATCAATCGTTTGCGCAGGGAGATATGGTTCATGCTTATATCCATAGAAATTGTTCCCGACGATACGGATAAGGCCTCCAGAGCTAGTCTCATAGCATCTATTCAACGAGGTTCCCAAATCCTATTGCTGGACCTTATTTCCTGATAATTGGAATTATAGTTGTTTCGTGCATTTAATGGAAAGCCTGTCGACCACGGTGGAATGATGCGCCGACGGTTGTGTCCTGAGTAAAACGTCATCTACCCTGCCCCAACCCCAGTGGTGATCCATTTCCCCTCAATCCCATCTTTGACAAACTATTCTCTATTGAAATGCATCAATCAAGAGATAGTATAACAGACATTTGGGGCCCTCGAGATGGTTACTATGGTGAAGGCGAATGGTCTGTCCGCGTCGACTCAATTGAAAGTGAGGAGCCCGAAAAGTGGGTACAATCTGCCTGCTTGCTCTGCAGCAATGGGTGCGGAATGGACATTGGCGTCAAAGATGATCGGATTGTCGGTGTTAGAGGCAGAGCCGTCGACCGTGTGAACAAAGGTCGACTCGGCCCTAAAGGCATGCATACCTATGCTGTCAACCACAGCAAAGATCGTCTTACGCATCCAATGATTCGGAAAAACGGAAAATTAGAGCAAGCGTCATGGGATGAAGCCATGAACCTAATTGTGGAAAAGTCCAGGGAGATACAAAAAGAGCTCTCAAGTCATGGCATCGGCTTTTATACTTCTGGACAACTCTTTTTGGAGGAATACTACACGCTTGCTGTGGTTGGAAAAGCGGGATTTGGCACGCTTCATATGGATGGCAATACCAGGCTGTGCACTGCGACCGCTGCAGCATCTATGCGGGAAAATTTTGGTAGTGATGGACAGCCAGGGAGCTATAGTGACATCGATGTCACTGACTGCATCTTCCTCGTAGGGCACAACATGTCAGCTACGCAGACCGTGTTGTGGTCTCGAATCCTCGACCGTCTCGAAGGACCTAAACCACCCAAAATTATTGTCGTAGATCCACGTCGCACGAATTGCGCCAAAAAAGCAGATGTACATGTTGCTCCCCGGATTGGAACGAATCTGGCAGTGTTAAATGGCATACAACGACTTCTTTTCCATCACGATTATATTGATCACAGATATGTTGAAAGAAATGTCATAGGCCTCGAAGAGCTACGTTCCACGGTAGATGAGTATACCCCAGAGAGAGTTGAGGAGCTTTCCGGAGTGCCAGCCACTACGTTGATGGAGGCTGCGCATGCTATAGGCAAAAGTAAGGGCCTCCTGTCCACTGCGTTACAGGGTGTTTATCAGTCAAACCAAGCCACCCCTTCCGCTTGCGCCGTTAATAATATTAACCTCCTGCTTGGTCGAATAGGCAAACCAGGATGCGGTATCTTCCAAATGAACGGGCAGCCAACTGCTCAAAATAATCGTGAGGTAAGCTATGCATTAAAAAGATGACACTCTAACAAGAAGACAGGGTGTGATGGGGAATATCCAGGCTTTCGTAATCCGCAAAACATCCGACACATGCAGGAGCTTGCAGATCATTGGAATATTGAGCTGAGCAAATTACCTCACTGGGGCCTCCCCACGCCAATCATGGATATGCTAAATTTCATTGAGAGTGGCACCATAAAAATGTTTTGGATATCGGGGACGAATCCTGCCGTATCTCTTCCTGACTTGAAACGAGTTCGAAAATTACTCAAGCTGGAGTCTCTATTTGTAATTGCACAGGACATTTTTATGAATGAGACTGTTGCACTAGCAGACGTCGTTCTGCCGGCAGCCATGTGGGGTGAAAAGACGGGTTGCTATACAAATGTAGACCGAACGGTGCACATTAGTCACAAGGCCGTGTCTGCGCCTGGAGAGGCGAAGTCGGATTTAGATATCTGGGTTGACTTTGCCACGCGTATGGATTTTAGGGACAAAGATGGCAACCCGTTAGTCCATTGGAAAACGGCAAAAGAAGCCTTCAGTGCTTGGAGGGCCACGACAAAAGGTCGACTCTGTGATTATACTGGTTTAACGTACGAAAAACTGACAGGTGGCAGCGGAATTCAATGGCCATGTAACAAGGATAACCCAAATGGGACGGAACGACTTTTTACAGAGGGTGTCTTTCCAACCGGGGAAGAAGATTGCGAAAGTTATGGCCACGACTTGGAAACTGGTGCGCAATATACTCGTGCCCAGTATTCGATCATGAATCCAAATGGCAGGGCTATCCTCAAAGCTTGCAGGTATCGCCCGCATGATGAAACTCCGAATAACGAGTATCCGTTTGGGCTGTCAACGGGACGAGTCGTGCATCATTTCCATACGCGAACCAAAACAGGTCGGAGTAAAGAACTTGAGGCTGCGGCTCCGCATCCGTTCATCCAGATATCTGAAACAGATGCTGGGAACCTCAATGTCACGGAAGGCGACCGCCTCCTTGTGACTAGTCGCCGAGGAGAAATCCAAGTGCCTGCTCAAATAGGCAATATCGAGGCTGGACAAACATTTATTCCCTTCCACTATGGTTATTTTGATGATGCTAATGAGGGATTCGCAGGTGCGGCAAATGAGCTAACCTTGGACGCGTGGGATTCCGTCTCAAAGCAGCCCATCTTCAAAAGTGGAGCAGTGAAAATCGAAAAGGCAGGAGAGGGCGTCCGACGTGCCAATCCTCAAAAAGAAGCAGAAGAGAGTACAATTACCAAGACATACAAGCCATCAAAGCGAACGACACATCTTCAGGATGCATTAGGGCTTTATCTTGAAGCTGTCGACCTCCTGCAGGATATTTACGAGGGACTTGCGCAACGACACTGGAAAAATGCCGCCCTACGACAAGGCTTCCGTATCCTGAAGGATATAGCACAGAGGAATTCCAGCCTACTGAAACCCTTTGAAGAGAAGTATAATTCCTCGCGACATGAAGCGGATACTCAGCTTGAAACTCTGCGGGACGCAATTTTCCCCGAATCTCGAGGTGCTGGTGCATTCGACGTGCTCATGGACTTGCATGCTCTAATTGTATATCTCAGCCACGAAGAAAGTTCGCTAACCGCTCTTACAGTAGCGGCAGCGGCAATGCATGATGCTGAGTTTTCTAGCAACGTTGCAGAGGCGTCAAAAGGGGTTGAGCGGCAAAAGAGTTGGGCACAAACCAATATTAAAACGAGGAGCGCA
>JAABUO010007790.1_pt1 | contig 12185 bp, 15 predicted proteins | sample 5559291 | NCBI WGS metagenome assembly JAABUO01 (sample SAMN10711878, study PRJNA513372) | rock metagenome | isolation source: Antarctica rocks | place: Antarctica: Victoria Land, Finger Mt sud
AGTTGGGAGCGACGTTTGAGCCCTAAACATGCCTGCCTGCAACTGTTGATGATGTGTTCCATGTTTTGCCATTGCAAACTCTGTCAAGGAAAGAGCATTCTCAACCTCAGGTGGCATCGCCGCAATAACAACTTGAGTGAACATGCTCTTGTATGGCGGACAGGAATATTAGTTGATTGCAAACCGACCTGACCATAAATGTACTTCAACGTCAAAACACATTTGCTGCATTCATGTGTCTGAGTGCATGCAAAGTACTTCAATGTTCAGATTGGTATTGCAGTATGTATACTATAGCATCTTGACATAGCAACTAATTGCATTTTCGACTAGTTGCATGGATGCAACAAACATTCATTAAAAGTGTTGTGACTTTCGTTCAGTATGCTATACAACAACCGATAATTTATACAAAATAGTGCATGCATGCATCACAGTCGCCTATGGCCTCAACATGGAAGCTTTGCATACGTTTCACAATTTGGAATGGTCTTGCACAGCAATAGATTCTGATAAAGGCAACGCAGCCCAGGTATCTCTGTCTCTGCATGCGTTAAAACTCCTTGTTATCTTTGAAGCCAACTTGACAGGATCCTCCATGGGACCCATGTGCGTCAAACCTTCATACCTGCAGCTAATATTTTTATTTATGCAATGTTCCTTGAAGCATGGGTACAGCTGAAAGCAAATGCAAGGCTATCAATGTTAACCATGGCCTCATAAGGTGTTTTGCTCTTGTCTGCGTGAAAGCCAACCATGAATATGTGTTGAAACAACCTCCTTGAACAAACGCGACTTCAAAGTTGGCAGCAGGAAGACCTGTTGATGCTCATGATGACAAAGACTTTTGCACTAAGGGTTTACCTTTCTAACCTCCCTTTAGGAAAGCGACTTGCTTGCTTAATACCTTCTGTAGCAAGAAACTTTACCATACCCTGCCGACCATTTCCAACAGCAATTGTGATTGGGCACCGTACATGTGGAGGGGCATCAATGCCTGACCCCCTTGCTGCGTGGAAAGCATCTAGGTAACAACGTGACTCAGTCTCTGTGCTGATTAGTAGCTCGCATGTCCCATCTGCATAACAGTTGCAACAAGAAAGTGAGTTCAGCATGCAATCCTTGTTCATGCAGATGCAAGTGGCTTGCAATCATTGGCAAGGGTGTAGGTGCAACACACCAGCCTTCCTGACAAATTGTAGGTATAGCTACAAAGGATCTCAATGCACAAAAGTCTGTAGACGACACATGCTTGATTTGCAACACGTGAGCAAAAGGCTTGGAACAGGAGCATTAATATGACTGGACGTTGCAACCTGTGACACGTATGTGAAGTGAGTGTTCAATACCATTGTTGGTGCCTAGACGTATTTTATGACGAGAAAGACCTTATCACCTACCATGGGGGTGAAGCACAGAAGAACCGAGTGTTTGGGTGGTGCATGCATACAGAATCTGCATACAAACAGTCATGCCTTACCATCGTGTTGTGTCAGGCCACTTCCGATGTAGTTCTGTAAGCAGTCTGGGTGGAATGTTGCAAATGGCAATTTAGATTTGAATGTCTTCCTTGCATCATCCTCGCTATCAAACTGGGATCTGCGGCGTTTGGCCAAGTTGGCTAGAGCCTGGTAACCCAGAATCACTTGTTGTCTCCCACTGTATTCACAAAATCACCCGATGCAATTCCTTCATCCATACATCAGGCCTGGAACTTTGCAATCTCAAACAAAATTGAGTTGCTAAATAGGTGACCACTTAGTTCAGCACAATTTGCAACACGACCTCACCCAGCTAAAGCACAAACAGGACAGACAGAGCTTGTGTGACGGTTCCACCATGTTGCAGCATTTTTACCTGTGCATTTGACTAGCTGAAAGAGATGTCCACAAGTACAAAATAATGATGTCTTCATGATCTATTTGAAAAAGCCAAAAACTCAGTCAGGCAAATTACAAGATCTTGTTGATGATGGAGAGCACTGTACCTTGCAGCAAGGCTCACAGGCCAGAGAACTGGCTCAAATGCATAGACAACTGCAAAAGTCCCAGGCTTATGAGCTTCGGCCATGATGGCTATTTGTGCCCCTCCAGAATGCGCGAAAACTGCACAACCTGCAGCACCAGACGCAACAGACACTCCGTGAATACTTCGCGCAATATGGATTGTCCAGAGCAAGCAGGAATCAGTCGCGTTGCATGTTCAGGTAGTCGTGTCAAGACGATCTGCAACGGATCTTTCGCAAAAGGCGAGCACTCGGCACCCCGGAGACTGACCTCTCAAGCTCATCGAGTCTGTGATTGCGAGGAGGTCGCGCGTGTAAACTTCCAGTAGGTTGCCAGGCGGAGCTGTGAGAAATCCTTGCCCACGAAACTCGACTCCCCAGCACTGGCACCTCTGCTCAGATCTGGCGAGTTGCTGCGCCTGCACTGCTCAGGAACTCACACAAAAGATGTAGTCCGTGCACCGGGCGTCGGCAACGTCAATGTCCGACAGCTGCTCACCAAAGTGGTGTAGCACTTGACAGGGAAGCCGTTCGCAGGTAGGACGAGCACGACAGGGCCGTCGGCACCAGCGAGGTGTAGCAGGTTCGCTGCAACCTCGTCCTTTGTCTTCAGGCACAGCACATCCGAGGCCTCAAGAACATGATCCATGCCGCTCGTCAAATCACTGCCGTGGGAAGTCCGTTGAAGTTCGTACTTTGAGACGGCCATCAAAAGTGGCTCCCTGGATTAGCCAACAAAAGAGCAGGTTCACGTAACATCTGATTTACTTTCCTCAACATCCCTCAGGCAAAAACATCCGACTCTGTAAACGAGCCTCTCCTCCTGCAGACAGAACTATATTTGGGAATGAGCAGGCCGTTGATAGAAACAAGTGTTGTTGCATCGTAGACGAGATTTGTCAAGTGGCCTTCAATGCGTTTAGCCTTGCTGTCGGTAGCCTCTTGTTTTAGTATGCAAGCGTATGGAGTCACCAATGGTTCACGGGTGCAGAGTTGAAGAAACTTGCAGAAGAGGCCAAAAGAGTCGTATAGGTGCGAGTGCGTTTAAGTAATATTAAGTCAGGCTTGGTGAACCTGACTTGTTCCGACTTGCATGCAATGTAAAGGTGTTATCAGCAGCATGCTTGCTCCTGAGTGCCTTGATGCAAAAGCCAAGGACAACAGTGCTATTTGAGCGCTTCATACAATGGAAAAGTATTCAAAGCCACAATCATGCATGTTGTCCTGGCAATGCACATGCAACCATCATCTACACTCAGTCAGAAGCATACTTCATTCCACAATAGGTACAACAGCCAGTCCACCCTCCTGCCTAGTAGTCTTGACTTCCGTGCCAACTCATAGCCCTTGATGGCTGAGTGAAAACCCTCACATGTTGAGTTTTAGTGACGAACAGAATGGCAGTCAAGGTATTCATGAACTAGTGAGTAATGGCATAGTCAGCAGACATGCTTAGTCATGCCTACCAGTGCAGTATGGCCCGCGTAGCGGCTTGTATGCTGCCATATAGTTCCGCCCAAGCAATCTGTGACCTAGCTGTCATCTCAAATGCCCTGCACCTGGAATCTTTATGACCCAACACCTTTGTCTTTCTTCGACCTGTCTCTTGAGAGCTGAAGACCTGTCCAGTATGTAGTGATGTACTTATGGAATCTGAATCTTGCTGTTGTAACTACGTAACTACAGAGATTCCGACAAACTTTGTTTTGATTTGCCTCTTCGGACGTTATTCAGCTTCGACGAGATTTCGGCTGTAGTTATGTGATTATGGAATCTAAATCTTGCTACAAGCAGTGGGGGTGTTCACCTTTGCTTTTTACTACACTTCTCTGTGTTTCGTCTATCATTTTGTCTTTGTACAATTTTGTTGTACAATAACGTACATTATATGGTATTATCTTTAGATTTTGATAGAATATATCTGTAACTACATAACTACAACAGAAACGAGAAGCAACCAGAAAAGACGAAAAGGAACGATTCTTCAAAAGGTTTTCCGAAAGCTTCGTAGTCACGTAGTTTGGACCGGGGCACACCCCCACTGCTTTGTACCATTCACTGAGCAACCTGAGCAACCTTCGGACGTCTTGAGAGGCAACTTTTCTGCAAGAAAAAATCAGACAGAGTCGTCTTGAACACATGAAAAAGGAGATTGCCAATAGAGTCACGCTAGCTGGAATCGAGTGTGATGTGATGACAACAAGCAATAAAGGCATACACAAAAGCTTAGCGCATTTGATGTATTGATACAATGCTCACGATGCACCCCTCGCACCCATAGCTTCCCATGCCTTCAAGTTGGCCATTGCACCCTCATACAAAGGCATGGTCTCCTCGAACGCATCTGCCATAGCTTTGTAGAGTGGCAGCCCAACAACACTGAAAAAGCTGGCCTGCAATCCAGAAAGCTTGGAACAATAGAGACGATTCAGTTATCCCCACCATGGTGTCATGTATTGCCATGCTGTACTATTTGCCCTCAACACAGCATAAGCTCAATCACAAAGCATCACTTGATATTACCTGAGAACGAACTATACCACCTGTCTGCTCCCTATCCATCAAGGGACTAACAGGCAGTCCTTTAGCCTTTTCTTGGTCGCCCTGAAAGCATGCATGCCCATCATGGTAGTCCTTGAGGGAATCAGATGCTTGACGTGTTTTGTCCATGCCCGCAGTGTGATGAGGTGAGTCTAGACAGGAGATGTTGAAAAAGCTGAATCCATTCTTGGAGTGCTGATTGAAAGTCACTTATCTTGGGTGGTTGCAAGAGGACGTACAATAAGCTCGATCCAACTTGGTTTAGCATGTGCTATGGATTTTTAACAACTGAGAAACAAACAGCCAGCTGATTTTGCAATGATGCTTGACAACTCTGAATTAGCTTACCTGAATGAAGAATTCCTCCTCCAGCATGGAAACCCAGCGCTTGTGAGTCTTAAGGTCTGACGTCAGGTGTCCAATATCTGCACACTTCAACATTGTCTGCAAGCAAAATGCCCAAAGCATCAGACATGTGATGTTTGCACAGCTGCAAAGGGCTATGACTATAACACCTTGCGATTGCAACTCAGCTGCCAAGTACTGACTCCACAGACATGTACAACAATGTCCCAGCTGTAAATCATCACGCATGAGGATGCACCAAGTGTAAAAAGATGCGAATCAAGGTTCACCTGGCAGACCAACACTTTGTTGTCAGACTTGATTTGCATGGATGTCTTGATCTGCCTGCCATTTGAACTTTCTTGCCGGTCCAGTTCGACCAAGGGGGGCCTTGCAGCTGCCTACACTCCACAACAGGCAATTATTGGCAAATGCAACAGATACATCAAGTGACTTCATACGACAACGTACAAAGTGGATCAATCAGGACGTCGACACATGAGCTGGTCATCACGATGGTGTATGCGTGCATGGCCTTACTTTTCTCATGTGGCTTGTTATGAGTGACATGCAGGTGAGGGCTGATCTGAAGCTTGTTAGAGGTGATCCATTTAATTGACTTGCAGTGCTTCCCTGACATTCTTTGGCAACATTACGAGCTGCCACAAGGCGAAGTCCACTCTGTTGGGGTGTCAAGAATGCATCAAGGTGACTACACATGCTCAGCCCTTGGCGTGGCTTCAGACGTTCAGATTGCAATTGTTCTTGTGTAGTCACATAGGATAACATATGGCATACCATAATGACACCTGCTGAGGTAGCACACTGTTTAGTGAGCCTGTTCTTTGCAAAGCGCTGCCATATTGGAATGCTGCCAAATGCTTACCGAGAACATGCTGAGGATGCTGAAGTGCTTCTTCATGTCTGTGCCCAACACTAGCTCTGACAAGATGGACCGCCAGGTTTCGCTCTGCTCCTTGCTGATATCCTGTGCATTCAGTCAAGATCTTCTGATGTTGTCTTGGATTTGGTGGAGAAAGGCCCTGGCATGTGCAATACCAGCAAGAAAGAAAAAGCTGATATGGCCTTAATGACATACTTGTCGTAAACATCCAGCCAGACGCAAAGGTGAACCACGCTCTCAGCTTAGACACTCTGCTTATAGGATTGGGCTAGTTTAGTACTGCATGCAAGATGCTGATGAGCAAGCTTGGAGCAAATTTGCTGTCATGACAAAAATGCAACAGGCATTTCAGGTTGTGCTCAATCACTTCAAAGTGAATGTCTCTACAAAGCCAGATTTTGTACTGAGCTCGAGAACCAAGGAACGCACCAACATGAAGTTGTGCTCCGGCTCTAGCAGCAGTCTAAGCGAGGCAGCTAAGTGATAGTTCTCCCAAGGCGCCTCAAAATGGTATGTGATGGCCAGGTCATGCATGGTCCTGCATCAACAAGAAGATGACTCTAGATGCTATACAGCTGTTGCAAGTGGGGGAAATCTTAATTGGTTAATGATTGGTCAGGGTTAAAATGCTGCACAGGACCAGATGCCCCATCTCACATGTCTGATCATATGACATGTGTCTACCACTATTTACAGGTAATGCAGACCACAACGCAGCTTTCAAACAAATCAAGAAGTCTCAGAGCTTGCAAAGCCACCTGGACAAAAAGTAGCTTACCTATTCAGGAAATCATTGGTCACTCCACCATGACCATAGTCATGCACAGCAGCTGCCATATAGCAGGCAAATAGAGTGAGCTCATCCACCATGTCAGCCTCGACGATGCGTCCGCGTGTCATCAACATGTGCATCAGCTGAACCACAGATGTCACATGCACGCTGCAAGGACACAAGCTCTGGTAGGCAAATGACAGGGATAGCAAATGCAAATGTTGGAGGACGCTTAAATTGTTCAAGCCTGTACAACACAGTATGCAGCTCAAGCGCTGCCGTATCCATGTGGATTGATCTACAAAAGTGACCATTTGGTGTCTACATTGCTGCAAGCAACCTTTTTGGTGTACCACAGATAGCACGGAGCTGACTTTAGATCATAGCACATGAGCACAGCATAGTCTAAAGGTTGCATTGCACCAATTCTCATTGATGGTAGCTTTAGATCTGTAAAATTTTCCAAACTGTCATCAACAGCTTTGCCACAAGGCCACAGTGATGATAATACAGATTGTACATCACAACATGGCAATCAAATCAGCAAAACGCACCTGTTGTGGTAAGGTTGTTGCTTATACCCAGCCTCGAGGGTTTGCAGGTAGTTCAGCAGCCGTCCTTCGTGCAACCCAAACTTGCTGACAGGGCCCGACCTCTTCATGAGAAAAAAGACCATCATGGATAGGGACGTATTTGGGGTTGCATCAGCAAAGCCAAAAACATCAAAGTGCCAATTGCTCTCTGCATCCTGCATGAACGTCAACTCTCAGCACCAAAACGCAAAATGCAGAGAGGCCTGCACTACATCCTGTGAGCTGTCAATCGGAGCATTGCTTCAGGAGAGCTCAGAATACTGATGAGATCACGGCAAAGATGAAAGATGGGTGTTGATCAGAACCCCCTCAGCAAGCTGCAAGCAACCAGACCATGATGCTGAATATGCCTGCTTGAAATGTATAGCTGGCCATGGAACAGGGAGCAGGTCCAGCATGATGCCAAACAATCTCGTTCAAGCTACGAATCAAAGTCATGGCAATGTGATGCACACTGAAGAGTTGGCAGCAGGATCAGTAAGGTTATAGAAGCCGGTGTTGTGGAGCACAACACATGCCACTAGGAACACGGGACCACCAGACGCAAGAGGACAATGAATGGAGAAAGCCTGCCTGAAGCATGCGCTCAACAGCTGGCGTGATGGATGCAGACATGTCAGTGCATTGCAAGCTTGACATACTATGCGCTTGCCAGCTTGCGGCATTGCTGTGCTGCGGTAACCCCTCACGAGATGATGTGTCCTGCGCAACACCACTCGAGTAAATCCTTCATGTTTCTGCTAACATCTGCTCCTCAAGCAAGTAGCCGCATAACCTACTGTCCAATCATCAAACACAGTCTATGCTATTGGTCAGCACAGTACGGCTGCTCTGGCCTCCTCATAGGCAGAAGGAGACATAAATTACTGAGGGCAGAATGGATTGGGAAGAAGGCACAACTACGTGGTGTAGGTCGCTTCTGTAATGGCACTATACTGCATGAAACTTGCATGCTCCAGACGGATTGTGCTGATTTGCTAGATTGTGTGTCTGCCAAAGTCAGCCTGGCACAGACTTTACCATAAACAAAGACCAAAGTTCCAAGAACAGCAAACCTGTTCAAGACCACCTGTCACATACTAAGGATGACTTGTTCTGGCTGCCTGCAGTCATACCTGAAGCATCTGAACCATTGAGAGGGCCACCTCGCAGTCAGAGCCAACGCTCTGCAACAGCTGCTGTTCCAGATTGATTGGCTGGCGTAGGTGAGTGTCAGAATCTTTCAGCATGCGGTGGAGATCCAGCAAACGTTTCACTTGAACCTCCTTTCCCTGATCACAACCAAGGAACAAATCAGAATTGCTAAAAAAGACAGGGGACTGTGAATGCTTGCACATACTTTGCGCGCCTCCCCACACCACCACAAGAAGGTAAGCCTTAGATTTATTCATCTTACCATGATGAGGCTCTGTAAAATGTCCAGGGTCTCATCAACAGGCGTCTTCAGATCAACGTGCTTGTGTGGCGCAAGCTTGTGTTGCACAACAGCTTCCAAGCTCTCTACAAGGGTCTTGTTTTGTTGCTGCAAGTGCTGCTTCTCGACCTGAATGATCTCATTGTACCTCTCCAGTTTCTGGTTCTGCCTGCAAAATCAGAGATCATGTGTCCAGAAGTTTGACAACAGGCATTCAGAGCAATCTTGCCATCTGTACCTAGCTTTACTGACTTCTCAACACAAACACAGCCTCAAGATAAAGTTGACGTGGGGCCTCAAGTGACAAGTCGATTAGCGAGAATCATAGGAAAGAACGAATGAGCAATTGTCTGATTGAATTTGGTTCCAGAGAAATGCTGCTTATGCCAAGAATGAGGTCACCAAGATGAGAGGTGCATGCCAGAGTCCTCAAAGGTCCCTTCTAGGCATGGCTGATCAAACAGGTATGAGGACAATATAATACACTCATGATACTCACACGCTACGCAATAGTGCTTGTTGACCTATTGCAGGTGCTGTGCTTGCATTTAACAATTAGGCAATCTGCAACAACCATAGGAAAAGTGCTTGGCACATGAACACCCGGTTTACAGCTACTTCAGTTGGATACTCACTTTTGCAGCTGTACCTCCATTTCCACATGCTTCGTCATGTCGTAGGTGCTGAGCAGCATGGCATCACAGTCAGTCACTGAATCCTGCAATGGTGGCCAACCAATACCATCCTTTGGGTACAAGCTGCTCAAAGACAGGAAATGCCAGAGCTCATCATAATCCAGTCAGTGACAAGGCGCTGACTCTGGCTCGCTGAGGCACAAGGTAGCAATCTAGCGTCAGCAGCAAACAACATCTCTGGCATCTCACACACCTGAGACAAAGCTTGCAGCCAGCTGTCTCAAGCACATAGGTTGACCAGGAGCCTGTCAACTACAGTTAAGGACAAAAGGCATTAGGGCACATTGCAAGTGCTAGGATCAGATAGACACAATGCTATAAGATGTGTTGAGCAGGCAAAAGCATTATACAAAGTGACAGCAAGCTCACTTTCACGGCCCACATCTCCAACCCTGCCCACTTGGCTTCGCCGGTCTTGCGGCTTGTGTAAAGCTGCAGATGATGGTGGGACTTTTGTTTCTTCACAAAAATGGCCTCAACAGCCTCTATGTGAGCTCTGTGCATCTCCTCCTCACCTCCTGGCAGTGGGCAACAAGTGTTGTGCCCACCTGTTTGCCAATTCTCAAAATTAGATGCAGCTATGGAGCTCCATGTTCTAGTGACAACATAGAGCTTGAAATGAAGACACTAGAGCAACACACAGAAGACTTGCCATTGTAAACACCCTGGTGAAACAGCGCCTCCAAGGTAATTGTTCTTCTCACAACCTCTGTGTCTGCAAGAGCACAGCAGCCACATCAGATGCAACCCGGCAATTTTACTGAGCAAGAGCTCCTCTGATACGAAAGTAAGTGCAATACCACCTATACTGGTTGATGGGGACAAAGCAGATCATGTAGAGGCTGCTGTTGAGGCTGCTCATACTGAATTCTGAGGGACCAAGAACTGACCCAAAGCATAACCACAGCACTCTGCACGTTTTGTGAAAAACGTACATTACAGGGTCAATCACTGGCCTTGTCAAACTCACCTGTAATCTGATCACCGCAGAAATAATTAACAGCTTTCTGGTTTGCATGTAGAAGCTTGCCATCTGTGTCAAACAAGAACATGAACACCTGCATATTGGTCCCATGTCTGCCCCAACATAATGCATGTCACAATCACATCATCTCAATGCAACAAACTTCCCGCATGCATACCGGGTTGTGTTCATACATGGTTGTGATCCGAGCATTGGCTGTGCTGAGCAGATTCTCCAGTTCATACAGGAGACACTTCTGCACTTGTCCAGGAGCCAGCTCCACCAAGATTGGCTGCACACTCAGACACAGCATACATAAATTTGCACACATAAATCGGCAGATTCTTTCAAGTGGGCAGATCATACTTGCCAAGAAGCACCCACCTTGGTGATAAGCGTACATAAGCCAACATTCTGCTTGGGCCAGTTGTCAAAGTACAAAGCCAGCTGAGGCAACTTCATCCAGGTCCTCCTGATATAGTCATGTAATAGTTCAGCTTGTCAGGAAGTGATGCAGTTTCGTAGAGCCAGTCAACGAGGATTGTAGCCTATAGTACAGCAGCCCTGACCTTCTTGTTCACCAGCTGTGCCCAATCAAGACGCACTTTACGTTCAGCCGGTCTCAGCGCCCTGTGTGCCTTTAAGATATCTGCTACACAGCGGAAGGTGCCAAGGCGCTTGATGCTCTCTCCATTCTGGTAAGGGCACTCAAAGTGCTCCTCCAACAAGCCAGAACTGCAGTTCAAGATGCTCAGAGAAGAACCTGATATGAAGTGTGCTTACAGTACAGCTTACCTTCCGGATTGAAGTCTGAGCCAAACTACTACCAAAGGACTCGAGACCTCTTCCAGGAGTTGAAGGTCTTGAGATTTCCAGATCTTCTCCTCCAAAAAAGAATGCGGAGGTGGCTCCGCGATGTCAGCCTGTTCTTCGCGGGCGAACAGCTCCCAAGACATGCAACCCAGCGGAGAACTTGCAACAAGCTTGGACTGCTCTGCCGCTGCGCGTGCAGAGGTCTCGCAGGTACCGAAACTGTCCAAACGTGCTTCGCTTGCGCTTGGCTCACGCAGCTTCACTCGGAAATGAGACGACTTGATTGGGCGGCAAAGCAACGTTTGAGCTATCTTTATTTCTCAGACATCGCGCCTTTTTGCTCTTTGATGCCTGCGTTGACTGTTGCCTTGCGCTTTGACTTTGCGCGCGCTGAAGACACGTCAGATCTCCAATGGGGTCACGTCGGAGTCACGCAGGATCACGGGTCACGCTGGCTGGGTCACGCTATAGATAGGGCCCTAAGACTGTTCGGACAGCATCATGACAGCTATCAAGCTTCTGCAATGCACCCCTCTACTGCACTTGCCAACTAGCATACCTGAAGTAGGTGTCAGTTTGTCCATTGGGTTGAACAATGATTCATTGCAGATCTCTTGTCTGAGCTTGTCCCCTTGCCTGTCTCCTAGCACTTCGAACACCTCGTTCTCTATGCTGTAAATAGATCTTCGGCTTATTTCCTCCAGACGTCCGAGTGCTAGGTTGAGGTGTTTAAGCATGCTTTCATTGGTCGTATCCATGATTTTACAGAAATCGTAGAGTTATGTCAGAGTTCCACAGACGTGCAGTACTCTGTACGCAGAAAAAATCAAGGTTATGTCCACCTTTGTCATCTGTGACGTAATGCAGATAATGTCTATGACTAATCTGACTCTGACTCTGCAGCTTCTGTGCTAGACATCTGCATCTTCAAGGCTAGATGCTCTGTAGGTCAGCGTGCGTCAGACAGCTGTGGCTTCTGGCTCTGATGACTGCAAGATCTGCATACAGATGAGTCATCTTCTACATGCACAGGTCTGCAGGTCTGCTTGCAGAACACGGATCTCTGAAATCTTCTACGTTCCGTTAGAGTTCGAAGTTCGTGTAGGTTAGTGATAGGTCACGGACGGCCTTCGGCCCTT
>JAABUO010007793.1_pt1 | contig 12180 bp, 12 predicted proteins | sample 5559291 | NCBI WGS metagenome assembly JAABUO01 (sample SAMN10711878, study PRJNA513372) | rock metagenome | isolation source: Antarctica rocks | place: Antarctica: Victoria Land, Finger Mt sud
GAAGAGACTCGTGCAGCCGAAACTGCGGCATGAGCATAGGTGTGCGAAAGAATTTCTTTTCAATATCATTTGTCTTTAATTTGTTTGAGATCCATTATTGAATATGATATGTACGCTAATGGATGAGCTTACCTCAGTCTAGAAAATGGTGGCTCCGCCATCAATATTGATACCCTGTCCATGTACGAATGAGCTTGCATCAGACATCAGGAAGACGGTGGCGCCCTTCATCTCGCTCATCTGGGCAAGTCTGTTGAAACAATTCTGGCGCGTCCATTTCTCGGCTAGGCTTGGATCCACATCCAGCTGCCGCTGAGTCATGGACGTGTGTGTGATGCCTGGGTTGATGTAATTCACTCTGATCTGATGGGGAGCGAGTTCGTAGGCCATGGAACGCGCCAGGCTCTGGACTCCAGCCTTTGCTGCATGGTATGCAGACATGTACATGGTGCGTACAGCTCGATCTCCTGCGACCGAGGCGACAAACAAGATACGTCCCTTTGTCCCTGTCCTCACCATTTCCTGCGCGGCAGCTTGTCCCGTGATGAAGATGGCAGTCAGATCCACATTAAGCACGTCATTCCATGACTTCAAGTCAAATTCTAGAAATGGGATTTCGCGATTGATTCCCGCAGCCGCAATCAGACCATCTAGTCTTCCGTGCTTCGAACTGATCTCTGCAAATAGCTTCTTGACCATGTCTTGCGAGGTGGTGTCCAACTGCCTGTAGCAAATTCGATCATAGCTGTCCTTCCCACGCTGACTCAGCTGGTATTCCTCGAAATCCGCCGGCGTCTCGCTAACGTCTACCGCGTACACACTGGCACCGGCCTCAAGCACAGCCTTTGCCATCTCCAACCCTATCCCCCGGGCTGCTCCAGTCACAATGATGACTTTTTCATTCAGCCTGAATTCATCGATAACGTTGGACATACTGCGTTAATGTGGGGTAAAATCGGAGATGGCCACCAACACCTCCTCCTTTCCACTTCGCCACAGCCGTGACAACACGCTGCAAAACACAGTCCCGTTTGACGAGAAGAACGACGGAAAGCTGCGGAATACATCTGTACAGTTTAAAAACTGTCGCGGCCGCATTCCATCCATTAATGCGTCGCGCTTGCGGACCATGTACCTGGAAGCGAAGGATGACCCTACGAGTATCGTGGCAGCGGTCTGCACTTACGACGGTCTGAGCTCAAGGCTTGCCGAAGAGGCCGGATTCCCTTATATCTTTCTGGCCGGGTATGCCATGAGTTCCAGCCTCGGCCTTCCAGACGCTGGGTACATTGGCTTCCAGGACGTAGCCTCGATCATACAAGAGACAGTGCGACAGGTGTCTTTGCCCATCATGGTCGATGGGGATACCGGGTACGGGTCAAGCATGAACACGAAGAGGACAGTTGAGGGGTTCGCATTGAGTGGGGCGGCTGGAGTTATGATTGAGGATCAAGTTGCTCCAAAGCGGTGCGGCCATACCAAAGGAAAGCAGGTGGTGGGGCGTGCAGAGGCATTTTCTCGCATGCAGGCAGCTGTGGATGCTCGCAACCAAGGGGTCGATATTGTTATTCTCGCACGAACAGACGCTCTCATCGTCAGCTATGAGGAGGCTATCTTCCGTGCCAAGAAGTTTGTAGAGATTGGAGCTGACATTATCTTCATTGAAGCATTGCCAAATAAGGAGGCTATGAAGGGAGCCATTCGCGATGTTCCGGCCCCTGTCATGCTCAACAACCTCGAAGGGGGCTTGACGGAGGAGCTCTCTGCAAAACAACTTGCCGAGATGGGATTTGCGGCAGTCAGTTATCCCCTCACCTGCGTGGCAGCCAAAATCAAATCCCTGCGCAAGGCCTTCACCAACCTGAAGGACTCCTTCAAGCACGCAGCACCTCCGCCAATTCTCATCTTTGCTGAAGTGTGCGAGGGCGTTGGCTTCAACCGGTACTGGGAGGAGGAAAGGAAGTATGCCGTAGATAGTTAGTATTTGACTTCCATTTCCTTCTCCACATACCCGTGATATGAAAAGTGGGGGTCAGGGTTACCTCAGCATGTCATCCTTCCAGGAATTCCTGCAGCGACGCTCCAATCGTCAGCCTCCTTCACGGTCCAGCACCGTCGACTCTCTTCCTGCCACGCCCAGGAGTGACTATGATGTGTTCGTGGATGGTACGGTCGCCGGTCTGGAATGTGCAATTACTCTTCGCTCCTGTGCGTGCAAGGTTGCCGTAATCAATTCGCAGGACACGGATATTGTCGCGGACGGCATCCGAGGAAGAGAAGAAGCACTGAAGGAGAAGTGCAGGGCGATTGGCATTGAGTTCCTGGCGTGTGGGACCTTCATCAATGGCAGTGACCAGGTAATCTTTACAAACGGCGACCGAGAAGTGGCCGGCTGGTATGCCGTGCTCTCCAACAAAAAGCACATTCAGCAAGCGAATCTTGCAGATGGTTTCCAGAACCTCTCGTTTGATGATTCGGAATGGAAGAATGGTCGTACATTTTTCTACGGGACTGCGGTGCGGCCCTGCACGCCAGACGATGCACTGGCCGATCTCCAGAACCTCTCATGGCGACTGAACTTTGCCATTGGCGGCCATGCTAATCCACGTATCCTATCACAGTACGCAGAAGAGCGCCGGCTTGAGCACAGACCCCAGCTTGCACCAGAGATCTTTGTGGCCGGACGTCTTGGGGAGAAGGAAAGCATCTACAAATCCATCAAAAAGTACCTCACCCTTCTCATCGACCCAGACTCTGAGCTCTTCACCTTCTCACGACGACTGGTAGGACTGTATAACTTGCCGCTGCTCGTGCGTGAAGTCCACGACCCTGATTTCAAACAGGCATACCAGTCCGACGGGGCCCTTGTGCGGCCGGATAAGGTTCTCGTATGGAGCGGGAATGACGACCAAGGGCTAGAGGACGCTCTGCGCGAAGTATTGGGAAAGGACCTTGCATGGAAGAAGATCATGTAGAGCAAACGTCGCTTGTTTATAGGCTCGGCGTTGTTAGGACAAGCTCTTGAAGCCGTTGCGCAGACAACGAGCTCATTGCCTCGGATTTCTGGCTCTTGTTGCAAAAGACATGAACATATCTCCCCATGCATGCCAGCGTGCCTGTAGCCGAGAAGACGCCGAGTTCCCAGTGCACCGCAGACCTGCCCAGTCTGGAGACGCCCAGCCCGACTTGCAGGACCTCGGGGTACGCCACACTTGCATAGTAGTCTGCGTCCGCGTGCACAATGAGTGCAATCTGGCTGGATGTCTTGAGCAGCGGCTCGAGGACAACGTTGGTAATTGAATCAAACAGTTCTAGATACTTGGCATTGTTCATGTGCCCGTAAGCGTCATTGTCGGACCACCTCGTCCTGTACTCCAGGGTGAAGGGGAAGTCCTGCAGCCGCTGTTTGGTGATGGTCATCCAAAGGAGCACAGGATAACGACCATGTCCATGCAGGAAGCACGGCAGCTGAAAAGCCTTCTGGGCACGTACCCCGACTTTCCAAAGAAGGGAATCATATTTAAAGACATCCTGCCCTTATTCTACGATGCAAAGGCCTTTGAGCTTCTTCTCTCGTCTCTGCACGCGCACATCCAGGCGCTGCCGACAGCGCCAACCGTCATTATTGGACTAGATGCCCGAGGCTTCCTCTTTGGCCCTTCCCTCGCACTGCGTCTTGGGCTGCCGTTTGTGCCGGTGAGGAAGGCCAACAAGCTGCCGGGAGAATTGCACACGGTCGTCTACGCCAAAGAGTACGGGGAGGACTCCTTTGCCGTGCAGAAGACGGCCCTCCACGCCCACGATCGGGTCGTTGTTGTGGACGACATCATTGCGACCGGCGGAAGCGCAAAGGCAGCTGGCCAGCTGGTGGAGATGGCGGGTGCAAGCGTCCTGGAGTACATCTTTCTCCTCGAGCTGGACTTCCTCAAGGGACGAGACCAGCTGCGCGCGCCTGTCTTCACCTTGCTTCGCGACTAGCCCTCTTCACGATGGAGTTGCGTGTACATACAAACTATAGACAGTCCTGGAGTAGTTGTCTCGTAGCGTGGGGGAAGACACGATGAAACGTCAGGCGGCACATGCCGGGTCCTGGTACACAGACAAGAAGCAGACGTTGGACCACCAGCTGGATGCATGGCTTGCAGAGGCTGGGGTGGAGGCCGTGCCCGGCGCACGCATCATCATTGGGCCCCACGCAGGGTACTCCTATTCGGGGCCTACTGCAGCTTCTGCGTACGGTGCACTTGACGTTTCCAAAGCCAAGAGATGCTTCATTCTCGGCCCCTCGCACCATGCATACCTCGACGGATGTGCTCTGTCCAGCTGCGAGAGTTATGCGACGCCGCTCGGGGATCTCGCCATCGATGCGTCTATGAATGAGGAGCTCTACAGCACCGGGAAGTTCACCAGGATGTCTAGAGACACGGACGAGAATGAACACAGCATTGAAATGCACCTACCCTATACCTACAAGATTTTATCTCGCGCATTCCCCAGGCAGATGCCTCCAACTGTGCCAATCCTAGTGGGCTCTATCACCCGCCCAAAGGAAGAGACCTACGGCAAATTGCTAGCACCATACCTCTCAGACCCGTCAAATGTATTTATTGTGTCTTCGGATTTCTGCCATTGGGGTTCACGCTTCTCCTATACGTCGTATATAGATTCTGCAAAATCAGATCTCGGCGTAACATCCACCAAACCAAAGGACCTTGAGATATGGAAGTCTATTGAAATGCTTGACCATGCTGGCATGGATGCGATCGAAAGTGGGTCTTTGCAGAACTTTGTCAAGTATATGCAAGCCACGAAGAACACGATATGTGGAAGGCATCCAATTGCTGTCATGATGGCAGCTATGCAGATAGCAGGAGGACGCTTCACATTCAACAAGTACGCGCAGAGCGGCAAAGTGACTTCTGCGAGGGATACAAGTGTAAGTTATGCGAGCGCATATGCTATAATCTAAATCAGAAGCTGTTTTTCCCTTAAAGGTCTATGTCGCGGATAGGACCGTCCACCAAATACTGTTTGCCCTTGTTGCGTCCTTTGGGACATGAGTGCCACGTCCTCATATCCCACTGCAAAGGATTGTGTCGAATGTACAAACTCCACGCTAATGGAATCCGAAAAGACCTGCACGCTAATATACCCCGTCTCCGCAGCACACTCAAAGGGCGTAGAGAACTGAATATGTAGCGCTCTTGTTCGCGCCATGCACGTTTGCAAGATTGTTTCACCCCTTCCAGAGCAAGTGACTGCGACCTCTGCCTCCGCCCACAACCCTGCTCCAATTACAGCCGCAGGACCAATGCGCCCAGGCTGCTTCAACGAGATGCCACCGGAGGACGACGTGACTGCTAATTTTTGCTCCTTGTCAAGACAAATCACACCACATGTATCGCATGGAAAAGTCGCCAATCCGTCCGCACTATCAAGCCTATCCCTCCAATACCTATGTCTCTGGACTGCTTGGGGACTTTTCAGATCTGAGACCGGGATCCCGCAGGCTCGTGCAAATGCCTCAGCACCTGCACCGAAAAGCATAGAAGGTGAGAGCCTGCCCAACGACAGCGCGGTGTCACCGGACGTACGCACCCGATCGGCGACTTGGATAGGATTCAAGGCCGTCTCGAGCCCAGTGACTGCGCCACTACTCTCCGTAGTCATGATTGCAGCGTCACACTCCACCTCCGCGTTGATGTTTAGATTCGACCCATAGCCAGCATTCGATAGTGGGCTGTCCTCCAGGAGAGATGTCAGATGAACTGCTACATCTGACGCAGCATCGCCGCGTTCCAGTTCGGTTTTACCAACTGCCAGGAGCGATCGTATAAACCTCACGTACGCATCGTCCAGTTTCTTGGTATGGGTCCCGGCTCCAATATGAAGAGCCACAAATGTTGTGCTGCCGTCGTGGCCGTCAACCATTGGGGGGCATGCTCATGAGGAGCGATTTTGATACACCTTCGGATGCTTGGTCCGGAACCCGTTCATCACTTCCCAATGTGGAAACATGACAGCACCCAACACTCGTACGACTCAGACTTTTCAGGAGCGTCTTCTATTCTTCTGGAGATTGCACTAGTGCTAGCGCTCCGCCCAGTTAAATCAGATAAATCAGATAAGCAGAGTCAAGCAGATATCTTGCAAAGTAAAGCAGACACAGATATGAAAGTATGTGTTACCCGATCACGTGACTTACCTGCGGCAGATAGCATCTGCAACTGTCTGCATATATCTGCAAATATCATCTTCACTCTGCTGATAAAGTCCGTACAAACGTAATATGGAAAGGATCAATGAAGGAAAACGTTCACGTCAACAAGCAAAACAATATTTCTCGTTTATTAGAAATATTTTCGATGGGCAAATGAAATCAGGAGACGCCGAGAGTCGAACTCGGTGATTCATACCCATTTCGGTATCTGGACACCTCAGCAAGAGCGACCACGGAGCCCAACAAGCGCATATGCGAGGTCATTCGAAGGTAGGCTGCTTCGTGACATCCAGTATGAAGTAACCCAAAACTCGGATTTGGAAGCTTTTTTATCGTCCGGCATAATCCCAGGTCAATCTGGATCTATGCTTTGGGTCATGAATTGGTGGAGAGATGACCAGGTCGAGTACAAAACGATAGCTTCAGTGGTTTGGGAGTCCTCGCGTTCTTGTTCGCAAAAGTACCGTTAGTCGTCCAGAGTATTTCATACCAGACCCTTAGCATTCTGTTGGAGCCTTTTGATTGTTATCTGCAGACAACAGGGCAGAGCAGATATCATATTGAATTTCAGGTAGCAGAGCAGATAATTGTCTTATCTACACTACTCTGCAGCTCTGTGCGGAGCCCTAGGTGGAGGACTCACAATCTCCAATTTGTCCCTTAAAGACATTGACGAATGACTTCATACATTACACTCGTGAAAAGCCCTCGATTTCCTTCCAAACAACCCCAATGTCCCGTAAGCCATCCTGTACAAGATGCATTGCCTTCAACACCCGCTCCTCGTCCAGTCGTCGTCCAACGACTTGCACACCAACTGGTAGGCCTGCCATCTTGCATGCATCATAGTTCACAAATGCGCCTCGTTCCACCTTGTTGGCTGGTCTGAAGTCTGGCAAAACTGCGTCGCTCGGTTCCACCGTCGTTACAGGAATGACTCCTGCAGTGTAGTCCAGCAGGTTGAAGAGAAAGGTATAGCCGCATGATGAGACTGAATGTGCAAGTCCCTTGTGGGGCAGTGCTGGTGTTGCATTAGGCACTGTCAAGACGAATTCCACGTCTGCATCGTTCATTCGATCGAGCCATTTCTTCCGGTAGTTTTCACGGGCATAAACTAGAGCGCGGAATTCGGCTGTTGACTTTTTCCCCCATCCTTGAACCAGAGTTTTCCACACATGGTCGCGAATGAAGAGCTTCCATATCCACTTTAGCCATCCAGGCAAACGGGCTGCAAAGGTAAGGTTCCAGACACCAGCATCGTTGTGCTCGCCGTATTGGAAATTACGCGTTGCTACTTCGCCGCCATCAGCAAGGAGTAGTTTGGAAGCAAGCGATAACGCTTCTAAACCATCGTCTTGCGTCATTGACATATCAACGGTCTCGTAGCCGCGTTTACGAACTGCATCTACCGCGAGTGAAAGTGCTCTCGTACAAGCTGGAGATGGACGGCACACTCCATCTGTCCATATGACGCCAACCTTACCCTTCTTGAGCTTGACATCGCGCCAGGGGAGTGGATGGACATAGTGATCATACTCCCATGGCTTGCAATCAATGAGAGTCTTCAGGAACCATTCGAGTTCTAGCAGAGTGCGTGCCATTGGCGAATACACCGATGGGACGCCTTCTTGACCCGGCATCGCTGTAGCGTTTCCTGAGTATGGGAATCGCCCTGTTGAACACCGTATCGAATAGATTCCCGTAAAGTGAGCTGGCACACGAACGCTGCCTGCGACGTCTGTGCCAATGCCGATGCGAGATCCGCCGTATGCCAGCAAGGTGGATTCACCACCCGTGCTTCCACCGGGTGTGTAGTCCTTGTTCCATATGTTCGTAGTCACACCAAACACATCATTGTACGCTTCGAAAGAAAGCATAGTGATTGGCACATTGGTCTTCACATAAGGAACCGCCCCGTTCTCAACAAGTAATTTGACCAGAGGCGCGTCTTCTACAGCCGGCTTGCCAATTCTTGAGGAGTATGCGATACACGAGTCATAGCCGGCGACACTGACAGTATCCTTCAAACTGACCGGTATGCCTTTGAAAGGTCCCTTTGCAGCCTTGGCCCACAATTCTCCCCGATCGTACAGACATTCCGTTATGCAATTGGTTTCTCGATGCGCCAAGAAAGTTGCTTTACCGTACGCTAGTAGCACCTCCTGCGGCGAGTAAGAAGAAGACGGGATTTGGTGAATCGGAGTGCGTAAGATGCGGACTTCATTTTCGGTAAGTGCATCGTGGTAGCGCGTTAACGAGGCAATCTTGGCAGATCGCGACTGCTGCTTCCGTTTACATGCTGCCCAATGTGAGTAGAAGGGCACCGAAAGAGGCATTGACCTGCTCGTAAATTCGGATTTCGCAGGCTTTGTTTGGGGAAGTGCAAGACGAGCGTGCGTCCCAATGCAGTAGAGTACCACACACACCATCGGCTATCTCTAATTTTCCATTTCCGTTTTAGATGCAGGGTCATCGACATGGAGGATTGCCGATAGAGGCTTATCTAAAGGGAGATTTCATATCAGATCATGCCATCTCCGTCTTTGCTGCAGCTATATTTTTCGTTGAATGGGAATTCGCATGAATTGCTGATCTGACCATGCCGCCCTGCATCTGATAACGCACGCTTGAGCCTCTCAAACCGCACAATTCACATACACCTCAATTTCAAGTAAGGTAATGATGTGAAATATTATTCCTTGTCTAGCAAGAAAGCTGTACCCTTGCGCCACGAGGTGCTGAGTAATACTCTGATAAGACGCAGATGGATGGAAGGAAAGACTATATAAGCCGACTCGTTCTCTTGGTCCCTTGGAAATTTGTGTCGATCGAAGCCATAAAATTTGAAAATGTTGGGGTTTGTGAATCTTCTATTACTCTCTACTGCTGTGCTCGGGCGATCTGTCTCGACGAGCATGGTCAACTCTACTATGGCAATAAACAACTCAACGACCCTAGCCAATCTTACTGAGCCCACCAACAGTTCAGCAAGCTTAACCAACCTTACTGAGTCGATCAACAGCTCAGCAAGCCTAATTAAACGAAAAGAAGCCACCGACACCTCAGCGAGCCTAGCCAACCTTACTGAGTCGACCAACACCTCAGCGGGTGTTCAGAATGTCACTCTGTCCGCTCGTCAGCTTGTTAACGAGACTGGACCAGTCCACATAGTCCGCAACGAGACAGTTCCACTCAACGGTATTGCAATGGGTCCCTTTGCAAGAGAAATCTCTGCAACTAAGCCAACGCTTCACGCTCCTGGCAGCTTTACCACTACGACTATTACTCTCCATTCGAATGCTACGAGCAACAGAGTTGCGAGTCAAGCTGCGACTTCTACAACTACTAGTTCTACAACTACTACTGCTACGACATCCACGCCTACCCCGACACCTTCTTGTGTTACGATTTGTCAAGAGCCATTGAGCCTCCTTCCTCTATGTAAAGAGCTTTCTACTCCGGATTTGGTAAAGCTTTGTACCAAAGACATCAAGGACGAGGTACAGGATTGCTGCGTGCAGAAGTGCGGCAAGACATGCACTGTACCAACTTCTAGCGCTGAGAAGCCTGGGACTATTTCAGAATTCATAGCTTAAGCTAATAAGTTATTGCACATTTGTTTGATACACGTCTCTTCGTACCACGCCATAGTAAATGACCATATTTCTACGATGTTCATTGGCAGGAACGAAAGACAAATCGAATCATGAAAATATTAAGGGCCCGCAATTAGCGAGCAAGAGACTGTAACTTGTATATAAGTTATTCATGGCTTTCCTGAAGCTTTGTTCATTACTATAGCATCCGCATGCAAATCGTTCCCAGCTGTATGACCCTTCACTTCCTCCTCAACAGCTCCCGGCCGTTCACGTTTGAATCTCTTGGAAGTCGTAAACATGCTGAAGGCGAAAGCACAAGCTGCAAATCCTAACATGCCAAAGAAAACATTTCGAGCCGATTCTGCTGCAAAACGAATGACAGTCTCCTCTATATCTGAAGGTAGCTTTGCGATGGCTCCTGGATTATTGGCCAACCCGGATGCATTTAAATTCAAAGACTTTGGAGACCCGTTAAGCTTCCTTTGCAGAGATATATTGAAAATCGTTCCGGCGATAGCACTTCCAACCGCACCACCCATTGACCTGGCTAAAGCTAGCAGTGATGTCGATATTATGAGACCTTGCTGACCTGCAGGTGCGGCTAGCTGAGCAGATAGGATATAACCTTGGAAAAGGAATCCGATTCCTACGCCTGGAAGAATGAGCAGTCCAATTCTCTCGGATTGAGAAGAGTGATTGTCCAGTAAAGTAAGCAGTCCAGCTCCCAGAAACATAAGAGAGATGCCAAAGACAACAAAAGGTTTGACAAGTCCTGTCTTTGTTATAGCCACACCACCGATGACACTAAAAACAGTAAACGCCAAGATGAAAGGCAACAAATCAACTCCTGCTTGTAGAGCGGTAGCTTGCCATACAATTTGAAAATAGACACTTAGGTAGAGTATGGTGCCAGTGAAGAACATGAGCATAAACAGCATTCCTAAAGCACACGCCACGACGGCAGGACATCGTAAGAGTGCATTTGGTACTAGAGGAACTTTCGAGAAGATGCAGTTCCAAAAAGCAAATCCCACCAAGAGCACTGCTGCTAAGCAGAAGTTCAAAATGACTGCAACACTCTGCCAAGGGTAGTTGCCCCCCCAATTTAAAGCCAATAGGAGAAGTACGATTCCACTTGTGAGTAGGATGGTTCCAATATAGTCCATCATAGCAAGCTTTTCCGCCCACTTTCGCTGCTTGCTCGGCAAAGGCTTGTAGCACACAAATATGGCCAGGAAGGCTATCCCATCTATTGGAAGATTCAGATAGAAACACCAGCGCCAGGTGACATGCGTTACAAAAGCTCCACCTATCAACGGGGCGATAACTGAAGATAGACCAATCACAGCACCAACGATGGCTTGAAACTGTCCTCTTTTCACAAGTCACAAAATTTCCGAGATGATTACGAAGACAAGCGTCTGAATACACCCACCTCCAACACCAGCAATTATTCTGCCGCCGATAAGCATATCCATAGAAGTCGAGACACCGCATATCAAGCTCCCGATTTCGAAGAGAACAATGCCAGACATGAAAGTCCATTTTCTCCCAAAGATATAAGCCACTTTTCCCCAGCTACAACACAGTGCTGTGGTAGATAACAGGTAGGCTGTAGCAATCCATTGTACTTTTGAAAATTCCCCAAAGTCGTCCCCCATGGCAACTAGACAAGTAGCTACAATGCTTTGATCGAGACCGTACAGGGAGACGACTGTCATAAGTGCAGCAATCGTAGCCACCAGCTTATATCCATGCAAGTAACCTATCGCTGGATCAACTTCATCGTCATCCGTTGGCTGTTCTTGCTTCTTCTCTGTGGGAGCTATACTCTGTTCTGGGCCGCGCATTTGGCCTCAATATACTTAGCGGAACGATAGAAGGCATCAGCCTGCAAGCCATCCAATTTATAGGGTGCGAGGACATGTCCCCAAAGGTTCCCAAAGGCTCGGGTCGGACAAACATCTCCTAATTAGGGCCCCGAGGCCATCGTGGATCGCACCCGACCCAGTCTGCATCCGCAAATCAAGTCCGAGTTTCCGACCCACCGGGCCGACAGTTTTCAGGCACACCTTGCAGTTGCGACGTCACTATCTAATGGATTTGGATATGGCAACCATGGGCGGGTCTTCACAAATGCGGAGTGCAAAATCCGTCAAGAATCGAATGGCTTGTAAGGGATGTCGGAAACTGAAGGTACGGTGTGACTTTATCGAGTCACTTGGGACCGCATCATGCGTGCGTTGCATTAAATTGAATAGAGAATGTGTCGCTGATTTGGCACCGCCGCCAAAACGCGAAAAGCCAGGTTCCAAAAGTGGAGCCAATACCGATAATAGAATTGAGCAGTTGGAGGAGGCG
>JAABUO010007795.1_pt1 | contig 12176 bp, 12 predicted proteins | sample 5559291 | NCBI WGS metagenome assembly JAABUO01 (sample SAMN10711878, study PRJNA513372) | rock metagenome | isolation source: Antarctica rocks | place: Antarctica: Victoria Land, Finger Mt sud
CCAGCGCGCCGTCCGTCGCGCGGCATCCCGCGCTAGTCGCGCCGGGGGCCGGCGGCGATTCTGACGCACCCGCGGGCGCGCCGGCTGCTCGACCTCGCGCGCCCGGTCGGGCTGCTGCTGGTGACGGCGCCTCATTTCATCCCCAACGACGACGAGGCCCGCCGGGCGCTGCGGGGGCTGACGGAGGCCGTGCCCCCGGCAGCTACCTGGTCATCGCGCACGGCACCCTGGAGGGGGCGTCGGAGGGGTACGCGCGGCTCGTCCGGCTGTACGAGGAGACGGCGCGCCCGCTGCACTTCCGCCCGCACGCTGCGGTGGAGGGCTTCTTCGCGGGCTTCGAGCTGGTCGAGCCGGGCCTTGTGTACGCGCCCGCGTGGCGGCCCGCGCCAGACAGCGAGGACGGGGGCGACCCGCTGCGCGACGAGCCGGGGCGCGCCCCGAACTGGGCGGGGGTGGGTCGCAAGCTATAAGGGGTGCTGTTAGGGTTGCTGTCACAAAGTGCAGAGTGGCTGGTCGGAGGATCGCTCAGATTATCGATGCCCCGGTATGGGCATTCCTGGCGTGCGACAGCAGCAAGCAGGTAAAGATCCCGACTGGGACGGAGCTGAGCTGCAGTCCGTCTATGCGTCAGGCCCATAGGTCGTATAGGAGGAGCGGAGGTCGTCATCTCCAAGGCCATGGTTTATCGGGACCTCAGACACGGCGACGGTGGGCCTGAGGAGGTCATTCTGCCTGCCGTCGCTCCGTAGGGACCTGCGCGGACACCGGGGCACTGGACAGCTGGGGCGTCACCACGTCGAGCGTGCTAGCTTGCATCCCTCAGGCGCGACGCAGGATGTGCGCATTAGGCTCAAAGAGCTCATCCAGCGCACCGTCGCATCATGGCGTTGTTGCATTAATGCTATGTGAAGAACATTAGCGCGCTGAATCCGCGATGGTATGCTTGCAACAGCACGCGCATGCCCCCGTCTCACCGGCCATAGTGTTGTAATAAGTAGCGGTCGCGTTTGATCGCACGCTCGGAGTCGGAGGAGAACGAGAGTGACCAGGCCGTCACGGGAGCACCCCCATGCATGACATCGCGGCCGTACCCGGCGAGGGTGCGCACGATGCCGCGGGCGTCGAGGGCGAGGCGGACGAACCGACCCTCATCCGCGCGGCACAGGAGTATCCCCCCGCGTTCGGCCCCCTGTACCTGCGCTACCGCGACCGCGTCCACGCCTACCTGCACGCGCGGGTGACCACCCCGGAGGACGCGGCCGACCTGACGCAGCAGGTTTTCCTCCAGGCCCTCGACGCCCTGCCGCGCTATTGCGCCCGCGGCGCCCCCTTCGCGGCCTGGCTGTTCCGCATCGCGCGGAACGCTGCGGCCAACCAGCGCCGCCGCCACCGCGAGACGATCCCCTGGGAAGTCGCGCCCGAGGTCCTGCGCCCGCTCGTCGGTGAGGACTCGGACGCGCCGGTCGCGTGGGGGGCGACAGTGGGCCGGGACCTAGTGCCGGGGGTAGGCCGCGCCGATGAGGGCAACCCCGCGGCGGACGTGCTGCGGCGCGACGACCTGGCCCACCTCATGGCCCTGGTCAATGCCCTCGAGCCGGCCAAACGGGAGCTGCTGATCCTGCGCTTCGTGGCGGGGCTCAGCACGCCCGAGATCGCCAGGGTCGTCGGCAAGGGCGAGGCGGCGACCAAGAAGCAGTTGTGGCGCACCCTCCAGACGCTGAAGGAGCAGTACCATGACTAACCCGAATAACCTCGATGATCGCTATCCCGACCTCGGGGGCGCCAGCGACGACCCGCGCCTGCGGCGGGTCGTCGTCGGCCTGGACACGCTAGGCCGGGCGGCGACCGCAGATCCCCTGTCCCACGCGCAGGACCGCGAGATCCGGCGCGCGCTAACCATGCGCGCCCTGGAGGCGCACCGATGCGCTGCGGCGGGGGCGCGGGGGGCGCGAGGCTGCGTCCGCTCGCCCCGGATGCGCGTCGCCTCCCTGGCGAGCGCGGCTCTGCTCGCCCTGGCCGGCCTCGGCGCGTACAGCCACCTCCATCCGCCGACCCCTGTCTCGGCCGCCCAGATCCTGCGTCGCGCGGCCCGGGCGATGGCGTCGTCGGCGGGCGGCGACCTCCTCCGGCAGGTGCTGGCCTACGACGGCTCCGGCCCGAACGCGTCCCCGTCCCGACATTGGACGGCCACGGAGTGGGCGCGGTTCGCCGCCGACGGGAGCATTGACCGCCTCGATAGCGCCATCGCGGTCGATGGACGCATCGAGCATCGGGAGGCGCTCGACGACACGGACTATTAGTCGTATATGGGGGCGGGGTTCAAGCCGAACGGGCCGGTGGCGTATGTCTACCCGGCGGCGCCGCTGCGGCCCGCCCGCAGGCCCGCCGGGAGCGTCTGGCCCCTCCAACTCATGACCGAACCTCGGGACCTGGGGGCGCTCGGCGGCCTGCTCATGTCGGCCGCGACGACGGCGACCGCAGCGGGGTACGAGACGCGCCTGCTTCCCCAACAGGACGTCGACGGTCGCCGCGTCGATGTCGTGCTGGACTGGCTCACATGACCGTTGTCTTTTTTGGGGCGCGCACCTTCCCCACGGGCTATACATCTATTGTTAAGAAACACGACGGGCTGACACCGGTGAGGCGAGAGGTAGGCACAGGACCTTCACCTTTGTGAAAGCGCGTCCGCATTTATTCGCACATCGATGCCTAACGTGCGTGCCCCACCACGGACAAGCGTCATGTGAGCAAGTCCAATGTCGTGCAGGTGATGCACCGGTGGCCGGTCACCATCGGCGGGGTGTCGGTCCCCGCGTCGCGCGACGGGGCCACGACGGAGACCGCGACGTTCTACATCGACGCCGCGAGCGCGGTGCTCCGGGGCGTCGACGAGCGGGACCAGGACGCGCGGGGGGCCACGGTGGCGACGGGCACGCTGCGGGTCATCGCCTACGAGGTCGTCCCGGCGGCGGAGGCACCGGCCGGCCTCTTCACCTACACGCCGCCGCCCGGCGTGCCGGTGTGGCGGTGCGCCACCCCGGCCTACGTCACGCTCCCAGCGTGCACGCCGGCGCCCTCGACCGGGGGCGCATGATGCCCCACTCCCGCCCCCGCCCCCACCGGCGCGCACCCCTGCGCGCCGCCGCCCTCCTGTTCCTCCTCGTCGCCGCTGCGGCCGCGCTCGCCCTCCTCGTCCGCCCCGCCGCCGCCGCCGTCCCCCTCGATCCCCACATCCCCCACGAGCAGGCCCTGCTCGACGCGGGCTTCGTCGGCGTGCCGAGGCCCGACCAGCCCGACGCGCCCATCGCCGTCGATCGCGTCCTCGTCGACGGCGCCGCCACCTACGGCCGACGCTTGACAACGATGTCCTGTTTGACCGCGCCTGCGCTGCTGCCCATCGCGCGCGCAATCACGGCATGCGACCGGCCCGCGGCGATCAGCGCCCACACGCGCCGCTGATGGTCCGTGAGCGGCCGCTGTCGCGAGGCCGAAAGGGCGTGCGCCTGGAGCGCCTGGTCCCGCAGATCGCGCAGGATCGTCAGGAACTCGACGAGACCCACCGTGGCCGGCAGCCACGTGAGATCGCCACGCGCGGCGCGCTCGACCTCGCGGCGGAAGGTCGCGTGGTCGGGCGCCGCGGGGTCGTAGATGATATGGGCCTCAAGGCCGGCCTGGCGGACGACCGCGACGCAGCGGGCGCGGTCCTCTGCTTGGTCGGGGGAGCAGTCTATGATAGTGAAGTCGTCGAGGGTAGCCTTCCGCGCGCCGTCCGTCGCGCGGCATCCCGCGCTAGTCGCGCCGGGGACAACCGGGCGCCCAGGTGATCGCGTGCCCAGGCGGGTGAGACGGGCGGATGGACCGTTTCATGCGTTGCGGATGGACCGTTTCATGCGTTGCGGATGGACCGTTTCATGCGTTCAAGAGAAGCACGCGCGGCGCGATCGCGCGCGCATGGAGCGAGGGACTGAGGCGCCCCAATACTCAGGCACGAAATCAGCGCGACCGCGCGCATGGAGCGAGGAGAGATGGGCGTGCAGACCGAGGGTGAGGGTGAGGGCGAGGGCGGGCGTGGTTATGAGGTGTTCGAGGCGGGCGACGTCGTTTTGCAGGCGGGCGAGACGCTGCGCGACGCCAAGTTGGCCTACGCCACCCACGGGAGGCTCGACGCGCGGCGCGGGAACGCCATCGTTTTCCCCACGTGCTACGCCGGGCGGCACGAGGACAATGCGTGGCTGATCGGTCCGGGCAAGGCGCTCGACACCAGCCGCTACTTCGTGGTCGTCCCCGACATGCTCGGCAACGGGCTCTCCTCGTCGCCGAGCAACGGCGCGCCGACGCAGGCCGGACCCGACTTCCCGCACGTCACCATCCAGGACAACGTGGCGCTGCAGCACCGGCTCGTCGTCGAGCGGTTCGGCGTGACGCGGCTGCCGCTCGTGGTCGGCTTCTCCATGGGCGCGCAGCAGGCCTACCAGTGGGCGGCGAGCTACCCCGCGCTGGTCGAGCGCATCGCCCCCATCTGCGGCGCGGCGCGCTGCGCCCCGCACGCCTGGGTCTTCCTGGAGGGCGTCACCGCCGCGCTCAAGGCCGACGCCGCCTGGCGGGGCGGCCGCTACGATGCGCTGCCCGAGGCGGGGCTGCGCGCGCTCGGCCGCGTGTGGGCCGGGTGGGGACTCTCGCAGGCGTGGTATCGCGCGGGGCTGTACCGCGCGCAGGGCTACGCCTCGCTGGACGACTTCATCGTGGGTGGCTACGAGGAGTCCTTCCTCGCCTGGGACGCCAACGACCTGCTGGCGATGGCCTGGACGTGGCAGCACGCCGACATCGGGGCCACGCCCGGCTTCGACGGCGATCTCGACCGGGCGCTTGGGGCGATCCAGGCGCGCGCCCTGGTGATGCCGTGCGCGACCGACCTGTATTTCCCGCTGGAGGACAACGCGGCGGAGGTGGCGCGCATGCCGCACGCCGAGCTGCGCCCCATCGACTCCGTGTGGGGGCACGCCGCGGGCGGCGGTGGCGTGCCCGAAGACGCGGCGTTCATCGACGCCGCCATCAAGGAGTGGCTCGAGCGCTGACAGGCCCCTGGCGCGATCACAACGACCCCCGTCTCAAAAGGCGCAACATCGGGGATACCGACGGGGCGCGGGGCTCGAAGTCCCGCGGGCCGCGCCGAGGCGGTCGGCGGTGCTATAATCGTGCCTGGACTAGTATTCCCTGATGCCTGATACCTTGCTGAGGTGCGCATGAACGAGGAAACGATCGCGGGATTTCTGGAGGGGTTGGCCTCGGGCGCGCCGGTTCCTGGCGGCGGCGGGGCCGCGGCCCTTTCGGCCGCCATGGGCGCTGCGCTTGTCGCCATGGTCTGCAACCTGACCCTCGGGCAGGAGAAGTACCGCGCCCACGAGGAGCTGATGGCACGCGTCCTGGTCGAGGCCACCGAGCAGCGCGCGTTGGCCCTGGCCCTGGCCGAGGAGGACGGCGCGGCCTACGGCGCGGTGCGCGCCGCCTACAGCCTGCCGCGCGCGACCGACGAGGAGAAGGCGGCGCGGCAGGCCGGGATCCAGGACGCGCTCAAGGGGGCCGCCGATGTGCCCCTGCGCACGGTCGCCGTGGCCGCACGCATCGTCGAGCTCTGCGCGGAGGCGCTGCCCGGCGGCAACCCCAATGTGGTCAGCGACGTCGGCGTCGGGGTCCTCTGCGCGCGCGCCGCCCTCGACGGCGCCGCGCTCAACGTGCGCATCAACCTGGCCCTCATCAAGGACGAGGGGTACAAGGGTAGGACGGCCGCCGAGCTCGAGCGGCGCCTCGCCGCCGCCCGGCCGCGCGCGGACGAGGTGGCGCGCGGCGTCGAAAAGGGGATCGGGCGATGACGGCGACCGTGCTGGACGGCCGCGCCATGGCGGCGGAGCTGCGCGAGGGGCTCAAGGACGACGTAGCGGAGCTGCGCGCGCGCGGCGTCGCGGTAGTCCTGGCCGTGGTCGCGCTCGGCGACGACCCGGCGGCGCGCTCCTACGTGCGCGGCCTCGAGCGCGCCTGCGCCAACGCCGGCGTCGTCTGCAACGTGCACCGCATGGAGGAGGATGCCACCGAGGTCGAGTTGGCGATGCTGCTCGACCGCCTGGGCGCGGACCCCGATGTGCACGGCGTTATCGTGCAGACTCCCCTGCCGGCGGGGATAGACGCCGCGCGCGCCGGCGCGCGCGTGCCCGTGGGAAAGGACGTCGACGGCCTCAACCCCACCAGCGCCGGCCGCCTGCTGGCCGGCCTGCCGAGTTACCCGCCGGCGACGGCCGCGGCGGTGCTGGAGATCCTTCATCGCGCCGGGACACCCCTGCGCGGCGCGCGCGCCGTCGTGGTGGGGCGCAGCGCCGTGGTCGGCAAGCCGGTCGCGCTGCTCCTGCTGCGCGAGGACGCCACGGTCACCGTGTGCCACTCGCGCACGGTCGACTTGCCGGCGGTGGCGCGCGAGGCCGACGTGCTGGTGGTGGCGATCGGGCGCGCTCGCATGGTCGGGGCCGGCTGGGTCAAGCCGGGCGCGACGGTGATCGACGTGGGCATCAACGCGACGGAGGACGGCCTCGTGGGCGATGTCGACTACGACGCCGTTTCGCAGGTCGCCGGGGCCATCACACCCGTCCCCGGCGGCGTCGGCCCGCTCACCAACATCATGCTGCTGCGCAACACCCTCGACGCCGCGCGCCAAGCTATAGACACCTAAGCGGCTAGGCGGTGTACGTTCGTAGGTTTTACACGGTGATCCCTAAGAATTTTGACCAGCGACCCACTTAGATTCGCTTTGCTTGGATGATACCGCGGTTTGGACCGCATCGGGCCAGAGGAGGTTATACTATAATGGATTGGCGAACCCAGGGGTAGCGCGCTATGCCATACGACCTGCCCTTCGCGTGGGGCGCCCGCACTTACGTGATGGGCATCGTCAACGTGACGCCGGACAGCTTCTCGGGAGACGGGCTGTATCAAGACGGCGGTGATGTCGCGGCTGCGGTGGCGCAGGCTCGCGCTTTCGAGGCGGCGGGGGCCGACCTCATCGACGTGGGCGGGGAGTCGACGCGGCCGGGGCACGAGCCCGTGGACGAAGAGATCGAAAGGGCGCGCATCGTCCCCGCCATCCAGGCCATCGCCGGGGCCGTTTCCATCCCGATCTCGGTCGACACCTATAAAGCCGCCGTGGCCGCAGCGGCGCTCGAGGCCGGCGCGCGCATCGTCAACGACGTGTGGGCGCTCGCCGCCGACCCCGCGATGGCGGGCCTGGTCGCCCGCGCCGGGGTCCCGGTAGTCTTAATGCACAACCAGGAGGGCACGGCGTACCGCGATCTCGTGCCCGAAGTGATAGGGGCGCTGGCCGCGCGCGTCCGCGTTGCCGAGGAGGCCGGCATCGCGCGCTCGCGCATCGTCGTCGACCCCGGCATCGGCTTCGGCAAGACCGGGGCGCACAATCTGGAGTTGATCGACCGCCTCGGCGAGTTCAGGGTCCTGAGACTGCCCATTTTGCTCGGCGCGTCGCGCAAGCGTTTCATCGGACGCATCCTGGGCGACGACGGGGACGACGCGCCCCCGGAGGAGCGCCTGGAGGGGACGGCCGCCGCCGTGGCCGTGGGCATCGCACACGGGGCCGACGTCGTGCGCGTGCACGACGTGGCCGCGATCGTCAAAGTCGCGCGCGTCGCCGACGCCATCACCCGGCGGCCCGTGGCCGGCGCCCCTGCCGCGCTATCATGAGAGAGGTCAACCGGCAACCGGCAGGGTCTGTGCATTGTCGGGGCGTGCACGCCCGTCCGCCCGCACGCGCCCTGGTTGGCGGGGGTCTGGGGGGAGCCATCCCCCGGGGTTCCCCCGGAGGGGTCCCCCAACCTCGGACCCGCGGCTAGGGTCCGGGAGACCAGGTAGCCATGGGCGGAGGGGGCGAGAAGGGCTTGGACGACTTTTCACAGGCCCTGCGGCAACCGGCTAATCGCTTAGAGTGAGAGGTATACATTTTGAACACGCCGAACACGCCGAACACGCCGAACACGCCGAACACGCCGAACACGCCGAACACGCCGATCCGCGTGACTGTCTGGGGCGAGAACGTGCACGAGCGGCGCGAGGGGCCGCGCGACGAGCCGGTGCGCCGGATCTACGGCGAGGGTATGCACGAGGTCATCGCCGCGGGACTGCGCGAATATTTTGGCGCGGCCGCCGTGGTGCGCACCGCCACGCTCGACCAGCCCGAGCACGGCCTGACCGATGAGACGCTCGCCCAGACCGACGTCATGACCTGGTGGGGCCACGCCGCCCACGACCAGGTGTCCGACGCGGTGGTGGAAAAGGTGCATCAGCGCGTGCTCGACGGCATGGGCCTGCTCGTGCTGCACGCGGGGCACTACTCCAAGATCTTCAAGCGTCTGATGGGCACGTCCTGCTCCCTACGCTGGCGCGAGACCGGCGAGCGCGAGATCGTGTGGACCGTCAACCCCGGCCACCCTATCGCCGCCGGCCTCCCGTCGCCCTTCATCGTGCCTCAGCAAGAGATGTACGGCGAGTATTTCGACATCCCGCAGCCGGACGAGCTCGTGTTCATCAGCTCGTACACGGGCGGCGAGGTGTTCCGCAGCGGCTGTACCTTCACGCGCGGCTGGGGCAAGGTCTTTTACTTCAGCCCCGGCCACGAGACCTACCCCGTCTACTTCCAGCCCGAGATCCGGCGGGTCATCGCCAACGGCGTGCGCTGGGCCTACAACCCGGGGGGCGTGCGCGCGACGCCGTACACGGCCGACATATCCCCGACCGGCTGGTTCGAGGGCTGAAGGCCGTGAAGAGGGTCTGCGTGTTCTGCGGGTCGAGCGTGGGTCTGCGTCCCGCCTACGAAGAGGCCGCCAGGGCCATGGGCGCGGCGCTGGCGCGGCGGGGACTCGGCCTGGTGTACGGGGGCGGCAACGTGGGGTTGATGGGCGCCGTGGCCGACGGCGCCCTGGCCGCGGGCGGCGAGGTGATCGGGGTGATCCCCGATTTCCTGCAGGCCAGAGAACTCGGGCATGCGGGTTTGGCCGAGCTGCGCGTCGTGGGGTCTATGCACGAGCGCAAGGCCGCGATGGCCGAGCTCTCCGACGCCTTCGTGGCGCTCCCGGGCGGTTACGGCACGCTGGAGGAGTTCTGCGAGATCCTGACGTGGGCGCAACTCGGCCTGCACCACAGTCCGATCGGGCTGCTCGACGTCGAGGGCTACTACGCGCCGTTGCTCGGGATGTTCGACCACGCGGTGGCCGAAGGTTTTCTGAGTCCCGCCCTGCGCGCGATCGTGCTGCGCGAGGACGACCCCGGACGCCTGCTCGACCTGCTGGCCGCCTACGAGCCGCGCGCGGTCAATAAGTGGATCGAGCGGGACACGCAAACCTAGCGCGATCGCGGCGCTACGGCGGCCCGCATCCTGGTAGAACTAAAACTACGGGTTATGCTCCAACAAGCGCCCCTGACCCGGGAAGGGGCGCCGAGGTCACGCGCACGTTGGGCAGCGCGCTCACCTCGACCGTGCTCAAATCAATCTTTGTAGAAGCCAGATCAATCCCTATGCCCACAACCTGACCATCCTCGTTGTAATCCACGACCACGTCGTGGGCAATTTCGTCAGATGATGTAGCAGCTTCATCACGTAGGTCGATATAGAGGGTGTCCGTGTCGCGAAAATACTGGAGCTTCATAGACGTACCTACCTCATTGCCTCATGTCTTGAACCCACGGTCGAAGAAAGCGTTGTGAACCGTTTCGCCATCCGCGAGCGTGACGACGCGCAAGATGCGGTCGCCAGCGTCGGGTGGTCTGCCCCAGTAACGGATACGCCCATCAAGTTGAACCTCCCGACGAATCGGATGGGCCAGCGCCCACTCAATCCAATCACGCCGGACTTCGGGGTGCTTCTGTCGGACGACTGTATCGAAGTACGTCGTGGTCTTCACGCCTACATTATGCGCTCACATGCGTATCTTTGCAGGACGAAGCTGGTTATCAGTGTGGCGTATGCGCGCGCCGCGATGGTATCATGTGAGGTACATCTGTTCTACGTAGCGGTAGCGTGATGCAGGCGTGCACGGCGGGGGTGTGGGTATGGTGGTGATGGACGAGCGGCGCGCGCCGATCAGGCGGCTGGACCCGTCGCTGGCCGCGAAGGTGGCGGCGGGCGAGGTGATCGAGCGGCCGGCCTCGGTGGTCAAGGAGTTGCTGGAGAACAGTATCGACGCCGGGGCCACGCGCGTGCGCGTCGAGCTCGCCGAGGGCGGGCAGGCCCTCATCCGCGTGCAGGACGACGGCCGCGGCATCCCGCCCGAGGAGGTAGAGCTGGCCTTCCAGCGCCACGCCACGAGCAAGATGGCCGCGCTCGACGACCTCTTCCAGATCCGCACGCTCGGCTTCCGCGGCGAGGCCCTGCCCAGCATCGCCGCCGTGGCCGAGGTGGAGCTGGCCTCGTGCTGCACCGACGAGGGGCGCGGCGCGGCCGTGGGAGCGCACGGCGCCGCGGTGACGCGCCTCTCGCCGCGCGGCCTGCCGCCGGGCACTACCGTGACGGTGCACGACCTCTTCGCAGCCGTGCCTGCGCGCCTGAAGTACCTCAAGAGCCGCTCCGGCGAGGTCGCCGCGGTGCAGAGCGTCGTCGCCCACTACGCCATGGCCTACCCCGCGCTGCGCCTCTCGCTCTACAGCGACGGCCGCCCTATCTTCTCCTCGCCGGGCAGCGGCCGGCTGGAGGACGTGGTGGCCACGCTCTACGGGGCCGACGTGGCCGCGCGCATGCTCCCCATCGAGGGCGAGCACCGCGGCACGCGGGTGTGGGGGCTCGTCACGCCGCCCGACATCAGCCGGCCCAGTCGCGCCTACCAGTCGTTTTTCCTCAACGGGCGCTGGGTGCGCAACCGCATGCTCGCGGTCGCGCTCGAGGACGCCTACCACACGCACCTGATGGTCGGCCGCCACCCCATCTGCGTGGTCTATCTGAGCGTGCCGCCCGATCTCGTGGACGTGAACGTGCACCCCACCAAGAGCGAGGTCAAGTTCCTCTACGACCGCGAGGTCTTCGCGGCGCTGCGCGGCGCGGCTGGCGCGGCCGTGCTCTCCACCATGCCCGAGCCGGGCAAAGTGCTCGGCGGGATCGACCTCCCCGGCGAAGGCGGCGCGGGCGGCGAGATAGAGCAGGGGGACCTGGGGCTAGACGCCGAGGCGTCGGCGATGCCGCTCGCGGCGCGCGACGAGGCGGTCGGTCCGGCCCCGCGCCGGCGCGCCGACATGATGCCGGCGCTGCGCGTGCTCGGCCAGGTCAACAGCCTCTACATCATCGCCGAGGGACCCGACGGCGTCTACATGGTCGATCAGCACGCCGCGCACGAAAGAGTGATCTTCGACGAGTTGATCGCCGCGGCGCCCGACCGCCCGGTCGAGGCGCAGTTCCTGCTCGAGCCGCTCGCGGTCGAGCTCAGCGTCGCGCAGTTCGAGGCCCTGGAGACCTGCGCCGAGGACCTGGCGGGGCTGGGTTTCGCGGCCGAGCCCTTCGGCGCGGCGGCCGCCCTGGTGCGCGCGGTTCCGTCCATCCTCTCTGCAGGCGACCCCGCGGAGACCCTGCGCGAGCTGCTGGAGGGCCGCGCGGCCAGGGGCGAGGTGGCCGACTGGCGCGAGCGCGCGCTCACCACGATCGCCTGCAAGAGCGCCGTCAAGGCCGGCCAGCCCCTGGCCCTGGAGGAGATGCGCCAACTCCTCTATCGCCTGGAGACCACGGCGCGCCCGCGCACCTGCCCGCACGGCCGCCCCACCATGATCCTGCTCTCGGCCAGCCAGCTTGAGCGCGAGTTCGGCCGCAGGGGTTAGATAGCGATGCCGTCAGCCCGCGGCCGCGCCAAAGCTCCCGCGTAGGGGACGGCATCGTCGAGCCACCAACGCCAGAAGTCCAAACGCCTGTCCGCGTCCGCGTCCGGCCACCCTACAGGGCCCCCCGCATAGGCGATGGCAGCGTACGCGGATGCGTCGCTCTCGTGTGGATCGACGACTGCATCTGTCACGGTGTAATCGAGAGGGTCGGCTTTAACATAATATATAGCCTGTCCAACGCTACGTGGCGTCCCGTTTGCACGCCCAGCTTGACGATAACCATGTGTTCGCCTCCGTCGAAGGCAAGCTTACGGGGGTATGGAGCG
>JAABUO010007798.1_pt1 | contig 12173 bp, 13 predicted proteins | sample 5559291 | NCBI WGS metagenome assembly JAABUO01 (sample SAMN10711878, study PRJNA513372) | rock metagenome | isolation source: Antarctica rocks | place: Antarctica: Victoria Land, Finger Mt sud
CAGTGTCGGTCACCGCAATGATGTCGAGCTCGAGGTCACCGGCGCGGATGGCAGCGTGGCGTGGCGGAGTCTGGACAACGAGCGGCTGTGGCTTGGCCACCGAGACGCGGCCAACCAGTTGCTCGACCGCGACCCGGCGCTGATCGGGACGGCCGCCGCGCAGTCGGCGACGCTTCCGGCCGGACATCCGGAAGGTTTCCGGGATACCTTCGCCGCTCTGTATCGCAGCGTGTATGCCCGGGTGGCGGATCGAAGCGCCCAGATACCCGCCCCGTATGCCACCTTCGTCGATGGGCATCAGCAGGCGCTGTTGATGGATGCGGTCCTGGCCAGCGCCCGGTCGTCACGCTGGGTCGAGGTCGAAGCGGCGGAAACGCCAGAAGGAGAAGTGAAATGAAGCTGGGACTACTCACTGCTGCCTTCCCGTCCCTGTCGCTGGACGAGGTCGCGGACTGGGCCGGAGCGGAGGGATTCCAGGCTCTGGAGATTGCGGTGTGGCCACGGTCCGGCGGGACCGCCCGTCGCTACGCGGGGACTGCGCACATCGATGTGGATACCCTCGTCGCCGACGAGGCGAAGCGGATCAGAGACAGTCTCGCCCAGCGTGGCCTGCAGATTTCCGCACTGGCCTATTATCCAAACCCACTCGACCCGGACCCGGAAGTGGCCGAGGCGGCGCGCGACCATCTGCGCACGGTGGTACGGGCCGCGGAACTACTCGAGGTCGAGGTGGTCGGCACCTTTCTCGGTCGTGACCAGCGGACCTCACTCGAGGAGAACCTGGAAACCGTGGAACGTGTCTGGCCGGAACTGGTGCAATTTGCCGGCGACCACGGCCGGACGATCGCGATCGAGAACTGCCCCATGATCTTCAGCGCTGACGAATGGCCGGGCGGCACCAACATTCCCGGAACACCCGCGGTCTGGCGACAGCTGTTCTCCACCATCCCGGATGAGAACTTCGGGATCAATCTCGACCCTTCCCATCTCATCTGGCAGATGATCGATGCCCCCCGGGTGATCCGGGAGTTTGCCGATCGCATCAAACACGTGCACGCCAAGGATCTCGAAATTTCCACCGACGGCCTGTATGACCACGGCGTCACGAGTCTCGGTGTGGGATGGCAGATCCCCCGGCTGTGCGGTCTCGGGCAGGTGGACTGGTCGGCGTTCTTCGGAGCGCTGTACCGGGCCGGCTATGATTTCGTTGCCTCGATCGAGCACGAGGACCGGGCGTTCGAAGGTTCGGTCGAGCAGGTACAACGCGGATTCCTGCTGGCGCGTGACAACCTCCGGCCCCTCATCCGATGACCCACGCTGGGCCGCTGTGACCCGGGTCGGGATCGTCGGTGCGGGTTTCATTGCCGAGGTCCACGCCCGGGCCTGGCGCTCGCTCGGAGTGGAATTGGCGGGGTATTCCAGATCCGGGATCGGCACCCTGGCCGACTGCGGGATGGTCGAGTACGACTCGCTTGTGGCGCTCATCGATGCCGTAGATCTGGTCGACGTGTGTACCCCGACGCCTTTCCATCCCGAGATCGTCGGGGCAGCACTCGACCGTCGACGGGCCGTTCTCTGCGAGAAGCCGCTCGCCCTCACGGTGGCCGAAGCAACCGCCCTGGCCGACCGGGCCGACCGTGCTGGCACCCCTCTCTACGTCGGCCATGTCCTGCGGTACTTCGGTCCGTACGCAGCCGCCAAACGCGCGCTCGATGCGCAGGCGCTGGGCCGCCCGGCCGTGGCTCGATTCGTCCGGATGGGCGAGTTTCCGAGTTGGGGTCGGTGGCTCGGGGACGACCGGCAGTCCGGCGGCATCATCCTCGATCAGATGATCCACGACCTGGACATGGCCCGCTGGCTGTTCGGTCCGGTGACGGTGGTCCAGGCCGAGGAGTCGGTACGGGTGGCGGACTCACCGGTGCGTTCGGCCCACGTGCTGCTGCGCCACCACAGCGGGGCGATTTCATCGATTACCGGAGTCTGGGGCACCGTCGGTCTCGCATTCGCCACGCGATTTTCCGTTTCCGGTGCCACCGGTCGGCTCGATCACGATTCGAGGACCCACCTCTCCTATTCCGCCGACCCCGGTCGGTCCGGACCGCGGGAGTCGATGCTGCCGCTGACGAGCGATGACCCTTGGAAGGCTCAGCTCGCCGACGTCCTGGATGCCCTGAACGGCGGTCCCCCACCCCGCAGTTCCGCGGCCGATGCGGTCGAGGCGGTACGGATCGCCCAGGCGGCGGTGACCGGCGCCCGAACCGGCGAGACGGTCGAACTGGAATCACATGAGCGACAGCCATGACGCGGATCGGGGTGATGTCGGTAGCTCATGTGCACGCGGGGTCCTACCTCGAAATACTCGGGAAGCGGTCGGATGTCGAGCTCATGGTGGTCGATCCAGATCGAGTCGACAGCGCCGCGGAGCTGGCGCGAAAGGTCGGCGCGGACGCGGCGGCATCCTGGGACCGGTTGTTCGCCTGGAAACCGGACGCCGTCCTCATCACCAGCGAGAACGTCCATCACCGTCGCCTGGTCGAATTGGCCGCGGCCCACGGCGCCCACGTGTTGTGCGAAAAGCCCATCGCCACCACCCGGGCCGACGCGCTGGCCATCATTCACAGCTGCCGGCAGGCCCAGGTGGGCCTGATGATCGCCTTCCCGATCGGATTCAGTCCTGAAGCCGTCGCGATGCGGGCCCTGGTCGAGTCCGGGGATCTCGGCCGGGTCATTGCCGCGATCGGGACCAACAACGGTCAATTGCCCACGGCAGAACCGTGGTTCGCCATCCCGGAACTCTCCGGGGGTGGGGCGCTGGTGGATCACGTCGTACATCTGGCGGAACTCATCGACGCTGCTCTCGGCGCATCTGCGGCAACCGTCTTTGCGCAGGTCAACCGCATCATGCACGCCGAGCGCACCGAGGCGGGCGTGGAAACCGGTGCCCTGGTGACGATTCGCTACCACGATGGCTTGCTCGCCTCGATCGATGCGTCCTGGAGTCAGCCCGATCACGCACCGACCTGGGGTGGGCTCACCCTGGAACTGGTGGGCACCTCGGGAAATGTGCTGATCGACCCATTTGCGTCTGCGCTACGCGGATTCAGCGCGGCCACCCGGAGGCCGCTGCACCTGCCCTACGGGACCGAACCCGACGCGCTGATGCTCGACGCATTCCTGGCCGCGGTCCACGGAGAGCGCGCCTTCGCCCCGGACGGGTACGTCGGGTTGCGCACCCTGGACATCGTGCTCGCCGCCCAGGAGTCCGCGCGCACCGGTCAATCGGTGTCGGTCGTCTCCGGCTGAGATTGCGCGGCGCTGACCTGGTCCGGGCCGGATTCTGCCGCTCCGGCCAGCAAGGCTGCGCCGATCACGGTGGCGCGATCGGCCAGTTGCGCGGCCACGACCCGGATCCGGCTGGTGATGTAGGGCGGTCCGACGCGGATCAGTTCCCGGGCGGCCGGGGCCAACAGCAGGTCACCGAGGGCGGCAACACCACCGGCGACCGCGACAGTCTCGGGCCACAGCAAGGCACTCCAGCTCGAGATGGCCCGCCCCAGGGCGATTCCCGCCCTCTCGATCACTGCATGTGCTCGGGAGTCACCGGCGGCGGCAGCCGGAGCCAGGTCGACCGCACCCCTCAACCCGATCCGCTGCGCCTCTCGATTCAGCGCCCATCCCGACGCCACCGCCTCGAGACAACCCCGTCCTCCGCACGGGCACGGCGGCCCCTCCGGTTCGACCAGTACGTGGCCGGCATCGCCCAGGCAGCCGTACGCCGTCTCCACCAAGTGGCCGGATCGGGTGGCCGCGGCGTTGGCGCCGGTACCCAGGGCGACACAGAGGAAGCGGTCGATCCCCCGCCCGCTGCCGATCTGCGCTTCGGCGACCACGGCCGCGGCCAGATCGGGGACGACGACCGGCACCTCACGACCCGACGCTGCGGCCAACCGATCGGCGAACCGGACCCCGGTCAGCGCGGGCACGCTGGGAGTGTCCGTCAACGCACCGTCTGGTTCGACGAAAGTCGGCACCGCCACCACTACCCGGGCCCGACGGAGGGGGTCCAAGGCATCGAGCAGCCCAGCTGCCTGGGCGAGCAGATCGGTCAAGTCCATCGCGCGATCCACCGGCGCACGCACGATCCGATCCGTGGTCCGCAGCCCCGCGGTCGCCCGCATCGAGGTGCCGCCGATATCCAGCCCGATCGCGTCAGCCAAAGTTGCGCACCAGATGGGCGCGGAACTGATACCGATCGCTGCGATAGAACATCTCTCCCATTTCCACGATGGCGCCGGCCCGGTCGCAACTCGTGGTGGTGGTGTGCAGGAGGGGGAAACCGACGGGCACGTCGAGTTGGCGAGCCTGCCGCGCCGTGGCCGCGCTCGCGCGAACGGTGTAGTCGGCCCGGACCGGCGTGGCGTGGCGTTCATCCAACGCGCGATACAGCGACGCGGCGGCGAAGTCGACCGTTCCCAGCCCGGGCGCCCGCGACTCCGGCACCCGGGAATGATCGATGGACACCGGCAATTTGTCCAGCATCAGTACCCGCTTGAGAACGAAGACCATGCTGCTCGGAGCGATATCGAACGCCAATGCCTCCTCGTAGGTGGAGGGGCGGTGCCCGTGCGACAGCACGCGAGCACTCGCGGTCAGGCCGCGCTCGGCACCCAGTTCGGAAAAACTGACCAACGCAGTGGCCGATTCATCCACGACCCTGTTGATCACAAACGTCCCTCGCCCGGGTTGGGATTCGATCAATCCACGAGCGGTGAGTTCCGCCAAGGCTCGCCGAATTGTCACCCGACTCACCGCGAAACGCTCGGCCAGTTCCCGTTCGGAGGGCAAGCGATCGCCATGATTCAGGCCGCCCGCCCGCACCTCGTCGGCGACCTGCTCGACCACTCGGGCATAGAGCGCAGCTGGGGCCGACAACGTTCCCATCGCGGAGACGCTAACCGATCAACGTCCGTTGATCAAGGTCTCGTTGATCAAGGTCCATTGTCAGACCAGAACCAGTCCAGTACGGTACCGGCATGCTCAAGCGCATCGAAGACTCCGGCCTGTGGTCGGATGCCCTGGGTCTGGCGGACACGGTTCGGTGGGTAACCGAGACCGGGCCGGACACCTGGGGCGATGCCGTCGAGCTGATTCGCGCAACATCACGGGTCGTAGTCACCGGAAATGGCGCGGCGTTCTATGCCGGGCTCGTGCTCGAAGCAGCGGCCCGCACCACCCCGCCCGGCGCCCCGGCCGTGGTGGCAGTTCCCGCCGGGGTATTGCTGGCCCGCGCCTTCACCTGGTGGCCCGGCGACCTCCCCTTGGTCATCTCATCCTCGGGCGAACTTCGGGACGTGATTACGCTTCTCGAGCACAACCAGTTACCAACCGCTCCGGTGGTGATGACCGGGCACCTCGATTCCACCCTCGGTCGGGCTGCGGCGGCGCAGGTACACGTGCCGGTGGCCAGCCAACAAGCGGTCACCCATACCCGGGCGTGGGTGGGCAACGTGACGGCGGCCCTGCTGATGTGGTCACGGGCGGCCGGCGTTGCCCTCGAGGTGGAGTTCCCGAGCCTGGCTGATCGGTTGAGCGCCGCCGTACAGGCTGCACCGGACTGGGCCCGGACCACTGCGGACCAAGTCGGTGACCGGATCAGCGGAATCGCGTTAGCCGGTGGTGCCGGGTGGCCATCAGCAGCGGAGATCGCTCTACTTCTCAAGGAAATCGGTGGCCTGGCCATCGAAGGTCTCGAGTCGCGCGAAGCAGGCACCTCCGGCATGTATGCGCTCAGCGCCGACAGCGTCGTCGTCTCGGCCGCGTTACCTGGTGACGAGAGCTCCGCAGAAGCGGAGTGCACGTGCGCCGAAACCGGTGCCGCCGTCCTTCGACTTCCGTCCGCACTCGGGTGCACACCGCTCGAACTCCCTGTCCTGAGCTTCCCGGCCGCACTGGCTCTGGCCGCCGAGCTGGGTCGCCGCCGCGGCCGCGATATCGATCAGCCGGAGTGGGTCCACGCCTACTACCGCACCGCGCGTAAACCCGGTGTCGACGACCTTGTCCAGGAGCACTCATGACCCGAATGGACGTTTCGATCGGCATCATCGGATCGCAGTTCCAGGCCGATATCCACGCCGCCTCCATCGCCATGGGGCGGTACGGTCGCGTCGCTGCGATCGCATCGCCGACTCTGGGCCACGCAGCCCGACTGGCCCAGCAGCACGGAATCGGCAAGCACTTCACCGACTATCGGCAGATGCTCGACGATGACGGCATCGAGATGATCACCATCACCGCTCCGAACACGTTGCACTGCCAGATGGCCATGGATGCCGCCGCGGCGGGTAAACATGTGGTGGTCGAGAAACCGATGGCCATGACTCTGGCAGAGTGTGACCGGATGATCGCGGCTTGTGACAAAGCTGGGGTTCATCTGTTCTACGCCGAAGAGCTGCTCTTCACCCCGAAGTACGTGAAGGCCAAGCAGATGGCCGACGAGGGCGCCTTCGGCCGGGTCTATCTGGTCAAGCAGTCGGAGATGCACGACGGACCGCATGGCGACTGGTTCTTCGACGTCGACCGCTCCGGCGGCGGGGTGTTCATGGACATGGGGTGTCACGGTCTGTCTTTTTGCCACTGGTTTCTCGGGCGCCCGGAACAGACGGCAATCACCGCACACATGGGCACCTATGTGCACCGCGAGAAGACCCGCGGCGAGGATCACTCGTTCGCCATCGTCGAGTTCGCCAACGGCGCCATCGGGCACGTGGAGGACAGCTGGGCCCGGCTCGGCGGCATGGACGACCGTATCGAGGTATATGGCGACGCCGGCGTCACCTACGCGAGTCTTCACATGGGGAACGCCTTGCCGACCTACTCGCAACACGGTTACGGGTATGCCGTGGAAAAGGCTCCCTCCACCGTAGGGTGGAGCTACCCGGTGTACGAGGAACTGTGGAACTACGGTTTCCCGCAAGAGCTCGATCATTTCTGCCGGGTGGTGCTCGGTCTGGAGGAGTCGCAGGCAACTGGGGCGGACGGTCGGCAGGCCCTCGCGCTCGTGCTCGCCGGTTACCGCTCCGCAGGACTTGGCGCGCGCGTAGTTTTCCCGCTCGACCTAGCCGAAGTTCCCCGACCGGTCGACCTCTGGCTCGGCTCACCATCACAGATGAAGGAGTAGCAATGAAGCATTCCACGGTGAAGCGGGTCACGGGGGTCGCCGCGTTGGCCGTCTGCACGCTGACCCTTGCCTCGGCATGCGCCAGCAGTACCGGTAGTGCGGGCAGCACCAACTCCCAGCAGCAGCAGCAGCCAGGATGCTGGCGGAGCTTTGGGCAGCAGTGGCGGTGCAGACGCAGGCGGCAAGAAGTGGGTCATCGGAGTGAGTAACACCCTGGCCGGTAACGGCTGGCGGGAAGAAATGATCTGCGCGGTCAAGGCGGAAGCGCTGGCCAGTGGCAAGGTGTCCAAAGTGCTGGCCATTTCGAAGAACGGTGGACCCACTGAACAGATTGCCGACCTGCAGAGTCTGATCTCCCAGGGGGTCAACGCGATCGTGGTCAATCCGGCCGACCGCGAGAAGCTCAACCCCATCATCGATGAGGCCCACAAGCAGGGCATCGTCGTCGTCGCGGTCGACAGCCCGGTCACGGACAAGAACGCCTACATCGCGGTCAACGACCAGAAGAAGTGGGGTGAACTCAACGCGAAGTGGCTCTTCGCGGCCATGGGCGGGAAGGGCAAGGTGCTCTACATGCGCGGCATCCAGGGGGTGCCCGCCGATACCGATCGGGACGCCGGTTTCCAGGAGGTCCTGAAGGCGAATCCCGGTATCACCTACAAAGAGGTCTATACGGGCTGGGACTACACGAAAGGCGGCGAGGTGGCGGTGCAGGAGCTCAGCGCCGGTTCCTATCAGGGCGTGTGGACGAGCGGGACGGACTACACAGTCGTCAACGCGCTGAAGACCGCGGGCGTATCGCCCATCCCGGTGACCGGGCAGGAGACGAACGCGTTCCTGGGGCAACTGATCAACGGGGCACCGGGCGCGGTGGTCACCAACCCGGCCATCATCGGCGGAGTGGGCGCCAATATCGCGATCAAGGCCCTCAGCGGTGAGAAGCCTGCGCAGGAGACGATCCTGACACCTCAGGTGCTGGACGCCAAGGACACCATGGAGGCCCTGAAGAAGGCGTACTCGACCAAGCGGGACGACCTGTACTCGGCTACCTTCGAGCTTCCTGGGAAGACCACGTTCACCCCGGAGCAGCTCACCGCGTGCAAGGGGCCGGGCGAGTAACCGGCGATACCCCTTCCCGGCAAGTGCGTCCGGGGCCGTGATCGACGGTCCCGGGCGCTCTGTCGAGAGTAGGCCCTACCCGGAGGTGATCATGAGCCCGTCCTTGCTGAGCGCCACCGGTATAGCCAAGCACTATGGCGCCGTGATCGCCCTCCGTGCCGCGAACTTGAACGTGACCGCCGGGGAGAAGCACGCGCTGCTCGGGGCAAACGGGGCCGGTAAGTCCACTTTCGTCAAGATTCTCACCGGAGTCATCGGGGCTACGGCGGGCGCCATGGCCGTGAACGGGGAGGCCGTCCGATTTTCCTCGCCCGCTCTTGCCCGCAAGGCCGGTATCGCGTCGGTCTACCAGGATCCTGCCCTGGTCCCCGATCTGACCCTCGCACAGAATTTCAAGCTGACCGGGACGTCCGCCCCGGCGGTGGCCCGGGAGCTGGCAGAGATGGGCCTGTCGGGGGTGGATTTCCGCGACGGCGTCCGTGACCTCCCGCTACCGTTGCTACGAATGATCGACCTGGCCCGCGCGTTGGCGCATCGACCGCGGTTACTGGTGCTGGACGAGATCACCGCGGCGTTGCCGACTGATCTGACCGAACGGGTCTTCGAGGTGATGGACCGGCAGGCCGCATCGGGTGGCTCGGTGCTATTCATCTCGCACCGGCTCAAGGAGGTGGTCGACATCTGTGACATGTGCACGGTCTTCCGTGACGGCAACGATGTCGCGCGGTTCGTGCCCAGTGAAGGAGGCGAGGCCCGCATCGTCAAGTCGATGCTCGGAGAGTCCGCCGACCTGGTGCGTGATGACGTTCGCCGTTCGGTCACCGACGTGAGCGGGTTGTCCCCGCGGTTGGTGGTCAGCGGCGTGTCGGTCGGGCGGTCGTTGACCGACGTGAGCTTCTCGGTCCGCCCCGGGGAGGTGGTCGGGGTGGTCGCTTTGGAAGGACAGGGACAGGACACCCTGTTCGATGCGCTGGCCGGCGGTCGACGGATCGACCGGGGGACGGTCACTGTCGAGGGCCGACCGCTGGTCGCCTCACATCCGGCCAAGGCGATCGACCGCGGCATGGTGCTGGTTCCCTCGGACCGCTCCCTTGCGCTCTTGCCGCAACGGTCGATCGAAGAGAATCTGGCCCTCACGCTGTACCGCCGGCCGCGGTCGTGGGGACCCATCCCGATGCGGTCGGTCCGGGCCAAGGTGGCGAACGCCATCGATCGGATGTCGATCGACACCCGGGCGGCAGCGCAGGCCCGTCGACTGTCCGGCGGTAATCAGCAGAAGCTGACCATCGGTCGCTGGCTCACCGCTGGGTTCAGCACCCTGTTGCTTTTCGACCCGACCCGCGGGATCGACATCGGCACCAAGCACCAGATCTATGACCTGATCCGTGAGGTCGCCGCCAATGGCGCAGCGGTCCTGATGTACACCAGTGAGCTACGCGAGATCGAGTTGGTCGCCGACCGGACGATCGTGCTGTACCGGGGCGGGATCGTCGCGGAGACCGCGGCCGATATCGGCGACGAGGCCCTCCTGGCCGCGGCCCACGGGCTCTCCGATGTATCCGGTCCGGCGGAACGATCCCGGTCGACCGGTCCGACTCCCGGACTCACCCAGGAGGTTTCGTGAGCACAGTGGTAACTGCGGTACCAACCCCGACCGGACGGTTCGCCCGGATCCGGCGGCGGCACGGCTGGCTGGCCGCGGTCGCTGTGATGCTGGTGGTGCTGTTTGTCCTGCGCGCCACCCAGGTTCCGCGTTTCGGTGGGTTCGAGATCCGCACCATCATCGCCGGCAGTCTGACCCTGGCGTTCCTGGCCATGGGTCAGGCCGTCGTGGTCATCTCCGGCGGTATCAACATGTCGGTCGGCGCATTGATGGTGTTCACCAATTGTTTGTGCGCCAAATACATGGAGGGCCAGGGCGTGCTGGCCGGGGTAGCCGTCGCGCTCGGCGTCATCGTCCTGTCCGCCGCGATCTCGGCGTTCATCGGATGGCTCATCGCGCTGTCCGGTGTCCCGGACATCGTCGTCACGCTGGCCGCTAGTTTCATCATCGCCGGCGGCGCGCTCGTCGTTCTGCCCGGCCCGGGCGGGGGGATTTCGGCGAGCTTGCAACCGCTGATCGTGGGTGGCTTCTCCAATCCGATACCCGCAGTTATCTGGATCCTGGTCGGCCTCTTGGCGGTGTGGTTGCCGTTCCGGCGATCTCGCTGGGGGGTAGCCACCTATGCCATCGGGAGCCGACGTGAGGCGGCGTATCTGTCCGGTGTCAATGTCACCGCGACCCGGATCCGCGCCTATGCATTGTCCGGACTTTTCGTGGGCTTCGCCGGGTTCGTGACCACAGCGTTCACCGGTGGCGGTGAACCGCGCTCCTCGATCGGGTTGGCCGCACTGCTGGCCAGCGTAGCGGCGGTGGTGCTCGGCGGGGTTTCGCTCGTCGGCGGATCCGGTGGTCTGGTCGGACCGGTGATCGCCGCCCTGGTGCTGACGCTATTGGCGCCGATCATGCTCGGCCTGGGTTGGAATCCCAATTACGCCGAGGTCGCCCGGGGGGTCATCCTCATCCTGGTCGTGATGCTGGGCGGCCTGCTCCAGATCACCCGGAGGCGGACATGACCGCGACCACTCAGCCGGTCACCCAGGAACCGCCGCGGCGGATCGGTGGCTACCTGGCCCGGCGACCGGTGGTCGCACTGATATTCATTCTGGCGCTGCTGTACGCGGTCACGGCCATTCAGGACCCATCTCTGCTCCAGCTCAACGGCGTTCGTTCGATTCTGCTGCTGGCCTGCCCGCTGGCCATCTTGGCCGCCTGCCAGACGGTGGCCATGCTGACCGGCGGGATCGACCTATCCAGCGCGATGATCGCGAACTTCGCCGCCTATGTGTGCGCGAACAATGCCGGGGCCGGTCCGGTGCTCGCCCTGCTTTTGGCCTTCCTGGTTGGCGGAGCTATCGGCGCGATCAACGGTATCGGTATCGGAGTCTTCCGGGTCAACGCGCTGATCATGACCCTGGGGATGTCGAGTGTGTTGATCGGTGTGGTCACGGTCGGGATCGTCGGTAACGGTTTCCTGTCGGGATCCACCCGGATCCTGCCTCTGGTCGCCACCGTCGGCGGCGGGACACTCATCGGCCCCATCCCTTTCAACAGCGTCGTGCTGGTCGCGGTATCGGTCCTTCTCGTCTGGGGACTCGGTCGCACCGGCCTGGGCCGGACCATCTACGCCACCGGCGACAACGAGCCTGCAGTGCGGCCGGTGTGATGTTCTCCGGTCTGAGCGGGTCGGTCGGCCCCGATCAGACCAACTCCTATCTGCTACCGGCGATCGCGGCGGCGGTCATCGGTGGTACTTCCATTCTCGGTGGGACCGGCGGGTTCGCCGGCACCATTGTCGGCGCCTTCATCCTCACCGTGCTGAACCGCCTTCTCCTGGGCATCCACACCAGCGAGGCGGTCCGCCAGATCATCTACGGAGTCATTGTCCTCGCGCTGGCGTGGGCCTACGTGCGAATCACCGGCCAACGCGCCGACTGATCGAGCGGGTCAAACCAGTTGCGCGACCATCAAGACGCCGGAACGGGTCGCAGCGACATCGACCGTGCCCAGCGGTGGCGCACAGCACAGGAACAGCCGCTGGTCCCGTTCGTCAAGGGCCACCGCATAGGCGCTGTAGTGACCGGTGTCCACGAAACCGGCCGGCCGGCCGTGCTGGTCCAGTCGTAGCGCACCGTGGCCGGTGGCGCCAGCCACCCAGACGGCGCCCGTCCGATCGACCGCCATGCCGTCGGGAGCGAGGGGAAGCTCGGCGGTCGCGCGGGCAATGTCGAAGATCTCCGTTTCTGGTCCCCAATCCACGAAGCGGCGTCGACGCGA
>JAABUO010007801.1_pt1 | contig 12171 bp, 13 predicted proteins | sample 5559291 | NCBI WGS metagenome assembly JAABUO01 (sample SAMN10711878, study PRJNA513372) | rock metagenome | isolation source: Antarctica rocks | place: Antarctica: Victoria Land, Finger Mt sud
GCCCACCACCACACTTCCATGGCGATAGATCCTTCAACAGTATTTCTAAGAACGAGCCTCACTATCAACAATCAGTTGTATACCAAGACATACGCCTTGCATACAATGGAAATGATGAGGATATAACAGATTTTTCCAACTCTTATCGCCGCTAATTTCCCCCTCTTTGTTATCTTTCTGCAGCTATCTTCTGCTTCAGAATGAACTTTTCCACTATGATGCGGCCCGAGATCTCATCATCTGCAGGTTTTTGACAGCCGATGATGCTGCTTTGTATATGTATAACATCATTCCCAATCGTCGTGTATTTGTGTACTCTTCAGTCCATGACTTTTCGTGGTTGCTTTTCCCAGGTTTGCAAGTCGTGCAGCTGCTCGTGACTTCCTGACGCAGATCAACCCCTCTGTACAGCGGAACCAAGCTCATGCACCTAATTCATCAAGAGCCTGGAAAATCTTTGATCTTTGTGACATCTTCCGCAAAACCTTCTCTTCATTAATTCTCATTCATCCTATTAGCCCTTGGTAGTGTGGTTATCATAACTGGGTTGTAATGTTATGAGCAGCCTAAGTTCGAGGAGACACATGATTAATTGGGATGACTATGAACGAGGAAGAAACACCTCACGGCATGGCTCATTAGGTTCTACTGTTAGCCGTGTTCACTTCGACAGTAATTCTCCCTCCACCGCATCAGACCATCTGAACATTCCTCCACCCAATCATGGCAATGGTGAGCCTCAAGGAAATCTTCGTCACCGAAGGTGGGTGCTTCAATTGTCTCGCAGGTCAAAGTTCTTCCCATCACAAGGGGGAATAGCTGCCCTCTGATTTCGTATCCGACTAATGCATTTCATCCCTGCTGGCAGATCATCGCTCTCGATACGAATGAACGCCATAGCCCACGTGGGGGGCGTGAACAGTATCGAAAACTTTGCTCGTTCATGGCAGCGTGCTGCAGGCTTCGTCGAGATTCCATCTCGAAGACCTTCGTTCATTCTATCGGAACACGATGAAGACCCTTACGATGATCGACTCCCCAGTGAAGACAGCCGTCAAGTCCACCACAAGTCGCTGCTTCGACAACAACTCGAGCGAGAAGCTTCCTCTTCAACAGCAGTATTCGAGACGTCTCCATTAGGGCACCACGATGAAAACTCTCCAGATTCCTCTACCACTCCCAATAGAACCAACGGCCGAGAAAGGGACGTTATCGATTATGCTCCGTATTTGGCCTCTCCCTTCGCATCTAGTTATGGTGGTATATATGGTTCCTTGTCATCCAGAGTCAACGAGTCTTCGATGCGGCATGCTGGGCGATTGTTTCAGCAACAACAATTAAGGGGCGAACAAGAGCCGGACAAAGAGCATGAGCCACTCCTCGTTAAATTAGTGGAGCGGGAAGATGGCAAAGTATTGCCCGTCATCGTCGGACAATCTACCTTGCCTCAGACTATTTTCAATTCCGTCAATGTCCTGATCGGCGTGGGGCTTCTGAGTTTGCCCCTCGGCATAAGATATTCAGGATGGCTTGTCGGGATGATATTCCTACTATTTGCTGCCCTCGTGACGAGATATACCGCCGGCCTTCTCTCAAGATGTCTGGATGTTGATAGTTCTCTGGTAACGTTTGCGGATCTGGCCTATGTGTCTTTTGGCTCCAAGGCTCGGATAGCCACCAGTCTTCTTTTTACATTCGAGCTTTTGGCGGCATGCGTGGCACTTGTGGTCCTCTTCGCAGACAGTCTTAATGCTCTTATCCCGGGCTGGGGAGTGATAGAGTGGAAAGTCTTCTGTGGAGTCGTCCTAATCCCTTTGTGCTTTGTACCCCTCCGAATGCTGAGTTTTACAAGTGTTCTAGGCATTGTTTCTTGTCTTGGAAGTAAGCCGAAAAGATCCAGGAATGTTGAAAAGCACTAAATTATAGACAGTCGTGATCTTGGTGTTCGTTGATGGTCTTTTGAAGCCACATTCGCCTGGTTCACTGAGGGAGCCTGTCACGACATATTTCTTCCCTCACAATTGGTCTACTCTGCCATTGAGCTTTGGACTTCTGATGGGTAATATCTGTTATCTTGTCATTGTTAGTGCTTGCTGATGTTTCAAAGCTCCATGGGGAGGTCACAGCGTTTTCCCAAATATCTACAGAGACATGCGACACCCGCGAAAATATCAGAAAGGGGTTAACATCATATTCATATTTACCGTGGGCGGGCTAGCTTGTGTTAATAGAACATTGCTGACTAGTCACAGTATCTTCTTGACCTGAGCCTCGCTGTCGCTGGTCTTCTAATGTTCGGCGAAGGGGTCCGCGATGAGGTGACGTCGAATATTCTGTTTATCAAAAGCTACCCAAGAGCTATCTCCGTCTCCATTGTTGTTTTCATCGCAATCATCCCTCTTACGAAGATTCCGCTAAAGTAAGCTTACCACTCTATATTTACCTATAGACCTTTCTGTGACTGATTTATTTGAAGTGCTCGACCGATCTTCGTAACTCTTGAAATTCTCTACGGTTTGGACGCACGCACAGTTTCATCCTCGAATAGCCTCGTTGGCCTCTCCGGCTACTCTCGTGGCTTGCTTAAATGTATTATACGTATTGGTATCACCGTCGTGATCGTAACAATTGCGATTCTGGTCCCGTCTTTTGACAGGATAATGGCCTTGATGGGGTCTGTCATGTGTTTCAGCATCTGCATCATTCTACCTTTAGCGTTTTACTTGAAATTGTTTAGCCATGAAATAAGTCGGAAGGAGAGAATACTGGATTGGGTCTTAATCATAACTTGTTCGGTCATGGCTGTCGTTGGGACTGTCTGGGTGTTTTTACCGAAGGAAATGTTGGGAACCACTTGAGATGGATACAGCATGGATACAGCATGGAAACTAGAGCGATATGATCTAACTAACCACAGCAGCATTATAGGCGTTATTATTAGCAATAAAAAGAAACATGAGCAAAACATTAGCTTTATGTGAAATGTAATCTTGGTGGCTATGGGCCATGACGGCTGGCAAATTGTCAAACCTTTCAGGGCATATTCTCGAAATCCTTCACTACTAATTTTACCTTCAACCACTCAGAAAATCGACGATCTACTTGGAGCTCTAGAATTTTTCTAAGATCTTTCCAGCTACTTGAGACAACCAGTGCCATTCGCTAGCCTCAGTAGTCAAGGAGACTTCATTATCTACATTGAAATTTGATATATCAAAGAATCAGGACAAAGCGGCATTGACGACTGTGTATCCGAGTCTAAAACAAACTTGACAGATAGATATTCCAGTAATCACGGTGGAGAATCGGGAATTTTGAATGTTCGCGTACATACTAGACACCATTCCCTCAATCATGGCAGCTGTTAAAGAGTCGAAACAGCTGATTGCATATCTCGGACCTCTGTCTTCCTACACTCATCAAGCAAGATATACTTCAACGTCAGTCATGGAAAACGAACACTTCGTGCTAACACAAACCTAGGCAGCTCTAAATATTTTCAACCGGGACAACAATTTCTTCACATCTGAAAGCCACATAAAAGGTCTACATTACCTAGCACAATAATCAAAATTGCCTCATTGACATTTTCCTGGCCAGATGTCTTCACTGCAGTGCAATCTTCTGATGTATCCTGTGGGGTGGTGCCCTTCGAGAATAGCACGCATGGATCTGTTCTTGATACGCTAAATTTTCTCATCGATCGTGAAGAGGCCTTTCCTGATATCATCGTTTGCGGGGAAACGTATCTGAATATCGAGCATTGCCTACTTGGCTATGCCAATTCCCAAGCAAGCAAAGTCGATACAAATTCTGGGACTTCGACGCCTACAATCGATCGCCCAAATCCTCAAACGCCAAGGTCGCGGCCGCTGACAAACCTCGACCATGTCAAGCACATCTACTCTCATCCTCAAGCCTTTGGGCAATGCAAAATGTTTCTGTCCAACTACCTTAAAGGAGCCAAACACGAAGACGTCTCTTCAACGTCTAAAGCAGCACAAATAGTCACAGGAGACGTATCAAAAACAACGGCCGCTATCGCCAGCGAACTTGCAGCCGATGTGCATGGTTTGGATATTCTTGCAAGAGGGATCCAAGATCGGGGAGACAACCAAACGCGCTTCTTTGTCATCCGAAAGGCTACTTCGGCTTTCACCGACCAGAACTCATTCCCCAAGCTCATTGGGCTCGCAGACTCTTCAGGTTTTGAGAAATGGAAAACTCTCGTTGCTTTCCATATTAATCATCATCGCAGTGGCGCGCTAGTCCACGCTTTACAAGTTTACGCCATACACGGATTAAATCTTACGAGCATCAATAGTAGACCTAGCCATGTACATCCGTGGCACTACGTATTTCTCGTGGAATTTGAGGGACGACGGGAAGAGGATGGACAGGGTCAAGTCAATGAAGCGCTGAAAGAGTTGGGCGAAAGGTCTCAAGGGTGGAAATGGCTTGGAAGCTGGATTGATCGTCTTCCAATTCGGGAAGAGGAATCAAGTACGAAACCGTGAGTGCTTGCAGATGATTGTTATCCGTTCCGTCTGAAGATGTGCCGGCAACATCGAAATGGGCAGCATCGCGGACGACATGGACCAGTAAGTGCGAAGGAGCTTTACCGCCTTTTCGGCCACAGACTCACACGACCAGTGACCAGGATATAAAGCAGAAGAGCGGGACGAAGGTTGATGGACACTACCTTAGTTATTCTACAACTAAGTAAAGTAGAGGTCAGGGTTGCGGTCCTCAATCCGCAACGGGTATATAGATATCGACGTCGAGAAATGGCATACCGTTGGGATGGATATAAGTTCTAGAACCTACGACGGCAGACTCCAGGCAAGCTATCAAATTCAGTGGCAGTTTTACCGAGGCGTCCTCACCAAATAAAAATACTCAGTTGTTCTGATAGCTTGCCTGACTCCCAGTAGCAGAAGTATCATGTTTACTCTATTCCCTTGGAAGGCATTTCAATTTTAAGGTTGTGTGTCGGGCATAGGGTTAGAGCCCCGCATTATGTATGTAATGTCAGATTAGGTACCTTAGTACTAAATACGTTGGTACCCCGATACCGCCCGGGACCGGAAATTATTATCTGAGAGAGTGGCAAAATCTCTGTTCGAACGAAACCCTATCTCACATCGTGAGATTATCACTTCAATCGATCGTCACTTAGATACTTGACAAGTTTCAGTACTCGTCATGCGTGATACTCGGGACAAATATTTAGACATCCCGTCGTTCTTTAACCCGCTCATTTTGGCAAAAATCGGTCCCAATGGCCGCATACTCCCGCGGATTAACAATAGTCTTCTGCAGCTGCCATATGAAACTCCCTACTTTGGCCACCTTCGATCTTAGCAATTGTGAAGTGGACCAATGCCCCGCACAGCCTTAGGATCCATCTAACCGGGGATCCGATGCTCACTATCCATGGCTTTCATCTTTGGGTCCCTTCCACTACATCATGTGTTACCGCATCTGTAACTTTCAACCTTCCATATTCAATTATCGGTGTGTGTGTGTGTGAAGCTCGAGTGTTTTTAGTTGGATTAAGCTCAGTCAATTGTTCATTCCTTCCTTTGTCTATATAAGCAACTTTCTTGCTCATATCTACAGCGTTTTTGCTTTCCATCGTGATAGACTTCCTTGAATGATGCCTTATCTCAACGGCATGGATAACACTACAAATCCCTCTATGGAGGAGAGGGAAATGGTGGACATCGATGTGGAAGGCCTCCTTTCACGGCTGACACTCAAGGAGAAGGTCATGCTCACAGCTGGTAAGCTCACGTCCATAGCTAATGAGGTGCTTGCTGACCTCCAATCCAGGTAGTGACTTCTGGCACACAGCCCCCATCCCTCGACTCAAGATACCCGCCTTACGTCTTTCTGATGGGCCTAACGGTGTACGTGGTATAAGATTCTTTGATGGCGTCCCAGCAGCCTGCTTTCCCTGCGGGACCGCTCTTGGAGCAACATTTGACATCGATCTACTACAAGACGTTGGGCGTCTCCTAGGAGACGAAGCAAAAACCAAAGGAGCACATGTCTTACTCGGACCAACCATCAACATCCAGCGTTCGCCACTAGGTGGCCGTGGCTTCGAATCCTTCTCCGAGGACCCCTTTCTTTCCGGGACATTGGCAGGCGCGTATTGTTTGGGCGTGAAAGAAAAGGACATCATACCCACAATCAAACATTTCGTCTGCAATGACCAAGAGCACGAGCGTATGGCTGTAGACAGCATTTTGACAGATAGAGCGCTGCGGGAGATCTACCTCATGCCTTTTATGTTGGCTATAAAGATGTCCCAGCCTCCGGCCGTCATGACCGCTTACAACAAAGTCAATGGGACTCATGTAAGCGAGAACCACAAAATTATAGATATTCTACGAAAGGATTGGAATTGGCAGGGTCTCCTGATGAGTGACTGGTACGGCACCTACACCACCTCTGAGGCTATCATTGCAGGGTTAGATCTGGAGATGCCTGGACCTACCCGCTGGCGGACGGATGCTCTCAGTCACGCTGTGATATCAAATAAGGTGAAAGAGCATGTTCTTGATGAGAGCGTACGGGTAGTGCTCAACACCGTCAAACTGGCTGCTAAGTCTGGTATCCTGGAAAATCAAAAGGAAGGTGTACGTGATTGCGCCGAAGATCGTGCTCTTCTCCGTCGGGTTGCTGCCGAATCCATCGTCCTTTTAAAAAATGAGAATAACAGCCTGCCTCTGGACAGGACCAAGACTGTCGCTGTCATTGGCCCAAACTCAAAAATGGCCGCGTTTTGCGGTGGTGGTAGCGCTGCACTTCTGCCTTACTACGCTGTTACGCCTTTTGAAGGAGTCACTAAGAAATGCGAGAACATCCGTTTCGCCCAGGGTGCATACGGCCACAAGGAGTTGCCCAAGATCGGCGAAAAGCTGCAGACACCCGATGGAGGACGTCAAGGATTTAGGTTTCGAGCGTACGACCAGCCGTCGACTTGCTCTACTCGCGACTTAATCGACGAGCGATACCTTGTCGATTCAAGGGTGTTTTTGGCAGACTTCTACGTTGAAATGGATGCGACATTCACTCCCGAGGAAGATGGCCTTTTCGACTTTGGTCTAGCAGTACACGGTACCGCCGATCTCTACATTGATAACGAAATTCTCATCGACAATACGAAAGACCAAGTTCCTGGATCAGTATTTTTCGGCTCTGGCACTATCGAAAAAATTCAATCTTTGAAGCTCAACGCTGGTCAGTCTTACAAGATTCACGTCGAGTTTAGCACAGCCGCGACATCTGATCTTGAGAGCCCAGGAATTGTGTCGTTCGGCTATGGTGGCTTCCGTCTTGGGGGTTGCAAGCGCCTAGACCCAGAAGGCGCCATTACGCAGGCTGTGGACCTAGCGAAAGAGGTAGACCAAGTGGTCGTGTTCGCAGGCCTAAACGGCGATTGGGAGAGCGAAGGCTTCGACAGACCACACATGGACTTACCTCAGCACAGTGACGATCTGATCACAAGAGTTCTCGAAGCGAATCCCAAAGCCGTTGTCGTCAATCAAAGCGGAACTCCAGTCACAATGCCGTGGATCGACCAGGCTGGCGCTGTCGTGCAGGCTTGGTATGGCGGAAATGAGACAGGCAACGCAATTGCGGATGTGCTCTTTGGTGACGTCAATCCATGTGGCAAACTCTCATTGAGTTATCCTAAAAAACTCTCTCACAACCCTGCCTATCTGAACTACTGCTCCGAGGGTGGACGGGTCCTCTACGGTGAGGATATCTACGTCGGCTACCGTTACTACGACAAGCTTGACCTCCCCCCTCTATTCCCTTTCGGCCATGGCCTTTCCTACACCGCCTTTAATTTTTCCGCTTTGCATATCCAGCCCTCTCCCGCCAGCCCACAGACCCATCTTGAAGTTTCTATTGCAGTGAAAAATATCGGCGATAGGAAAGGGAAGGAAGTCGTTCAAGTATATGTCGCACAGGCCAAACCGAGTATCAGACGAGCGATCAAAGAGTTGAAAGGATACGGAAAAGTTGAGCTGGCACCCGGCGAAGAGAAGCGGGTATCGGTTGAGGTAGAGAAGAAGTATGCATGTGCATTCTGGGAGGAGAGGAGAGAGAGATGGCTTGTGGAGAAAGGACATTACAGGGTACTGGTAGGCCGAAGCAGTCATGGACCGTTTTTGGAAGGGCAATTCGACATCGAGGAGACGTCATCATGGGTAGGTTTGTAGAGGGTTGTCAAAGGATTTTGCACGGCGTCTGGGTCTTATCGCTGCTGTTGAACACCGATGGGGGTCAACGTTCATTCATGGGTGCTGTCACTTTGGTTACGATATCTAATCTTACAGATGGACGATTAGACGCCTTATTAGCGACGTAGATTTCTAAAATCCATCCTAATTAAGATTTCAATCTCTGCCTCCGCTCTGGTTAGATAAAGACATGGTTCTGTCAAGCCAAGTAAGCCAAGCAAGCCATAAGCATTTTACACGTGCCAATGCTGTGAGTAGAACCAGTGGCCGAGGGGTCAAGTCAAGAAATTTCTAGCTACAGTAGCGTCATAGATAGATAATTCGCTTTTTATTCCTTTTCCGCAACCACCATATCACAATCACAACACCTCCGAACGCCTGCCCCTTCAGTGCTACGACGTACAAAATCGAACGAGTAGCTTTATCGTATCCACCACTTGTCACACCTATCACAACAGTAGGAGAATTCCAACAGCTTCTCCCACGAAATTTCGCCACAAATACGAAAGGCTACTCCAGTCTTTCGCAGCAGCCAAAGTATATTTCAAAGGATTGCAATTCTGGCGCCTCAAAGGCTTTCTCCGGATAACTCCTCCAAGTTGGCGGGGCCTCGCTCTCTTCACGTCCTGCTTATCCGACCTCTATTGGGACCAACATTCCGGGTCCATTCTGGAGGTGTCCTCCGACCTCCATAACTTGGTTCAACGTGACCGGCATATTATATATCATGTAACTAAACATTAGAGGAAGAGAAGGTATAGTTTGACGGCCAGGAAGTGTCGGGAAGCTGGACGTCAACTGGGAGAAAATCAACCTGGGCAAAAGTTGCAGGAAACGCTTGTTGAAACACTCCTATCACATCTGCCGCTCTACTGGTTTCACAGAGCGACTGGTTCAGTGTTCGACTCAACTAATTCTGGAAGACGTAAAATCGAGGATTCTAATACTCGACGGTCGCTGCAATGGATTCTCCAAGGTCTGAAAGATCCCAAACCAGGTTCAGCACTCCGGTTTCAGATCTCGACGATCATCGCCATCAGCTGGTTTCAGTTCCTCGCGTTGGCAGCATTGGTAGCGTCAACCCACATGAGAGCAGGCGGAATACAGTGACGAGTGTGGCTAACATGGGGTCACCACAAATTACACCAGCAAGAGAAGGGTTTCTTGGTTCAGATCCTGTGTCGAAAGACTTTGAACAGGCCATAATTGATGATGACAGGAGTGGAAACGGACAACATCTAGGGGTGGATAGCCCAATTATCGCTAGACGTGGTACCGGTGGGCGTTCCAAACCTCAGCCAAACAAATCCCGAGAATCGTCACCTAGCTCCAGGTCGACCTCTCCTGCCAATTCCGTGGATGCCTTTGCTGACCCTCGGCGGCGCGAACGGGCAAATACTGTGGGTAGCAAGGCCCCTACTGACATTGAAGATGGTCTTCAACGGACCATCTCAGGAGGAACAAACCGTCGACGGCCAGGATTCAGTAACGGAAGTGTTCTGGGTACTCGCGATGATGGCGCTTCTCACCATGATCCTGCTGAAGAAGATGTCTGCTTTCCTCAAGCCGAGGAGAACTGGAAGACCTACAAGATCGATTTCGAAGAGCTGGATGAATTTGTGGCTGAGAGCACAAGAGGCAGACCACCAGTAACAGGTGCTTGTCGACAAAAATTGAGCTTCAGCTCTCAGGGTACCAAGCCTAGGATCTTCCATATTCTACGAAATGGTGGACCCGACGTTCCCAAGATTATCACCCATTCTGCTAGCCCTGCAAGAGCCAACATGTGCAATTGCAACAAGAATGAGTGCGCAGTAGAGGACAGTGATTCTATCCTCGACGAGAAGAGCCAGGATCCGTTAGGGGCTAATAGGCCTCAGGAACGAAGGCCCAGCATAGTCGAAACTAGCCGTTACAGCTTCTTTTCGTCTGAACTCGAGCAAACCATTCATGCCACTGATTTTGGAGACCTCCTCAGGCCAGGCGAGACTTTCCGTGATCTCTTTGAGTTACCTGCCGAAGGCGGTTGCTGGTGGCTTGATGCATTGAACCCAACAGAAGATGAACTGCACGCTTTTCAACGGGCATTTGGCATTCATCCCTTGACTTCTGAAGATATCATCACTCAGGAAGCCCGCGAAAAAGTCGAGCTGTTCAAGCAATACTATTTTGTCTGCTTCAAATCCTTTTTCCAGATGGACAAAAACAGCGAAGATTACATGGAGCCCGTCAACGTCTACATGGTTGTCTTTCGCGAAGGCATCCTCACCTTCACCTACACCGAATCCCCTCACGCTGCCAACGTCCGCAAACGTATCGGAAAGCTACGAGACTACATGGCCCTAACCGCTGACTGGATCTGCTACGCTATGATCGACAACATCGTCGACACCTTCGGCCCGGTCATCACCAGCATCGAAATCGAAACCGACGTCATCGAAGACCAAGTTTTTGTCGCCCGCACCGAGGACTTCACCCCCCTGCTCCGCCAGATTGGCGAGTGCCGCAAAAAAGTCATGTCTCTCATGCGTCTCTTGGGAGGCAAAGCCGACGTCATCAAGGGCTTCGCCAAGCGCTGCAACGACCAGTACTCCGTTACGCCCCGCGGCGAAATCGGCCTTTACCTCGGCGACATCCAAGACCACGTCGTAACCATGATGTCGAACCTTGGCCATTTCGAGAAAATGCTTAGTCGCAGCCACAGCAACTATCTGGCGCAGCTGAGCGTGGATAACATCTCGCAGGGAAATCGCGCGAACAAGGTGCTGAGCAAGATTACGCTGCTGGCGAGTATCCTGGTGCCATTGAATCTGATCTGCGGGCTTTTTGGCATGAACGTGCCGGTGCCGGGGAGGAGCTCGGAGGGGCTGGGGTGGTTTTTTGGGATTATCGGGGTGATTGCGGCGTTTGTGGTGGCGAGTTTGGTGGCGGCGAGGAGGGCGAGATTTATTTGAGGGTGGGTTGACTGGGGGGGTATGGTTGTGGTGGTGGTGGGGTTTGTTGATACTTTGCGTGTAGGTTTTTTGGCGAGCGTAAGAATCCAGAAAATCTGGTCATCATGACCGTAATCATTCAGAAAATTCCTGTGCAATCTTCATGTTTACGCTCTTCAATTGATGTCAACCGCAAAAAATAAGACTCTCCCATAACCCTCTTTAGAAATTCCTCCTCCACTTCCCCACCAGAATCCCCCCCTCTTGGACCTGAAAATGTCAGACCCACTCCCCCGCCGCACCGCCTACCTCGCCCGCAACACCAACGAAACCAAAATCCAGCTCTCCCTCTCCCTCGATGGCGGCTCCCTCGATCTCCTCCCCGCCACGGCCGAATTTCCCAACCCCGACGACGATGACCACGTTGACTCTAGCAGCAAAAGCAAAAGCAACAGCTATGGTAGCAACAGCACCAGCCACAGCAGCAGGATCCCGCAGCCGCCGTCTCAAGACTCCAAACACCATGCGGCCCAGATCACTGCGTCGCAGCACATTTGGATCTGGACGGGGATTGGCTTTTTGGATCATATGCTGCATGCGTGGGCGAAGCACGCTGGGTGGAGTCTGAGGGTGAGGTGTCGGGGGGATTTAAACAGTGAGTTGGTGTTTTATTTTTTGGGTGGGGGCATTGTCGGGGGGGGTGGTAGTGGATCGAGACAGCTTTCAATTGGTTTCACTTTCTCTCTTCCCTCCCCAAACAAAACCAACTTCATACCCCACTAACGGCTCCCCCCGCCCCCCCAAAGTCGACGATCACCACACAACCGAAGACACCCTCCTCACTCTCGGCACCGCCTTCACCACCGCCCTCGGCCCCCGCACCGCCCTCGCCCGCTTTGCCCACGCCTACTGCCCTCTCGACGAAGCCCTCTCGCGCGCCGTCCTTGACATCTCCTCGCGCCCCTACTTCGTCTGCT
>JAABUO010007802.1_pt1 | contig 12169 bp, 10 predicted proteins | sample 5559291 | NCBI WGS metagenome assembly JAABUO01 (sample SAMN10711878, study PRJNA513372) | rock metagenome | isolation source: Antarctica rocks | place: Antarctica: Victoria Land, Finger Mt sud
TCTTCAGATATTTCTTTAGTATTCGAAGCTCATCTTGAGACATGTCATATAAAGACTCGAAGATAGAAGTTTTGCTCTTCTGCAGCTGAATTTTATGATCATAGAAACGTCGTTCAGATAGAGTGTTCATCAATTCGCAAGAGAAAACATTTAGAAAGTCGTGATATTCAAGAAGCAATAGCGTGACAGAGTCAATGAAAGACGTGATTTTCAGAGCTTTGTTGATATTTCTCATGAATATGACAAACAGATCATGATTCTTTTTCCTAGCGAGTCACAGAAACGAAGCACTATCTATAGCGTAGATCTTCAGATGTTTTGAAGACGAAGACGTCAAGAAAGCTGATACTGACACAGTTGAAATTGAGATGCTCAAGAGAGTTTCGAGTACGAGTTCTGAGTTGACTTGAGATTCAAAGATGAGCTGATTATGACGCAGATCTATAATTGCTTTATGACTTTTTAATCAGAGCAAATCTAGAACAACTGAGAATTATGAAAGTTAAGTGACATAGAAGAGAGTTTCTTTGAGCTTCTCGCTTGAGACTCGAAGTTTGACAAGAGCATAATGAGTGATTGAATCGAATACAACTGATTGATCATCAAACTTCTGAAGAGTACAGATTTCAGACAAAGAAAAACAGAGCAGAAAGTATCTTTGCGCGAAAGAGTCATCAATAAATGCATAATCGATGACGTCGATATCAATCAAAACAGAAAGATTGACATTGATTTTATTGCTTTCTAAATTATCTGAGAGCATGAGATGATCATTGTTCATCTTCTTTTCTAATCGATGAATCGAGTTAACTGAGAGTGCAGAGATTTTCAGACTGTTCGATTGTCTCTGCGAGCGACTGTATGCAGAGACTAGACTTTTCTCAAGGCGAAAGAAGTATCGAAAGCGAGATTGTCAATAGAGATTGCAAGAATGAATAATGAGATGACTCGTAGCTGAATCTTGAGCTTTGAATTGCAGATCGCAGTCTGATGCTCAGACTTATCGCAGTATAGACACAGATGATTGATCATGCGATGCTGATGCTTCTCGAGAGTCAGTGAGTCTCGTTTCTTCATGTTGATGATTGATAAGTTCATGAGATTTCTCAAGCTCGAGATCGTAGCTTTCGAGTCTGTCGAGAATGTCGCATATTTGACGAAGTACGCGAGAACTGTAAAGATCACAGAGACAGAGTGAATCACTGCTTTTGACTTGAGAAGATTCTGTACTGTGACGCGATATCGACTATTCAATTGCTGACATTTGATAATCAACTGCTTATAGTTCAGACTGCTGACATTCATCTGAATCAATAGAGCTTTGAGCTCGCTGAATAGTTCATTCTTCAGATTGAATTTTCGAGTTACGACGTCATATTCGATTGCATCAATGTGCTGCTGAAAATCGAACAGATATTTGATGAAGATGCGATTTCGCATTCTTAGAGCTGAAATGAATCGCTGAGCGATTTCTTGCTTGTCTGAATCATCGAAGACTTGTCTTAACAAGACAACTAATTGTTCAATCGTGACTAGCTTGTCATGCTGAGCAGTCATATGTGACAATGCTTGAGCGACAGCGTTCTTCGATAAGCGACTGTACTCATACAGAAAACGAAACTCGAAAGTTGAATAACAATTCGCGTTCAACTTCAGTTTGCTGATCAGTTCGAAGATGAACTGATTTAGCTTGTCTTCTCGCTCTTTGATATAAAGTTCTGAATTCAAATATTTTTCTGATTTGATATCGATTCTGCTCATGCTCTTGAGTTCTTGAATCATTTCTGACAAGATTTCATTATTGATCTGAGACTGTTTAAGTTTGATCTGAGTTTGCTCATGTTCTTGTTGACAGACTGAGACTCAGTTGATATACTGAGTGATGATGTCGTTGAATCAAGTTTGAAGTTCGATCAGAAAAGTGTATCACGCTTCGAAAGCATTGTTGACGTGAATTCGAAACTGAGCGACAGTAATGAGTTCATTGATCAAGGCTAGAGATGTCGACGACAGAGTGTTGCTGATATTCTCGAATTGACTCATGATGTAGTGTGATGCAACGTAATGTCACGAACTGAGAACTGAATGAAATCAGAATGAAATTCTAATAACTAGATTTTAAATACAAGACATTGCACGAAGAAGAAAGAAAAGAAAGAGATCATTCAGATGTTCTTATACCTCATGAACGCTGAGTATCATTCGTATCGAGAAGTTCTCATAACATCACTGATAATCTCACGTCTATCATCATCTATAATATTGTTCAACATTATCTAAGTGATCTAACATCTCTTTTCCCAACATCTTTTGAGTAACACATGCTAAAATCGTGACATTCAGATAGTTGACTTGTCATCGACTCAACTGTTTGTTTTTCATGAAGATCTTCAAAGTCTGATGATTGATGAACATCTGAATGAGTAGTTCAGTGCATTTCAGCTCGAGTCATCAGTGTTCGAAGCATCAAATAATAACTAGTAATTTCTTGTCATAAATGTGATAATTGATTTCAGCAAAGATCATGCTTTTACTGTAGAAGATCATCGAATGAAGAACTTTCTCATCATCGTACTGAGATAGTATTTCATCTTTTACATAGTTTGAAGCATCAATCTTCAGAATAGCTTGTTGTTTGAGATTGAAGTGACGAAGTACTGAGATTGAGCTGACTTGTTTCTTTAGATTGTCAAAGACTTGAATACAGATTTCATTTCAAACAAAAAATGTGTTCTTTCTAGTCAGCTGAATGAATGATTTGATTAGCTTCGAGAAGTTCTTAATGAAACGACGATAGAAGTTAACAAATTTCACGAAGCTTTGAATTTCTTTTAGATTGATCGAAGTGATTCAGCTGACTATGATTGTCACTTTGCTGAGATTCATACGAAAATCTAGTTCTGATACGATGACTTCTAGAAAGACAGTCTCTTCTACATTGAATTCGCACTTTCGAATATCTATCTGCAGTTCAGCTTCGCGTAGTCGATTCAATACTAGTTTGACGTGATCTTTATGTTTCTTTCTTGTTTTGCTATAGATGAGAATGTCATCTAAATAAACTTGACAAAAGTCGTTCAGAAAGTTTCATAGAACATCATTCATATATTGCTGAAAGAAGATCAATTCATTAATCAGTTTGAATGATAGCATCTTGTATTTATATGCTTCTAAAGCAGTGATAAAAGTGATGTAATTCTCACTATCGAGATGCATTTGAAGTTTGTTGAATGCTGATATGATGTTCAATCTAGTCAGATGCTTGCAATTCATTATTTTATTAATGATCTCATTTATTAGCGATAGAGAATATTTATTTCTTTTGAAAATGACATTTAGCTTTCGATAGTTCACGCAGAATCAAAGATCTTCATTTGCTTTGAGAACGAATAGAATGAAAGAGAAATAGAGAATCTGACTAGAAGTGATAAATCTCTTCGACAGATTCTCATTTAAGTACTTCTTTACTTTCAGAAGTTTGACAAAGAACATTTGATAGACTCGACAGCGAGAAAGCGTTGAATCACTGATGAGCTCGATTTTATAATCGTAAAAGCGATGAGAGAGTAGTTTATTCAATTGAGCTCGATCAAAAACATTTAAAAACTCATGATATTTTGATGACAGCTTTGCTTTAATATTTTTCAAATTCTGAGTCATTTCATTGATTGAAAAGACGTTTAAAGCGTTCAAATCGCACTGAGTATTGTACGTGATTTCTTTATTGATGTTCATCATGAATAGAGCAAAGACTTTGATCTTGTTCTTCTTTGAATGATTCAACAGTGTTTTGAACGAAGCTGCGTTTATGCTTCAAATCGAGAATGACTCTTTTTGAATGAGTTGTTTGAGCATCATAGAGATCTTAGTCTGAGTGATTGAAGAAAATAAAGTTGATCGCGATCAACTTAAGTGCTTTGAATTGAGAGAAATTGAAAAAATCGAAATAGAAGTATTTAATTGATTCGAAAAAACAATGACATCGTTTTGCATATTCAATAATATTTCGTTTTTATTCATTCAGAGCTTACTCAATATGACTTTATGATGATCGATATCAGCTATCAGCATTGATACAGTCAACTTCTTATGACTTTCGATTATGAGATTGAGTAGAATTTTATGAGTGATAATCTTCTTAAATATCTTCTCGTCATAATCTTTTATTAACTTCTTTTTTGTCAGTGATATAGATTGAATTCTCAGTTTCTTGCATACTTTATTGACTAGATTAAAATGTATGATCATGTAAATGATTGAATCACTGTCTATTAAAGAACAAAGACTGAAAGATCGATTCTGAGAGATGAGATGAGCATTAATTAGAAACGACTTTTCAAAGTAATTTTCTTTCGATAGAATTTCATCTAGTTTGCACAAAGATATAATCTCTATTTCTTCAATAACTTTTAAAGAGATGACTAGTTTTTTGAATCGAAATTTGAATCGAAATCGAAGCAATCATATTCATTGTTCACTGCATTAATTCTAGTAGATTGATCGAGACATTCTTTAGAGCTATGATCTGATTTATGACATATGAAACAGCTTTCAACTAAAATGTCTGCTTCTTTGACGCTAGTTAAAATCGCGTCGCGCGACTTTAGCTGATCAGACTTCGAGTAATCAACTGATTGAGTGACAACAGTCGCTCTATGAAAGATAGTCTTAGAAAGATCATTGACGCGTTTGATCTTGTTCTTGATCTCTTGAATGACTCGCTGATCATTATTCAAATGAATCAGATAGAAACGAATTTCTTTTAAAGAATCAGATTGAACTAGTTGATTTACTCAAATGAATTGAAGATGAGAATGTATTTTATCTTTCAGATCAGCGATCAGTTGCTTCTTGTGATAGTCTAGATAGAAAGATAGATGTTGAAACTGAGTATAGAATTCATTGAATTTCTTGAATTCTTGAATCAAGTTGTAGTATTCTTTATGAAAGTTGACTTCTTTATTCGAATCATCGAACAACTGAGCTAGCTTTTTCAAAAGATCTTCGACGATTCTATAAAGATTGACATAGTCACGTTCACGTCTAGTTTGAATGATTTCAGCTGCGTCATCGAATAATCTAGAATGTATATAGCTCAATTTGACTCGTTCATTAGAAAAGAGATTGACGTTGATCTCTAGTTTATTCTGAATTTTTTCGTATCAGTTCTCTCAAGTAGAATTCTTTTCATCAGTAAACAACGAAGAATCAGGTATTTTTTGAGATCTAGAACGCTCAGAGTAGATGAAATCAGAAGAAGTGCTTTCTTTAACTTGAAGTCTAGTCTTTAACTCTTTGATTTCGTCTTCTTGTTGTTTATTTAACTCGTAGAGTCGATCTGTTTCTTCATCAAGAGCTAGACTTCGAGCCTTTCAGATTTCGTAGAACACGAGAGATATTATCATTTCAGCGAATGATTCGTCATCTTCATGAATGAATGATGCAGCACTTGATGATTTCGTTCGTGATTTCAATGAATCAGCATCAGAAGTTTGAAAGAAATGATTTCGAAATTCTTTGAAACACTCTTTAATAAATGAACAACTAGACATGATGAGATTTGTTTGAAAGAAGATTGAACGAATGATGATGATTGATGATTGAAGAAGAAGAGCGTATAAAGTGATGTTTAATCTTCAATAAAGAAGATGAGATTTGTTTGTTTGATTGATTCTTTAGCAAACAACGAAGATTTTTTATTGTTGAATCTATCGATCGATTTAATTCTTGAGCAATTCACGAAAATTCTTTATCATGATTCTTGTAATCGAGTGAACTTTGCATACTTAATGAGTGATAAGTAGTTTAGCAATTCAAACAGTCTTGTCGTTGATTCTATTCAATCTTCTAGTGTTGTTCTATCTTTTGATTATCATCGATCATCAGATAAATGAATTTCTTTAAACTCATTCTGTCTAGATGAGTATGTTGAATAAATAATGAGATCAGTATCGTGTGATTAACGAATTCTTAATATAATGTCAAAATCATGTCTAAATGATACAATCAATAAAGATCAGAATTGATAGTGCTTGATCTTTAGAGATAGCTATAACTGAATATTAAGAATACAGAAGAAGATTGATACAAAAGCTTTTATTTATGTAATGTTCAGAGACTGCACTAAACTCAAAAGAGATGTGTTTGTGACATGAAAAGAATGTGATGTAGATGAACAAGATGTTGATGAAAGAAAAGAATGTTGAGAAAGAAAAAGAGTGTTGAGTCATATCTGAGTCATATTTGAGTCAAATCTGACTAGCTCGCTGATTAGCTCTAATCATTACGCAGAAAACTCGCTAGCGTTCACTGTGAATTGATTAAAGCTTCAGTCTTGTTCAGTCTTGATACGCTCGTAACACATATTATATTGAGCGAGCAGAACTAATGTTCAGTGAAGCACTAGTGTTGAATGTTTGATTGTTGTGATCATGATGACAGATAATGAGTTGATCATGATAAAGTGTTGAAGATTTTGATGATCTTAAAGTTTGTAAACAAAACTTATTTATTTTGTTGAAGTTCTGATTCTTTCACATTTCAAATCTCAATTCATCAGTTAAACTCAATGATTCAATTTCAACATCTTTGTTCTATCATTAATGTTCATTCTGATTGTGCTATCTTACATTTCAATGTTCTCATAATGAAGAAGAGCGTCAGCTTGACTATGACAGCAATATCATCTTTCGATTAGTTGAGACTTTAAATAAACTTCTTCTCTGAGATAGATTTCAGAAAACTCATCAACAAGTAAATGTTGAATCATGAAAGTGACGAGAATCAGCTTAAAGAAATCTTGAATATTTTTAAACAAGCTGAACTGCATGTTGAAGAATTGAATGATGTTGTTATGAAAGTCTGAGAAATGTTGATTGATGAAAAAATATGAAAAGCAAAGTTCAAGACAAAGAATGATGTCATCAAGATGATCGACATCTCATTTTTGAAGAACTTTCGCGCTCGCGCTCAATCAAGTCGAAATAGAAAGAAGTGCTATATTGTGATCATCAAGATGAAATGAGAAATAAATGTACAAGATTGACAATTCAAGACTCTGAGTATTATGATTTTAGTTTTCGTCTATTCTTCGTTTAGTCTTCATCTAGTCTTCGTCTGATTTCATTTTAATCGAGTCTAGCGAGAATTTGATCTAGTTATGTTATCATCGAGACTCTGCTTCATATATGTAAGACGTCAATCTCTTCGAGTCTAGCACAGAGCTAGAGCACACACATATAACAGCAAGTTCTTTTTTGTAGATACTTTTCTTTCTTAGTATTTATTTATTAGTTAAATAATACTCATATGACTCGCTCTATGCTGATCTTTAACAGTAGATAAATACTCATCAACTCTGCTATCAACGTGTAGATGATATGAAATAATCTACTTCTATTCAGAAAATTCGTAAGAAATTCTTCGAATTACTTTTATCAAATCAATCACTCAATCTTATCACAATCAAATCTATCTATCTATCTTTATCTCTTTCACAATGACACGCGACTCTGAATCAGTTGAATCACGAACAGCTCGTCTGCTTAGAAGCACTGCAAATAATTGAGTTTTTCTTCTTTCTTTCGATGTCTCAGCTGAATCTCAGAATGTCGCAATCTCATGAAACATCAAGATTAAAAAACAACTACGTCAGTGAGTTCTTGATCAGTTGAACGAGATCATCAAGATGTTAGACGAGCTAAGAAATCAACGAGACATGACTTTAAAATGCAATGAGCACTGAATCGTTCTACAAGTTGAACATATTCAGAGACTGAAACAGCTAGAGATCAATCGTACGATCATGAACACTCTAAAAGAGATTAACATTCAATTATGAGAGACAATGTTGAAACTCAAAGAGAAACAGCGTTCAGCTGATCAGCTTCGATCTCAACAGTTTATTGAGTCTCGATTTACTACGAATCATTTATCTCAACAAGATATCGAGTTGCATGCTTCTATCGAGAATCATACTTGACGAGAGACGTCTACTAAGTTCATCTCATTCGAAAATGAACATCATCGATTCTACAAATTTTCAAATCTCTCTATATTCACTGATGAAAATGAATCAAGTTGAGAAGATTGAAGAAACAAGATGAACGACAAGCTGATTGTCAATGTTGATCAATTCGATGATGAGATCATCTGTATTGTTTACATGATGTCTAAACTAGAAGATGACGCTGCAAAGCACATCTTCGCTCGACGTTGTTTTGATTCTTCGAATTCATTCACTTCGATTTACGAGCTATTTGATCATTTGAAAGAAATATACGATGAACTGAATAAGAATCAAAAGTCTTGACGCGAATACAACATTCTGAGACAAGCAGACAAGTCTTTCAATGTCTTCTACTTTGACTTTATGAAGCTATTCAGCTATCTCAATTATGATGATTGCATTCTGATGAATGATCTTCAGAATAAAATCAACAATCACTTGCAGAACACTCTATCAGTCTGTTCAGAGAACTTTACTTCGCTCTCTCGTCTAAAGAAATTTCTTCAAGATGTGAATAATAAACAGCGAGTCAACTATCAGCTACGCAGCGAACGTCGCACTGTCATCGTCAAAGTCACTGTCGTATCTGACAAATGCGCTACTTCATTGTCAGTGATGACTTCAATAATTGATTATGTTAAGTTTATCATTTTTTCTATCTCTGAGTCTGATTGAGCGAAATCGTCTATCATCTGCTACATCTGCAAGATCTCGAGTCACTTGTTCAAGAATTGCTCTCAGAACAAGATTAACATTTCTGCATCTTAAGCTTTCACTCTTCGTCTACATGAAATCGTCATTTCGAAGAATAAAGAGAATGAGAAAATGTCTTCTTTCAAGAATAGCGAGGCAAAAAACTAGTGACTTTCATCAAAGACGCGATGAAAATGTGTTAATTTCTTCAATGATGAGCATGTCAAATGATTCTTTTGCTTCTGAATCTTTGACTATTGAATGTGTACTTTCTAGCAATAAAATTAATTACTCATTGAAGTCATTGATTGACATCAAAGCTGCTGACTATTCATTCATTGATGAAGTGATCGCGCAGATTGTTTATAATCAGTTGCAAATCGAGTCTCTGACTTTGATCAAAGCGAAGTCAATTTGAGAATTCAACGATCATTATGCTAAAAAACTCATTACTCATGTCATTTATTCGAATCTGACTGTTCAAGATCATACAATTGACACAGCTTTTATGTTGATCACTCGATTAGATCAACATCAAATGATTCTTGAAAAAACATGAATGAACAAAATCAATCTAGTAATTAGCAACGCAGTTGCTTCTACTGACTGATTTTGATGTCACATCACTAGTCTGCGTCAATCTTATTTTAATTCTTTGTAAAATGATTAACTCTTTTATTGAAGTTATGAAAGCTAAATCTTTTGCAGTTAGACATTTAAAAAGCTAAACTCATTGCAGTTAAAGATCAATTTTTCTTCTTTTCTATTCAATAATACAACTTTGTATGTACATTGCTTTTCATGCTTCATCATTTGCTTCACTTCGTTCTTCATCACTAACAGCGTGCTTTCATTTTCTGCTATCATATTTTCTATATCTTCTAACAGCTATATAAACAAGAAACATCAGAGCAATGCTTGAAAGATGACTATTGTTGTTGCATGTCACAAACAGTCTGTGTTACAGATTTATTGAGATTCTTTCGCTCAATCTTCTTCTTCTGCTCATCTTTCTTCTTTGAGAATAATGTTGCAAGAACGCGATTTCAATATAAACGTGACTTCAAAGCAAAGAAGAAGACGTTCTAGCAGAGAATCGACATAGTCGATGTTATCTGCTAAGCAAAGAAAAATTGCTCAGCAGATGAAGCTTGCAAGACAGAATCATGAAGATTGCTCTGATATACACAAGTTGCAAAATCGATGAAAGAAAATCAGACAGCGACATCAATGATATTGTGAAAGAGCAACGTGTTTGAATTGCAGTTCATCAAGTTTTTTGCTCATCACTTCGAAGAAGCTTCGCTCAGCTTCGATTCAGTCATTGATTTCGCGTCGTTACAATCTGTGTATTGATTGTGATGTGTCAAGAGTGTCACGATCCTAGCCTTGTCAGACTCAGTCTTCTAGCCTTACCAGGCCTATTCTCGCTCCGTCACCTTGACTAGTCTCTATTGGGCCTAGCGTCGGCTGAGGAACACACATATGTAGCCAGCTTCTTTCCCGTAGCTACCTTTCTTTCTTAGCATTTATCTTCTAGTTAAATGACACTCCTATCTGACTCGCTCTAGACAGGCCCCTAACATTAAATAAATGCTCATCATCTACTATTCTGCTATCGACGAATAGACGATACGAAACAATCTATTCAGTAAGGAAAATTTGCAAGGGATTCTTCAAATTTGCACCACCATTTTAGACCGCAAGGAATTCTTCGATTCTACACTCATTTTCATCATTCTATTCGCAAGAAATTCTTCGAATAAAGCACTCAATTATTACCTGAAATTCACAAGAGATTCTTTGAATTTTCACTCATCAAAAAACATCAATTCAAAACATCAATTCCTCATCTATTCTTACCTCAACAACTTCTACCTTCTCTCATCATGACACGCGACGTCGAGTCAGTTGAGTCTCGAACAACTCGCCTGCTTAGAAGCACTGTCAATAGAAGAGTTTCACTTCTACTCATCGATGCTTCAGTCGAAGCTGAGAAAGCTGTCATCTCATGAAACATAAACATCGAAGAACAACTGTTTCATTGAGTCAGCAATCAATTCGACGAAGTCATCAATATGCTGAACGAGCTTCGAAGTCAGCGAGACTTGACTCTACAACTCAATGAACACTGACTTCTCGTACAAGACGATCACAAAAAGAGAGCGAAACAACTAGAAGTCGCTTTTGATAAAAACGATGAGCTAGAGAAAAAGATCAATCAGCTACAAGGCGAGCGGTTGAACTTCAGAGCGGAACAACGTCAAGCTGATCGACCTATGCCCCGTCAAGATACTCAGTCAGCTGAATAACGAGCCAATCAGAAAGAAGCTTCGATTCGTCGCTCTGAAGTTGAACGAAGCTCGACTTTCGAAGCTCGCTCTCAACGAGAATCTTCTACTCTATCTGGTAATGAAAACGGGAACGATCATCACAAGTTCGTCAAGCTTCCGAATTCACCCATCTTCATCGAAACAGATGATTCTACCTGAAAGACATGAAACATCAAAATAGCTGACAAGCTCGATGTCAACGCGAATCATTACTCTACTGAAAAGATTCGTATTGCCTATGTGGTTTCCAGGCTAGAAGACGATGCTGATCAGCAAACCTATGCAAAGCGTCGTGTTGACGCTTTCTCATTCTATCAATCACTATCAGAGCTACTGAAACATCTGAAAGAAATTTACGAAGATCAGAACCTGATTCGGAAGTGTCGTCGCAAATACGTCGCTCTGAAGCAGCTCAACAAGCTCTTCAGCTCTTTCTATTCAGAATTCACTAGAATATTCAGCTTCCTGAACTACGACGATGTCATTCTGATGAACGACATTCAGGATAAAATCAACAATCGTCTTCAGAACGCGTTGTCAGTTTGTCTCATAGAGTTTAGCTCGCTTGATAAGCTCAAGATCTTTCTTCAAGGTGTGAATAACAAACAACGAGCCAATTACCAGCTACGTGACGAGCAACGAACAGTCAAATCGATAGCAGCTTCGGAAAAACGTTTTGTTTCTTCGTCGACATCAGCTTCAACCTCGACTACTAGCTATGTTCGGCTCGCTACTTTTTTCACCCTCGAATCTGAACGATCAAGAATGTCAATCATCTGCTTCAACTGTAAAGTATCGAGTCATCTTTCAAAGGACTGTTCTCATCTGAAGGCTAGTACTTCGACATCTCGTGCATTCATTTCTCGCCTCAATGAGATCGTCATGCCGGAAGAAGAGAAGGAATTATTTACAGAGAAATCGAAGAATGAGACAAAAAACTAGTGACTTTCATCAAAGGCGCGATGAAAGATGTGTTAATTTCTTCAACAACGAGCAGCTCAAATGACTTCTTTGCTTCGAAACCTTTGACTACTGAATGTGTACTATCTAGCAATGAAATTAGTTACTCATTAAAGTCATTGATTGACACTGAAGCAGCTGACTATTCGTTCATTGATGAATTAATCGCGCAGAA
>JAABUO010007805.1_pt1 | contig 12166 bp, 10 predicted proteins | sample 5559291 | NCBI WGS metagenome assembly JAABUO01 (sample SAMN10711878, study PRJNA513372) | rock metagenome | isolation source: Antarctica rocks | place: Antarctica: Victoria Land, Finger Mt sud
CGTCTTCGGGCAAATCCAGCACGGAGTCAAGGGTCATTGTCGCCGCGTTGTTGACAATCACGTCTAAGCGCCCCCAGCGGCTAACGGCGGCCTGCACCTGCGCGGACTGCGAGACATCCGCTCGAAAAAACTCGGCGCTGCCGCCCGAATCGCAGATGCGCGAGACCGTCCCGTCGCCGCTGTCTGCGCGGTCTACGACCAGCACTTTGCCGCCTTCATACGCCAGCCGCAGGCAGGTCGCCCGCCCAATCCCAGACCCGCCGCCGGTCACCAAACACACTTTGCCGCCAAATCGTTTTCCAAGCTGCATGTTCCAATCTCGCTTCTAATCCAACTTCTTCTAAACCAAGCCATTTGGCGTCTTATCCTGCCTGTCTTTGCATGTAACACCAAACCAGGCAGGGGAATTACCCCAAAACGGCGAATTAGCACACTATGATTTCCGTGGAAGACGTTTCCAAGATTTACAGCGGCCAAACCGCCCTTGCGCCGACTACGCTTTCGCTGACGCCGGGCAAAACCACCGTGCTGATTGGTCCGAGCGGCTGCGGCAAGTCCACCCTGCTGCGCCTGATGATTGGCTTGATTACGCCGGACACGGGCCGCGTCGTCATCGGCGATACCCCGCTGACGCCCCAAAACGCCGAAACTGAGCGCCATGCCATCGGCTATGTGATCCAAGACGGCGGCCTGTTCCCCCACCTGACCGCCGCGCGGAATGTCGCGCTTTTGGCGCGTTATCTCGGAAAACCTGATGATGAGATCGCGCCGCGCATGAGTGAACTCGCCCAGATGGTGCAGTTGCCCGAAGAGTCTCTGTCCCACTACCCGTCGGGCCTGTCCGGCGGCCAGCGGCAGCGCGTCGGTTTGATGCGGGCTTTGATGCTCGACCCGCCCTTGCTGCTTCTCGACGAACCGCTCGGCGCTTTAGACCCCATCACGCGCTCCGAGCTTCAGACCCAGCTTAAAGACATCTTCGCGACGCTGAACAAAACGGTCGTACTCGTGACTCACGACATGGGCGAAGCCGCCTACTTCGGCGACACGATTATCTTGATGCGCTCCGGCAAAATCGTTCAATCGGGAACGCTCGACGACCTGCTGCACCGTCCGACCGAGCGCTACGTCACGGACTTCATCCGCGCCCAGCGCTCCCCGCTGCCGGAAGTCCCGGAGGTAAGCGCGTAATGAGAATGCAGATAGCCCCCACCCCCCGCCCCTCCCCCATCGGAATGGGAGAGGGGAGTCAGATTTTTCCGAAATGCTGCTTTTTTTCCGGCTCCCCTCTCCCATTCCGATGGGGGAGGGGCGGGGGGTGGGGGTTCCTCTTGCTCCTCCTCCTCACCCTGTCCGGCTGCGCCCACAAGCAAACCCTGAACGTCGGCTCCAAGCGCTTTGCCGAGTCGCGCATCTTGGGCGAAATGATCACCCAAACCGCCCGTAAAGCCGGCGAAGTCCAGGTCGTGCATAAGTCCGGCCTCGGCAACACCGGCATTGTCTTTGCCGCCCTCCAAAGCGGCTCCATTGACATTTATCCCGAATACACCGGCACCATCAGTCAGGAGCTTTTGAAGAGCAAAAACAAGCTGACGCTGGCCGACATGAACGCCCGGCTGGCCCCGCTCGGCCTCGCGGCAGGCGTCCCGCTCGGCTTCAACGACACTTATGCCCTTGCCATGCGCGGCGACCAGGCGCAGAAGCTCGGCATCAAAACGCTGTCCGATCTTGCCAAGCACCCGGAGCTAAAATTAGGCTTGTCGCAGGAGTTTCTGAAGCGGGCCGACGGCTGGCCCGGCGTCAAAGCCGCGTATGGCCTACCGTTCGCGTCGCCGCAGGGATTGGACCACGGGCTGGCCTACGAAGCGCTTGCCGCCGGGCAGATTGACGTCACGGACATTTACTCTACCGACTCCAAGATCGCCAAGTACAAGCTGCGCGTCCTAGAAGACGACAAGCATTACTTTCCCGCTTACGACGCCGTGCTGCTCTACCGCAAAGACCTGCCCCAGCGCTTTCCTAAAACCTGGACGGCAATTTCAGCCTTGCAGGGCCGCATCAGCGCCCCTGAGATGATCACGCTGAACGCGCAAGTGGAGATCAAGGACTTAGCGCCTGCCGCCGTCGCCAAAGCGTACTTGTCCGGCGGCAAAGCCAAAGCCGTACAGGAAACGCTCTGGTCGGCGCTGTCCGGGCCGGACTTCTGGCCGGAAACGCGCCAGCATTTGTTTCTCGTGTTCGCGTCGCTGGCTTTGAGCATTCTCGCCGGCATTCCGCTTGGCATCTGGGCCGCACGGGTGAAAGCTGCGTCTCAGCCGGTTCTCAGCATCACCGGCCTCATTCAAACTATCCCCTCGCTGGCCCTGCTGGCGTTTCTGATTGCCCTGCTGCATCAAATCGGCCCGGTGCCGACCATCGCCGCGCTGTTTCTCTATTCGCTGCTGCCGATTGTCCGCAACACCTACACCGGCCTCACCGACATCTCCCCCACCCTGCGCGAGTCGGCGCAGGCGCTCGGCCTGCCGTCAGCGGCACGCCTGCGGCTGATTGAGCTGCCGCTGGCGTCGCGGGCGATTTTCGCCGGCATCAAGACCGCCGCCGTCATCAATGTCGGCACCGCGACTATCGCCGCGTTTGTCGGTGCGGGCGGCTACGGCGACCGCATCACGCAGGGCCTCGAAAACAATGACAATCTGCTGCTTCTCGCCGGGGCCATTCCCGCCGCTCTGTTAGCCCTGCTGGTGCAGTATGGGTTTGATCTGCTGGACCGGGCGGTTGTGCCGAAGGGGTTGCGGTAGGAAGCGGAAAGAGATGCAGAGGCGCGAGGGAGTGAACTCCTCTCGCTACAAAGAGTCGTCCTTCGGACGAGGATTAGTACACACGGCAGTTTTCGTCTGAACTCTTCGTCCGAAGGACGACTCTAGGCAGCGAGAGGAATTTATTCCCTTGCGTTTGCCCTCGCATACCTCTGTTCCGCATTGCGGGTAAACTACTCCTATGGGCGGTTATTACATCAGCATTCACCTCAAAACAGACAATCCCGCAGAAGTCAAGAAGTCAGTTACAGACGTATTCATCAACGCTGGCTTCCGGCTGCTGTCGGACGAACCGGCGGCAGTTGTCGTAGAAGACGAAGACAAGCTGCCGGACGGCGACAACTGGTACGGCGTCCTCCTCAGCGGCGAATCTGGGCGCGGCTGGGTGTCGATTTATGTGGACGACTGGGCCGACAGCGGCCTGCTGGCAAAGGCGCTGTCCGGGGCGCTCAGCGTTCCCGCACTGGAAGCCTGGGTCGCGGGCGACATCCACTGGGGCTACACTTACTACGAGAACGGCGCAGTCAAAGACCGCTTTGCCGACGACCCAACGCAGGTTGCCGAAAGCCGCGAAGAAGCCACGCTGTACGCCGGTGATGCCGAGGCGCTTTCGGCGGTTCTGCTTCCAACTGCCCAATTCGAAAAGACGCTGCAAGACGCCCACGCGAACGCCGGACAGTTTGCCGGCGGACCGCTCGATGCCGTCGCGCTGGCCGTCGGCCTGCCGTTCGAGCATCTGTTCACCGGCTACGACTACTTTTTCAGCGACGACCCCGAAGACTACAGCTTAGATTTGGAAGACTGGCCTGCGTTCCGGCATCTCGCGTTCCAGATGCCGAAGGGCCGGGAGACGCTTGCGGAGTGAGCCAAACAAAAACCCTCCGGGACAAAAAGCGGCAGCTCGGCCAGTTCTTGACGCCGCCTGCCATTGCGGAACGCCTCGCCGAGCTGCCGCTGTCTCGCGATAGTGCCGTACTGGAACCGAGCTTCGGCGACGGCGCGTTCATCCTGCCCCTGATTGAGAATTTCCTGCCGCTGTATGATGGTCCTATTCCAGAGCGCTTGGACCAGATACTCACGCGCAACATCTACGGCGTCGAGATTGACCCGGTGCTTTACGGGCAGTGCTTTCATAAGATCAAGCTGCGCTGGGGATACTGCCCAGCGCGTCACAACTTGGTCTGTGCGGACTTCTTCCGCACCGGCTTTGCCGCTTGTTTTGACTTCGTTATCGGCAATCCCCCATTTGGCGGGACAATTGCCCCCGACATCCAAGATAAGCTGGATAAAGAACTGGGCTGGCGCGGCGGGCTGAAGATCAAAAAAGAAACCTATTCGTTCTTTATTGTCAAGTGCTTAGACTTGCTGAAGCCGAGCGGACATTTGCGCTTTATTTGCAGTGACACGTTTCTGACCATCAATACGATGCAGGGCTTGCGCCGCTTGCTGCTGGAAAGTGGCGCACCGACGGTCACGCGGATGGACGAGTTCTCGGAAGAAACCCGGTACGCGATGGTTGTGCTGGATTTTGCCAAGACCGGCCCGGCCCCCGCGCTGACACTGGACGGCAGCGCTGTTCCACGGGAGCGGATTGCGCTGACGGGAAACCATTCGTGGCAGATTACGGGCGACTACGCGCCCTATTTTGCCGGTCCTAAACTCGGCGATTTTCTAATCGCGACCAGCGGCATGACGATTGGCAATAACACGCTGTTCGTGCGCGAAATCAAGAGCGGCACGATTTGCGAGCCGTTCGCGTTTACATTTATAGACACGCCAATTACTCTGGAAAACGAAGTCAGACGCGCCCGGCTTGGCAGGCTGTCGCCGCAGAAGCGGGCGCAGATTGCGGCGCAGGTCTGCCGGGGCGCGACGCGGCGCACGGTGCGAGTGACGCCCCGCGAGACGCCGCTGGAACTCCGGCTGCCGCATCCCGACTACCGGGTTTACAACAAAGCGTGCCGCGCTTTAGTCTACGCGCCGCCGACACACGCCGTCTTCTGGAAAGACGACGGCGACGCGGTGCTGACGTTTAAGAAAAACGGTGCGTGGTATCTGCATGGCGTAGGCGGCCAAAAGTTCTTTGGGCTTGAAGGTCTCACCTGGCAACTGATTTCCCAAACGCTTAATGCCCGCTACCTGCCGCCCGGCTGCATTTTGGACAGCGGCGCTCCGTGCGCGTTTCTGCGGGAGGGGGTTGACCCGAGTGAGCTGTATTTTGTTCTCGGCTGGACGCTGTCGCCGTTTTGTTTGGCGCTGCTAAAGAACGTCATCAACCACACGAAGAACATTCAGGGCAAAGACTTTGAGCGCCTGCCGTATCCGTTCTGGGTGCCGCCCGAAGCGAAGCGGCAGTGCATCGAGCGCGTTAGGCAGATGGTGCAGGACGCGCAGGCCGGGCGCGTGTTCCGGCGCGGTGATGCCGAGTTGGAACTGGGCCGGTTGTACGAACAATTCGGAACCGGCACTGGAAGTGCCGGTCTACTCTTGAATGGAAGTGTCTCCGACACTGAGGAAAAGCCAGCAGATACGCTCTTTAGTTGCGGAGCGACTTTCACTCTCTAGTAGACCGGCACTTCCAGTGCCGGTTCCTATGCTCCGAGTTAGGCGACAACGCCGTTTGAAGTGATCTACCTATGTCCTCGCAAACGACATCTTCCTACCAGCGCCCGCCGTGGCCCGCTGCTGTGGCGGCTCTATTAGCATATACGGCGCTTGCCCTCAGCAGCGGCGCTTACGTTCCGCTGGCCGCGCTTGGTATTGGCCTCGCGGCTTCCTATGCCTTCAAGGCACGGTTTGAGAACGAGACACTGACCAAGTGGCCCCTGCGAACCGTTGTCATGCTCGGCTCTGTCTTCGGGTACTTAGTTACGGCCAAGAAAGACGACAACACTTTTTTTGATGTGCGCTATTTGTACTCGTTTGCTTTAATTGCTGCCGCTGAGAACGCGCTTCAGTTCTGGCGGCGAGAGCCGACCGGCGGGGCGCGTGCGCCGTTCACGGTCTTTCTGTCGGCGATGGTGTTTTTGATTGGGTGCAGCACGTTTGACGATGCGTACCATTATTTGTGGTATCTCGCGCCGGCGTTCTTCTTGTTCTTCACGCTCGCCCTGCCCGGCTTCCGGCGCAGCTCCGGCGGGGCAATCTCGCTTCGATTCGCGCTGCTTCCCATCTTCGCCGCCGTGCTTTTAGGCGGCGCGACACATGCGACGTTTACCCGCTACAAAAGTGATCTGAACATGCTCGGCGCGATCCCGGCCCGGCGGATGTCGCCGACGATGGGCATGAGCGGGCAGCCGATTCTCGGCTCGTCGTTTACCCTGCGCGACTCGCTGACCCGCGTTCTGCGAATTCATAATTTGGGCGATGACCCGTACCTGCGCGGCATGACGTTTGATACTTATTCAAGCCGGACTTGGGGACCGTCGCTGGATGCGCGGGGCTTTACTAATCTGCCGCGTCAGCCTGCGATTGGTTCCGGCCCAAAGGCGCAGTATGTGCGCCTGGACGACGAAATCGGCCTGCTGTTCGCCCCCCTGCATTCGGCGGCGATTGTGCCGGAGGCGGCCCATCCGGTAGACTGGGCCGCTCAGACCGATGGCCCTCTGCGAACGCCGCCGAACGACACGTCCCCGCTGACATACGATATCACCGAAGGTGCGGGCCTGCTGGATGCGCCGCCGACGCCGGCGGAGCTGGCCCGTGACCTTGCCGTTCCCCCGGATGTGGACCGCCGCGTCTCCGGCATTGCCCGGCAAGTCACAGCCAGATATGCCGCGCCGCAGGCAAAGATTGACGCGATTATCCGGTTTCTCGGCACCAACAACTCGTACAGCCTGACCGTAAATCCCGGTTCGGGGGAGCCGATCTCAAACTTCGTTTTGCAGCATAAGTCGGCCCACTGCGAGTATTTCGCGTCCGCCGCCGTTGTCATGCTCCGGGCCGCCGGTGTTCCGACCCGCTACGTTTCCGGCTACTACGCGCACGAATCGGGCGGGCGCGGCTGGGCCTTAGTACGTCAGCGCGACGCCCATGCCTGGGCGGAAAGCTGGATTGCCGGGACCGGCTGGGTCACGGTGGACGCCACTCCCGGCAACGGCCGGCCTGACGCTCTGGCCGGCCCGATTCCCTTGTACTGGCAAGCGTGGGAGAAACTTCAGGATGTGCTGGGGGCAATCCGCAACTGGGCCGTGACCGCAAGCTGGGGCCAAAAAGGCACCGTGTTTTTGCTGCTGGTGCTGGGGCTGTTAGTGCCGCAGGTATACCGATACTGGCAGCGCCGCCGCGCTGTCACGCCCGGCTTCCGCTATGCCACTCCCGACGCCGCCTTTGCCGGTCTGTCGGCCAGGTTCGAGGCCATGCTGGCCCGGCGCGGCGTTCCCTGCCCCGAAAACCGCACCTGGCCGGAGCATCTGGCCGACGCGGCGATAGACGAACCGGCAGTACGCGGCTTCGTGGCGACTTACGAACAGGCACGGTTTGGCCCGCCGCCGACCGAGACCGATATCGCGCAGCTTGACCACTCGCTTAGACTTTTGGAGAAAACATGACCGTTTTGATGGAGACTATGTCGGCGGCGGAGACAATCGAAAAGATGGAAGCGAACTTAGCGTCGGTCATACGGGGCAAGCCCGAGGCTATCCGGCTGCTGCTGATTGCCCTGCTGGCGGGGGGCCACACGCTGCTTGAAGACGTTCCCGGCACCGGCAAGACAACTCTTGCCAAGTCGCTGGCCCGCTCGATGGACGGGCTGTTCCGGCGCATTCAGTTCACCCCCGACCTGCTGCCCGCCGACATCACCGGCTCCTCTTTTTATAATCCCGGCGACGGCTCGTTCACGTTCCGCGAAGGCCCCGTTTTTGCCAATATCGTGCTGGCGGACGAAATTAACCGCACTTCGCCGCGCACTCAATCCGCCCTTCTCGAAGTGATGAGTGAAGGCCAGGTCACGGTGGATGGCCTGCGGCGCGACCTGCCACGCCCCTTCTTTGTCGTCGCCACTCAGAACCCGACCGACTTTCAGGGAACGTATCCCCTGCCCGAAGCCCAATTGGACCGCTTCGCCGTTCGGATTACGCTCGGCTACCCCGATTTGTCCCACGAACTTGAAATCTTATACGGTCAGAACCGCCTGCACCCGTTTGATACACTTCGGCCCATCGTCACCGGAGCCGACATTCTTCATCTGCAAGCCGAAGTCCGCGAAGTCACGGTGGACCAGGCTTTGGCCGAGTATATCCTGCGCCTTGTCGATTGGACCCGGCATGACCCGCGCATCCGACTTGCCGTTTCCCCGCGCGGCTCTTTGACGCTGTTCCGCACCGCCCAGGCACGCGCCCTGACCGAAGGCCGGGATTACGTCCTGCCGGGCGACATCCACGCCCTCGCCGTCCCCGTGCTGGCCCACCGCATGATGCTGGACACCAAAACTCGCTACGGCGGCCTCACCGGAACGCAGATGATTGAAGAAGCGCTGCAAGCGATCCCAGTGCCGCGCTGAACACCTGATTTGCACAGGCGGCAGGGTACAATCCCAGCAGAGGACTAGAGATGGAAACACTGCACAGAAAATCCAGTGAACTTTATGATGCGGACATCGTCGCTTTAGACGCCGCTGATGTTCCGGTCATGCTCATTGACGTGAAAGCCAGGCAGGAAGAAGGCGCGTTTGACCAGGAGCAGCTTACGCGGCATCTTCGGCAGGCTATCAGTGTTCCGTATGCCATGCTGGTCACTCTCCGTGATATTCAAATCTACGAGTGGAAGTCGCAGGCGCTTTCCTTGCTGCTGACAGCGCCTACCGCAGACGTGCTTTCAGTCTATGACCCCGAGTACCGTCAGAAAAACATCTACCACTATTACCTGACGACGCTCGTGGAAGTATGGCTTCGTGATGTTGCCTATCAGTGGAAGTCCGCGACACCGCCTTTGCTGGAACAATTAAGCCGGTTGGGATTAGCCGAAAAACTCAACGAAGGCACAACGCTCCGTGAGCAGGAGCTTTGAGCGCGATTTTGTACCTGGAAACGAACTTCATTATCGGTGCATCTCTCGGTAGGGACAAAAAGGCGGAGGCACTGCTTCAAGTTTCCTCCGCTGATCTCCAAATCATACTGCCTTCTATTTGTATCATGGAAGCCTGGTCTGTTTTTGAGGATGAGCGAAAGCGGCGAAATGCGTTCCGGCAAACAATGGTTCAACAGATAGGCCAGTTGCGGCGCGATGAAACTTCATCTCACGCCAAAGCCCTCCTCCAACATTTACAGCAAGCCTCTACTGAAAACGATGACCTGCTAAATGATGTTGAAGGCCGCCTGCGCGACATTTTAAGCAAGCTGTCCGGGCTTCAGCCTGGGTTTTCGACAGCGAACCTTCTGCCTTTGACACAAGAAATGTTTCAGAACAGCATTCCTGCTGGCCCGACAAAAGACTCCACAGACAACCTCATTCTTGCAATGATCTTGGCTCACGCAAACGAAAACCCAGCAGACGAGAAGGTGTTTCTGAGCGGCAACATCAAAGACTTCCAAACGCCGGAAATTGAAGTCCTGCTGGCAGCAGCCGCAATTAACCACTACTTTGCTCGCACCGAAGATTTTCTGGGCTGGTTTTCTGCTCAGAATAAAACCAGCCCAACTTCGCGCTGACGGCAGCTTACTTGGCAGCAGGTGTCGCTGGTGCGGCGGGCTTGGCGGCGGCACGCTGGGCGGCGAGCGCGGCGGCGCGGGTTTGGGCCTGGGCGACGACGGCGCTGACGACGGAAGCGGGCACGAGGAAGACGCTGGAATGGTTGCCGCCGCTGCCGCCGCCCATCAGCCGCATCATCATCTGCATTCCCATCCCTTCGCTTGTGCCTTCCGGCTTGACGCCTGAAGCCACGCTTGTCAAAACACCGACGGCGTCGCCTGACTGAGAGAAGACCGGCAGCCCTAGATCAGAAATGCCGCCTTCCAGCATGACTGCCGTGCGCGGCTTGGTAATGACGCCGCTCACCCGTGCGCTGGAATAGTACGGCGCGTAGTCGTAGCCTTTACTCAGGCGCGAGAGCGCGTAGACAGGGTCGCCGAGCGCAGGCGCGGGCGTGCTGCCAAACGTGATTGCTGTGGGAATCCGGCCCGCCAGGTCTTCAATTCGCAGGAACGTCAGGCCAAGAGTCGTGTCGGTGGCCGCCAGAAACGCCGGGTATTCTTTGTCTTCGTTGGCGAAGACGACTTTGAAGGCGGTCGGCGTGATTGTCGGCGCATTTTCCGCCGCTTCTGCCGGAAGTCCCATCATTTCGATGAGCTTCGCGGGCGAGAACGGCACGCTGGACACCATAATCAGGCCGGATGGGTCTACGACAACGCCCTGCATCTCCGTCCGCGACTCGGATGTCTGAGCGCCCGCGCCTTTGGCTGTTGACTTCAGCACGGCCCGCACGGTGACAATTGCCGGGGACTGCTTGGCAACCAGCGCCTGCACGGCGGCAGGGACATCATCGGCCCGCACCGGCGTCGTGAAGCCGAGGCAGGTAGCCGCCAGCAGAACGAGGGAAAGATAATAGCAGGGTTTCATAACAAAGCCTTTCTTGGCAAAACTTTTTAGCAAAAAGAGATTATTCCGTGGCGGCAGGATGGGACCAGACCGGCGCAAGGAACACGAAGGGGGTCAGCGTGTCGCGGCGGACAAACACGGTAATTGTTTTCGGATGCGCCTTCACAAGCGCACTCAGTACCCGCTCAAAGGCGGCGGTGTCGGCCACTTTCTGGCCGTTGAGCGACAAAATCAAATCGTCGGTGTGCAGCCCGGCAATGCTCGCCCAGCCGCCGGATGTGACTTCGGTGACCACGACGCCGGACTGAGCGTCGTCCCAATGGTTCGTGACTTTGTCCATCAGCGTAATGCCGCGCACCCCGAATTCAAGCTCTTTGGAACGCGCCGTCTTCGCCTGCGCCGCCGCACTCGGCGTTCCTTCCAGCACGACCGGCAGGGTCAGCGAAGCCGCGCCGCGCCGGACGGTTAGCTGCGCTTTGTCGCCGACACTCAGTGCTTCAATCTGGTGCGTGAAGTCCTCCGCGTCCTGGGGATGCGACGCCGTAAGCGCCGCGCCGTTCAGGGCTGTCAGCACGTCGCCCGGCTTCAATCCGGCTTTCGATGCTTCGGTGTACGGGTAGACCTCGGAGACCCGAAATCCAGTCAGCCCCGGCATCCCGACGGCGGACGCCACTTCCGGCGTCAGCACCTGCGTTTTAATCCCCATCCACGCCTGCGGCAGCTCCCCGCCGTCGTCCGACGCTTTTTCCGTGTCTGTTTTAACGAACGCCAGCAGGTTTTCGTCTTTTCGGATGAGCGTAATCGGGAACCCGGTTTTGCTATGCTCCGAGCTATCCAGCGCATGGCGGAATGCAATCAAGTTCGGGGTCGGCAGGCCGTTGACGCTTTCAATCACATCTTCGGCGGCGACCGGAGGCTGGGCCGCCTCAAACGGCAGGCCGGGGCGAACGCCGGTGACCAGGACGCCGTGCGTGTCCGGCAGATGCCGGTCCAGGGCCATGTCCGAAGTCAGGGCGCGGACCGTGACGCCCATGCCCTGAAACTCCTGTTCCGGGGACAGCGCCGGCTCCAGCGGAGCGACGCGCACGGCTACGCTTTCGGGCGTCCCGTTTCGCAGCAAGCGCAGATGCGCGATATGGCCGGCGGGCAGCCGGGCGACGCGCTGATAAAACAGCGGCACCTGCTCAAAAAAGCGGACATTGACCGGCGCTCCGTCCAAAGCCAGCAGCAAATCGCCCGGCTGAACGCCCGCGCGCCGCCGGAGAACCGGGCGTCAGCGACGAGACCAGCGCCCCCTGCGTCCGGCCCAGCTTCTCGACCGGCATGACGCTGAGGCCAATCCAGCCGCGCGGCACTTTGCCGAAGTGCAGAACGTCCGCGAAAACTTGTTTGGCAAGGTTCGAGGGAATCGCAAAGCCGACCCCGTTTCCGCCCAGTTCATTGATGCCGATGACCTGCCCTTGCAGGTTGACCAGCGGCCCGCCGGAGTTGCCGGGCAAAATCAGCGCGTCATGCTGAATCCAGCGCGTGAACGTCCCGGTTTTCTCCCCTTCATCCAGCGCCATGTCCTGCATTTCGGTCCCGGTAAAGTCCGTGAAAACGCGCCGGGGATTGGATACGATGCCGAGGGTCATGGACGACGACAGCATCAGCGGATTGCCCATCGCCAGCACCGGGTCGCCGACTTGCAGGTCATCCGAGTTTCCCAAAACGGCATACGGCAGCGGCTTTGCGCCGGCAGGACGGCGCAGCTTCAGCACACTGAGGTCCGACAGCGGATCGTCCGCCACCACCTGCGCGTCCAGCGACTCGCCGCTCGA
>JAABUO010007806.1_pt1 | contig 12166 bp, 14 predicted proteins | sample 5559291 | NCBI WGS metagenome assembly JAABUO01 (sample SAMN10711878, study PRJNA513372) | rock metagenome | isolation source: Antarctica rocks | place: Antarctica: Victoria Land, Finger Mt sud
GCCACCTGCCCGATCCCAACCCCGCACAAACCAGGCCCCTACTACCACAAAGGCAAAGCTCTAGACACCGAACACGCGATGTGGGGCGACTCGAACCCGCCGCCGGCGGTGTGGAGGGCGCTGGAGAGGTATCAGCGGGGTAGTGCGAGTGCGGGGGAGATTGCGATGGTAGTGGGGTTTTGCGAAGGGCATGGGGGGGAGGTGGGGGTTTGGTAGAGTCTGATAATGTAAAGTCTTGGCTTAATTAGTTCCATTCGGGACAGTCGTACGCTAGTAAAGGGACAGTCCACTAATTGACTTTCCCGCCCTATCCGGCGCCTAAAGTTCAATAGTAATTTAACGAGATATCATCAATGTGGGTAATTCGACTCCTGGCAAAATACACTAAGTCTATGATTACTAAGGAAAAATACCACAACGTCGTTGTCAGATCATCATGTGACTTGAGAAGCAATTTCACATGTAGTTAATCATGTATATAACATCCCAATTCACTTGATTCAGCCCTCTCATCAACCCCGCCGTCGCTGTTGTCACTCGATTACGACTCAATTCAATGCCGCTCAAGGAACTTTCATCTGTCGAGATATTAAAGCGACATGAATTTAAGCCTTTAAGCACAGTGTAGTCACAAGTTCGACGCGTCAATGAGGAAGCTGCTGAGAATGTAGTCAAGCAGGAACGCGTCAACAAGAGAGCTGAAAAATAAAAGGAAGCTGAAGCTTTAAGATCATCGACGGCGACGGCGACGGAGGCGAAGAAGAAGCTGAAGCTGAGAAAAAAGAACGTATCACAATCGATTGAGGCTTTTGAACCATTAATGTCGCCGTCATCAAAGCGTGAAAGAGATAAACCCAAAAGGTTAAAGTCCCAGTCGTTACTACGTTTTCAAATAAATTTCCTCAGTTACACGGGATCGATATAAGCCGAGCTCACCTAATGAATATTACGCGAACTTATCGTAGCCGCCGGAGTAGGCTGGAAAGTCATTTAGTGAACTGTCCCTTCGTTAGCGTATCGAATGGAACTATGGCTTAGTTGTGTGTTTTAATGTTATCGTTTCGTGTCATAGTTGGGGATGATGTTTCTTGGCTCAAAAGCGAGGCTGACATGACTACGTGATTGACACTTAATGGTGTAGTCCGAGGAGTGGGGACTGGTTGTTTTAAGTTCGAGCGCGCGTACTCTCTTCTCGATTGCTCCATGCGGTATATCATGCTAGTGCTCCCGGTCTTTCTCACTGTCGTTGACTTAGCATTACCATTAGTATGTCATTGCTTGTCAGTGAAGACGCGTTCAAAGCCTTTGCTACCGGACTAACAATGCTTTTCTTACCGCTCACAAAGTATTTGTCCTCAACCTCCTCAACCATTGTTCCATTCCATAACGGCATATGTATTTCCATGCATTCCCGTACTTCTCATCTATTCCAATTCCCAGCACCCAGCTCCTGTAATAACTCTGACCCCAGCTTTTCAAAATCATAACAACCACACCCTCTCACTACACAGCTTTACTAGCCCTTCAACTTACTCCAACACGCTGACCATGTGCTGGTTCTATTCCTTCACCTGGACCTGTGGCTGTACTTGCCGCTGGGAAACCGAACACTGCCCTGATGTCTTTGACGGCAAGCGCTGTCCTATGGGACAGATGCAGCTGCCTACGGGGATATTAGAGAGGGATTGTGCCGAATGCGAAACGCGGATTCGGGAGGAGGCGGAGGGGAGGACGGTGAAGGTGAGGGAGGCAAAAAGGGGCGAGGAAAACGAGGAAGGGGCATAGGCTAGGTTGAAATGGAATATCGAGTGGGAGGTGGAGAGATGAATAATCCATTCTTTTAGCTCTTTATGGCTTTCCGGTGATATGAGTGATATAAGTGAATAGAAATTGTCGGGAAAGCGCACGACTCATCCTACCTCTGACCAGGACTCATGCTCTGGAGTAAGTTGAAGGATTACTCTCCTGAACCAAGGAAATATGACTATGGCGGAAATAACAGTGCTAGGAGCGGAAAATAACATATAATCACGTAAAATGCTAGCGTTAGCCTTTGAAGAGAAATTGACGCACCTCATTGGTATCGGATATCCTTCATCCGTTCAACCTGTAGCTGTAACTGCTGGTAGTTCCCGTCGATGCTAACTGCTTCTCAAGGATGACATAACGAATACTTCATGCATTTGACTGGGACCAAGTCGCTGAGCGTGGGGGCCGGTTGAATTTCCGAAATGCTTCATCGTTCATTCCTTTTTGCGACTTTGTGTCTCCTTCCTACGCATGAATTTTCAAGCTCTGTCGACCCGAGCTTGAGCGCTCAAGCCAACTTCCGTCTGTTAGTGAAGGGTTTGAAGCAGGATTAGATATTTTCAATTTGCCTGGTCCGTGCCACTGCACCATCATGCTAGTTTTTCACTACATGTGAGTAGCAAACTCCTACCAGGTATAGATAACGAGAGGTTTCCACCACAATTATTCACCTCCACTCTTGCCGTTATCGTATTCGAAACTGTCAATCACCACTTTTTATCCCTGGAAATGCCTCACTGAATTAATGTAAACACCAAGATTCACCTTTATGAGCCAAGACGTCTTCACTAAAGTTTTCTATCATCTCCCCTCCAGAAAGCGTATTTATAAACGGTCCATCGTAGTTATTCACGATTTCTCTCCCATAGCCCATTTCGTGACTCTAGATATTTGCGCTTGGCCCCTGGCGGTAGCCCCACAATCCAGGATATAAAGTTCACATACGTCTCAATCTTCACGTTCGTTTGACTGTCCTAGCCGCCTCAATAAGACTTCTTCATCAAAGCTTCCCAATACCTCCTCATCATAGACCATCTATAAGCCGTCCTCAGCAGCTATTCACGATCATTCTTACACGGCATGTTTGAGAATACCCAAGTCTTGCCGTACAGCCTTGACGAGAGCGCCGTGGGCTCGAGCATAAAGTCAGCCTCTATGCCCATTGTTTCTTTCATTCAACAGAGTTCGACCAAGACATTCCTCACAACACAAACCCATTACATACTTCAAACCATAGCAGGGATATAAAATCAAGAAACTTCCTCACAACACCACCTCATACTCCTTGAGACGTTGCAAAAGCTCTCAACCAAGATCCTCCGGTAACAACACAATCTCCTTTTATCCTCAAGTATTCCACAGTACACATCGAAAATGACCTGGGAATGCCGGCAAGGCCATAAAGACCTCCCTGGAGACGGCAGCCAGCCATGTCCTAAATGTGGAGACTCTCAAAAAACCATACCACCGCCAGGGCCTTACGCAGGCCTGATCCAGGCTCGAAACACCTTGCCCCAACCCAGCCAAAGCGATGCACCGCGGGGTATTCTCGGAGCACCTACTGGGCCATCGGCGTCGTTTCCTTCGGGCTCAAGTTCCAAGGAGGCCCAGAAATAGGACAAAGTGCGCTATAGTGACAGCCATGGGGGCTTTGTTAGTGGGAGCGGAGTGAAGACGGCAGAGAATATTTCGGTCATAAGTCATGTTTAACTTTGATGGTGCAATGATGGCAGAGAGTAATTCGGTATGTGAATGATGCAAATTGTAGGGATCAAATGGGGTGAAGACCATCTCGGTATCTCTTTTGCATGTATTCTAGTTTATCCTTCAGCAAACCTCTAAGACTATATTTCGGCATGACCTACTGTGATTGGAAAGACACCGAGTATGACAAACGCATGACTGCTACCATAACTTTTCTCATGTCCAGGGCGGTATTTTACGGCCATGGTAGAAGCTCACAACACACCGGCTTCAAGCGCTGCCTCGGAACGGTAATAATTCTTCATATTCAAACAAATATTCACCAATTCAATGATCAAGCTGAGTATCTTACTCAGCCACAGCATAGCAAGCAGCGACGTTGCCGCCGCCAAATCTTTCTCGAACACCTACACCTGGTAAACACCACATCAATTATCTAAGCCTTTAACTTTGATAAAAAGCATAGATAGTCATCTCAAGACATGAAGTACCAAAGTATTCCAACCTTGTCTGCGCGTGCGTTTGTCACTGGCCTTGGTCTAACCACACAGCCTCAACATCTCATTCATCACATTCTGCAAAAACAGCAGTACCACGACCAGTATGACGAACATGCTTCAGAGCAGGCTTCAAAGCCAAGCGAAGTAATAGCCGCTAGGAACAATCTTCGCAGTTCAGGCGCCATATTTCGAATGCTTACTCGGCTTCGAGTTCTGCAAATCTCGCCTTTCGCAATCGATCATCGCTCAATGTAGGCACTTCAGCTACTGCTACTCAGTAAGGGGGCCGACATCTCTTCAAATCTGGTAGTTCTGGGGGGATGGAATGAAGAAAACTGTAGTTGGAGGTGTGACGTTTCCTAATCGGGGTTAGCTTCCAGGGCGGAACTAGAACTTGCCTCTGGACGGTTGAACCTCTTTCATTGATCCATCTCCCTTCTGTTGATCGATGGGTTTCAGTTGACTCGTTCGTTTTCATACATCTCTGTGTGGTGATGCTTATGCCAGTCATCGAGTTAGCATGTTTTCGGTCTACACCTCACAATCCATATATTTGGCTAACCAAGCAGAGTTTTCAAGCGACATAAGTTAATGCCATAGCTGCGAGGTATGAGAGCAATGGATTCGCTGTCACGGGAAAGGCACGGTCTCGGCTGCTCTTGAAGGCGATAGGTGGCCATAAGTTTGACTGTAGCCGAAGACAAAGAAGTGATCACCGAGTTGCTGCTGTGTATGGCTTTGTCGGTTTTGCTGGGGATCAATTTGTGTTTTTGCAAATCAAGCAATGACCGTTGTCAAGAGACATCCCCTTGGGACCGCCGTCCATTGTACAAATATCGTTTTCCTCATCTCATGATATTCATATTCCGCACCATTTTTCTTCAACAACAACTCCGAATACTAGTCATCATGACAATCCTAACAAGCGGCTCCGAACTCATATCCATGCTCCTTACCATCCCAGCAAGCGAGCTATCGAGAAGGTTCAATGATCAAGAATGCGCCATCTGCATGTCTGAGTTCGGACCGGAAACGTTCTTGTTTTGGATGGATTCACGTGTTAGTAGACTTGTTTGAAGAGCTTAACAAGATTCTATCCCCTCAGTCCCACTTATTCCTATAGTTGGCTGATCGTGGACATAGGTAGAGATGGTGGCGAGATAGGTTTGACTAAAGTAAATGGAGGATTTAAGGTGTTCTCATTGTCGAACTCTTCGTTGATATTTCTGTATCTGCTCATCGTTACAAACGTGGCGACAAAAAGCAAGAAAAGATGAAATGTGACAAGAGCCAAGTTGAACCTAGTACGAGACAGTAGAGTCGCGTTGTCCCTAGATATATCTCTCTATAAGGTAAGTTCCCGACTTTGTGGTCTTAGAAGAGACATCTCGGCTATGTGTAGTTTTGTTGACATTAATCGTGCGAGACTAGTGGCATTGATTACAATGAATGTAAGACGGAAGGGGATCGGGTATTCGAACAAAGCATTTATCTCTTATCTCACACAGCTAAGTTTCGAGCGACAAAGCGAACAAATTGACCGAACTGTCTCGGGCTCCCACCTTATCGAGAAATGAATAGATAAGTGCAAACTGGCCCCACGGTCTTTTAACTAATCTATGTTTATCAAGAAACTTCTGGAATGCGGCTGTTCGACTCTGTAGTTGATACTTTACACTTCGATGCAAATTTCCTTTATTCTTTTGAGAAACAGAACATAACACATAACTTCATCAATACTCCAGTGCTTCTTTCTTAGTACTTCACAGCTTGATACGACTCATAGTCACAGCTCAACTTAACAAGTTACACTAGTGCGCCCGCAAAGCCATTGCCTATTCTTTAACCTCATTATGTCGATGATCGGAAATTCAGACCTTAGTGACGAATTATCGCTGCATGCTGAACTAGTTGAAAAAGATCTTTACAATAAAAGACTTAAAGAGACACATTGCATCCGAAAAGAAGCAGTAAGCCATGGAATGCTTCTCGCAACGAAGGGAAAGGAAGATCAGTTTGAGGCCGTAGGTAAGGGCTTTGTTAGCAATAGCATAGCGTAACATGAACGTAAACTAATGCTCGCATTAAGTCCTAGGACGGCGTCTTACTAGCGATACGCATGTTCTCAGGACCAACGCAGAAGAATCAAGTCTTCAGCAAGACACGATGCAGCAACAAGAGAATGAAAGAATACATAGTCGATCAGAGCTAGTAGGTTCAAATGTATCAGCAGAATTGGCTTCATCAAATGATGGAAAGAGTGGACGAAGGAAAAATACGATAGACCAACCATGGCTGACGAGTACGCCCTACACAGCAAGATCGGAGTCCGTACTCATTACTAGAGAGAGTCCTGCGCTCCTAACCGATGATCAGGAAAGGCTTTTGCTTCGTGTCGCAGCTAGCAATGCTCAGAAAAATGCCGTATCTTGTAATGTTCGGTCTCGCAAATTACAAAATTCTCTCAAGCAAGCCACGTCGGGAATTTTAACAGCTTCATCAAAGACATCTTCAATTTCCCGCGACTCAGCACTTCAGAACGATGGTTCAGGATCATCGATAAATCTCACGAAGAATGCAGAAGAATCTCGAGACGAAGAAACCTCAACGCTTTCTGACTCGAGCAGTCTAGACGACAGTCCGGATATCTTACGCAAATTTACAAACGGTGTAGGAGATGGGTGCAGATACTCGAATTTAGAACCTCACGAGACTGATTCGATAGGGGTAAAGAAAGTTGCGAGAATATTAGCAGGACCTCAACATCGAGCACCTATAGTTGGGAACGAATTATTAGAAGTTGGGCAAGGATTCATGAGTCATTGTTCGAAGACATTGTACTACATCGGAATATTTTTCAAGACGCCAATTAACATTACCTGCATAGCTTTTAAGACAATGTTGCCTATCCTCAGTGCTTTCATAGCAATATGCGGCCTCACCATCGTTGTAATCCTTCTTATTCTTGACATGTGGGTTATTGGTTACGCCTTCGCAAGCAAGAGTTCCCTTGCTGTCTTCTGCAACTTGTCTCTGCCGTCCATACTCCGAGGTTCTTTTTGCTCTGACTTCGATCGAAGAATCGGAAATCTATCTAGCAGTGGCGGGCCAAAAATAATCGAGGATTTCGGCATGACAAATACCTACTTCAGACAGATGCTTTTCAATAATTAGTATCTCCACATGCTACCTCATTCTATAGCGGCCATTCAGGATACTATGCGAGGTCTTCGTTTTGGTGTCCAGCGATCTACATTATCGGACAACGATAAAAGTGAGTTCACCAATGTATTATCACAATATATCAAACTCAATCACGATGCGATCGATGCACTCCAGACCCTTTTTGCCGGTACTTCAAGCACATTCGATTGGGTCGAACTTCAGACCACCGTGTTAATTAAAGATCTTACAAGTATTGCAAGAGACGACCAATCAGCGACACACGTTCGTCTCTCAAGAGGCATGACTTGGCTCGCATATCATCGAATGCTGTGGCTTCCATTCGGCGTAAACCCGTTCCAGCAACGGCAAAGTGTAACGACTCGCGGCATTGCGCGCCTGAAGCAGCATGTACTAAGAATCGAGCCAAGGGTTGTCAGAGATATCTCTCGAGCTATCGAGCTTCGAGCCTTGTTTATAAGACTCTCCGATCTGGTACAAGATGTGCTTGCCCTCGCAGCAAATCAAGAAGTTCGTGCAACCGAAGAGAGTGCACTCGTCATTCAAGGTCGAGATATTTGGTTTCGGCTCTATGCCACGCTAGGTTTTAATATGAAGAATTTCGAACGCGTGGAGCAACGAATAAAAACCCTTGAAACGATCGAACCCATTGCGAAAGACGCTGCACAGTATCTTACAGGTACAATCATGACACTGAAGAACATACAGATAAAAAGCGAAGATCTTAAAGGTCGACTGAATGAGCAGGAATGGCTGGACAATAATCAGATACAGCAAGATGAAGAATCGTTTGTGCTCTCCACGGTGTGGTGGATTGAGAAAGGGGTGCAGAGTCTTGGTGAGGCACAGATCAATTGGAACGAGTTTCAGAAAGACTGGAGAAACCATGTGTTTGCCGCGCCAATAACATGAGGAAGACAAGGGTTTCAAGGTACGAGCATCGGCTTTACGTTTACACACTTAGAGCTTTTGGATTCTGGAGTGAGAAATTTCAGACTCTTTCCCTATAGCTTTATTGGTAGCTTTCATGTTTCCAGGTGATTGCTGCATGTGAGCATGCGTAACGTTGTGCGGTACAAGTTCACAACTATTGTTTACATTCATCTTAAGGTCTTACTTCAGCTTTGGATTTTAAAGGAGAGGGTTGAAAGGTGTTGCATGCTTAGGGTCGAGTTTCTATTGGATTTGCACTGATTATATCAAGCTTCTGGGGATTAATGCGGAGAGCCCCTTTATTCCTGCTCCTCTGCGGTATGTAACCTTAATCCGCTCTTCTTGGTTAGTCAGCTCCCGTAGGGGAAGACAAAGGTAACAAGATCATAAGCAACAGAGGCATCCCCTTGTCTATAGTCCTACGACTTTTGTCGGATCCCGTATGTTGTGGGATAAATTAATCGTGCCATGCGAAAACATACTACCGTAGGTGCTGATTACCCAAATAACGTTCGCCACCCATATGACGGTGATTTCTACCGTCAGATATTTCTCGAATCGCTGTGCTGAAAAATTAAACCACATGGAGTCCCATTCAAGATATTCATGATGTACTCTGTACTCTCAAGATACAGATGTAGAGTTCTACAAAGACGATAACCGAACGCCTTTATCCCGAGTTCATAAAAATTGCTCATTAAGACCGAAGAAAGTCACGCTGTCGTGACCTGAGGCTACTACATGTTCCTGCACCCAAGAGGTACCTTGCCTGTTCAGTATAGTCCTATCAACATCCGCCTGTAATCCCAGTAGTAGACCTTGACATGACGAAACTGTTACGGGCTTTGCGGTTTTGACACGAGAGGTTTCTGTAACCATTCCAAAACGAAAGTGAGCTGATTCGAGCATTGAAATAGGGTTTCTACAACGCTTGGTATTGAGCTCTTAACTCTGTACAAATAGGGTATGTCTCTTACTCTTAGAGTGGAGCGACGTCGCTAATGTATTGTATCCTTAGTATGTGCTGCACAAATCATCTTTGGCGTCTTGTTTCTTTGTGTTGCTATCATCGAAGCCGGCCACAAAAAGCTCTTCGAGAGTATCCGTGTATCTTTATGGGCAAACTCCATGGCGTGCACACATTTATGACAGAAAACACCTCACCAGCTGGGTGTCCGAGACAGGAGAAAATAATAATACATGTCCGATATGCCGTCACGCCTTATTCGAAAAGGAATCCGACAATTCCGGGGACACTCTTATATTGAGTAGCTATGATGGCTTGCATGAGCGCTTCGAATTTAATCGTAGGGACGAGCGGAAAGAGGAGTCTCGATTGAGTTTCTGAGGAAAGGCTGCGGGTGAGCTTGGGTTGTTGAGCTGGTTCTGTCTCGGCGGGCCGTTCTGCGACGATAAATGGGATTGTGATCAGAGGATTGATAGAAATTGATGTTTTTCTTCCAAGAATTGCTTGGTTGGTTTGCGAGTATATGCTTTGTGTAGGTGAAAGGATGCTGGGTTTTCTTTCCCTTGTCGGCGCTTTGTTGATATGCTGATAGGCTTTAAAGGTGATGGAGATTCGAAAATTGCATACATACTCACTTTACCTCTCCAGCCAACCCTTTTCATCTTCACTATCTCAGTCCCTGGAAATCGTCAATCGTTCAATTTACGGCCGAAAACTGAGCGCCAAAATGTCAGAATTACAATCTCTAGCAGAGATGAGCCTGGAAAACTCACCTAACCCGGAAAGCAAGCCGACCTCGCTCATGCGTCTCCCCTGCGAACTGCGCCTCGAAATCTACTTTCAGCTTCTCACCGCCCCCGAGATCCTCCGAACCCTCCGCGGGGACGATCGCAAGGAATACGATCCCCACACCCCCATATACGCCCTCCACCCCACCGCCATCCTCCGCACCTCCAGAACGATCTACGCCGAGGCCCTCCCCATCCTCTATCACAACAACCACTTCTCCCACTGCATTACAGCCAACGCGCTGCCCTCCAGCATACCTTTCACCCTCCACCTCAACATGATGCGCCACCTCGACCTCAACTACATCGTGGGCCACAGCCGAGAAAATCTACCCCTCAGTGCCCGCACGATTGACCGCACCATATCGCTGCAGCTGCGCGCCATTGCGGCAAATTGCCCGCAGCTCCGCACCTTCCACTTACGTATGGCCGAGCACCAAAACGGCAGCCCATACGCCGACCCAAATGACGTGTTGGAGACCGCCATGATGGACGCGGCGGATACACCACGCGCGTTTGCCGCTGTTGCGACTAAGGTCCGAGACTGGGTTTCCTTGTGGTATACCAATCCACCGACGGAGGCAGCCGCTCATTCCGACGACGCATGGGAGTGTTTGAGGGAGGCGGTTGCCGGGAAGGATTGCTGGGAGCCTTTTGAAAGTAGAGACTTCCGTGGAATTCACAGGAGGTCGGTGGCCTATAAGGCGATAGCAACCGAGTGGTGGTGTGATGTCGGGGAGCTTAAAAAGCAAGGGTGAGGGGGGTGCGTAGGTGAGATTGGTCAATTGTGCTTCGGTGGGAGCTTTTGCGTAGGATGATGGTGCATCGTGCGAAAGAACCTCGAAGATTTCCTTGTACGGACCATTAAATGCCAGGTTTCATTTCCCTATTACAGTCAGCTTCCTATTTAAACTAAAGATGCTAACTACATTTACAACTTGAACCTTGAATCAGATGTCGAGATAATTAAATCCCCCTTTTCAATCTCCGAATGCAGTCTTTGCACTAAGACCAAGTTTATAACAAGAAGTTAAACATAAGTAGCATAGACACTTGTAGACGAAAGGATTGACACAGATTTAGCTGTAATCCAGGCCTTTAAGAAACTACTGGTCACCATTAAAGGCTCGTGAGGAGCAGCTAGATAAATTTTAAAAAAGAGATTTTTGAAGTTATGCTCATCGACAAGCAAGTAGCTTCGTCCAAGGGCCATAGAAGGACATGAGTGACAGGGTTTAATGAACACGTGACCGCTGTCAATGCATATGATCACTGAACAGGGTTGTAGGGTCAACTAACAAACAAACATATACCCAACGGAAAGCGACATAGAAAAGCATAAGGCGCGTGAAGTAGAATAGATAGAAGAAGGCTTGGTCAAATAGATAATGCACTGTAATGGAGACAGAGGAAGAAAAAGAGGGGTTTGCTGTAGAAGTGTCCCTTTCGGAACATGTTTAGCCGTACTGTATTAACCTGAAAACAATTAAGGGAAAAGTGCGAGTTTTCTTATGAGACATCGCCTGTGATAACTCATTTAAACTCACTGGCTAAATTCTTCCGGTCGGTCTTCTACAGAGTGTACCTCGTGATGTTTAGTCTTCAAACCGCGACATGAAAAGGTCAAATTTGGCGGTACAAATTAAGATTATAATTGAATAAAGATGGATTAGATCTCAAAACCACAAATGCATCAAAGCAAAAACACGAATGAGACCAAAACCTTACCGCAAACAAACCTACTGGAAACGTCTCCCTTACTCATACTGTTCCGGCCGCCAATGCTGGTTATACCCCTCAGAATGACATTCCGAAAACCTCAGTACCAAATCAATATCCTCCCATGATGCCTCCCCCTTCCTCTGTCTCTCGAATGCCGCCCACACATCCGGTGGCGGGTTGCACACCCCCCACACAGCATGATTGCCTTTCCCCGGCACACCCTCGTGCTGATATGGACCCTCGCAATGGGGGACTTTAACAGGGCACGTGGGGCGCTTACAGGACGTCGCGGGGTGCAGAGCGGAGTACACTAGGGACTGAGGCGCGAAAGAGGGGGGAAGGCCTTCTTGGTAGGCGTTGTCGAGGAGGCCAGGATAGAAGACGGAGCTTCGACTGTCGGCAGGTGTTGGGGGTGGAACGGGTTCTCGTCTTGGGGTTGGGGTTTTTTGGGCAGCGGGGCGCGGGACAAGTGGATACGCGCTGGCGCTGAGAAGGTATGCACCCGGTGCGTCTCCGTCGGCGAACGACCCGGAGGAAGGGCCGCTTGATAGTCGGCGTCT
>JAABUO010007810.1_pt1 | contig 12160 bp, 9 predicted proteins | sample 5559291 | NCBI WGS metagenome assembly JAABUO01 (sample SAMN10711878, study PRJNA513372) | rock metagenome | isolation source: Antarctica rocks | place: Antarctica: Victoria Land, Finger Mt sud
CCTTGCAGCTGCTCAATGCAGGTGTCGCGTCTAGCATACGACATGAATCGGGTTCCCAAGCTTGTCTGCACATACAGCTTCACTGCATTACGGTTCTGCCTGCCTGGATGTTGTGCCATCGACTTATTTTATATGTGTTGAAGAAGCACGACAGATCTTGAGAGGTGCCTTGCAAACATCACGGTCCCAATCTCTTAATTGAGACACTAAGGATGTGTTACGGCAGCTTGCTTGGGCGCTTCCCTTTAGTCATACCCAGCTTGCTGTCTGCAATTTCGTTGAGGGGGAGCGGACCAGTTTGTAGATAAGCTACTGAAAGCCTCGCAAGTGAGCGAGAAACCACATTGTCACTGCTCGTCCAGGTCAGTTGCCGATAGAGCAGTGATCTGATCTGATCTGACACTTGTGTTCTTCGCCTTTCTCATAGGGTAAGCAAGTAGCCCAGATGACCTGCTTCCTTGAGACACGGTGTGTTCGCAACTACGCGTCAGGCGACAAGAATCCTAATTGTGCGCCAGAAGACGTTGACCATCGTACCACTATCTTTTTTGAGGGCCAACTTGTTGCCCTCCGCCCCCTGGAGTGCCTGGGCATTGCCCTTAAGGTAGCTTGGCCAAGGCATCGTGCATGCTGTGAAGCTCGGGCATGACGCATGGCGCACGGTGCCTGATCATCAGGTGTGTGTATGCAGCTGAAAAAGTAGTCTCGATCGCGTGTGGCGGCACAAGGTTGCAAGCGCATACCTTTGCCGCTTGGTGTTTGAAGACCGAGGCCTTTCATAAGATCTTTGGCGCCTTTAACATTCGGAAGGACACCCCTGCCTTTTGGCATTTCTGAGAACATATCTGAAATTTGCAACGTGAGTGGCATTGCGCAGCAGCGGTGCTTGCAACATATGCCTCAGTCATAACACAGCATGCAGCTTGCTTTGCTCGCGATTGGAGAAGGCTACGAAAGACTACCCGTGTCGTTCGTAACATGGCTTTTGCGGACCATCCTTCGCGCATGCTTCGCTAAGCCTTTGCTTTATGTGTGTAGATTCTCATGTCTATCTGAAGCCCTTCCTATTACCTGAGATGGCAGACATAGACAATAAGCTTGTGCTTGTCGATGGCCAGATGGTCACAAAGAGCGAATGTGTCAAACTGCTTGTGACGACCAGCCTGAAGAACTTTGCAACCAGAGCTAGACTGGACATGTTGGTCCGGGATTTGCCAGGTTTAGCTGTTTCTGTGCTTGATGACTGTACTGGCATGAATTCTTCCTGCGCTTAGATCTCCAAAAACGTGTGTCATATAACACCACATTTTCATAGTACATACCATGGCGTAAAACTTTGTATTGTGCATGCAATGGTGTGTTCAAAGTTGGGCATGCTGTAGAAATAAGTTCTATGTTGCAGGGCACTGTCATCTTGTTTTTTGTAGGGCACTGTCATCTTGTTTTTTGTAGAACGACTTTGTGCCAACATGGTAGCAGCTTTGTGCCATTTGTTCATTTTTCATACTGCTGTCAGGCATTTTGTCCTTGACATGCTTCACCACATACAACATGTGTTGGTGGCATGCAGAATACCTTGCAGAGCAGCACCAGCGCGTGCATGCAGACAACGGCTATGTCACTCCTGCCAGAGTTGAATTCACCACCTGCCTTTACGGATTGACCATAAGCCAGATGGCGGCCCCTCCGGATTTCATGCTAGCAGGTATGGCACACATTGCATATTGCAGCTTAGCAACTTTCAAGTCCTTTGTCTACTTTACAGCCTTTCACCGCAACTGCTGGCTTTGCAGACTTGTTGGGGGACGGGGAACAGACATTGTTGGTGAAGCTGCATTTCACTCAGGATTCAGTGAGCTGCTCTATCTTGATGAATGCTTGCACTCTGACTGCAAGCTTATGTGCTTTCACTGACTGGTTGGTATAAGGATGGCTGCCTCTTCAGCAGAGTTGCACCAGCTTATTTACAATTTGATTTTGCCGACAGACATGTTGCTTTGTTGTGGATGCGTTTGATTGCTGTAGGTTATCTCCCCACACAAGTATATCAAGGAATCTACTGAGTTGTTCTGGCAAGCAGCACTCAACTTACTGTGTTGAGGTTTATTTAAAGCATCCAGCAGGCCGCTTTGAGCCTTGTGTTATAGCAAAAAACATGGTCTAACAATGGCCTGTGTGCTTCAGGCTTATGAAGCCATTGGTCCTGATCCTACACAACCTATCAACACATCAAGAAGTGGCTCACAACAACCAATACAGCTGATGCTTCCTGGTAAGATTATCTCTGACTGTATGGAGCCATTATCTTGTAGCCTTTCGTCTGTCTAAATTGTACGCCTGATATACAGCTTCCTAGTGCATGTCTAAACCTGCAACCTAGCTGATGGGGGATGATTTGTTCTTCTGCAAGGTGCACACTGGTCATCACCTGTTTTGTTGTGCAGTTGGTCGTCTTGCTCAGCAGAAGCCAGGCAGCAATCAGCAGTCAAGGGCACCCTCTCAGGAGCAGTCACACCAAGTGCCTGCTACCCAAGAACAGCCAGCAGCAGCATCCGATGGTTTGGCAGGCATGGACGTTGGTGCTGCAACTCACCCAGCTGCACTTGCCACAGCAGCTGCTGACGACCAGCCATCAGCAGCAGCTGATGACCAACCGGCAGCAGCAGTTGATGATCAGCCGCCAGCAGCAGCTGCAGCTATTCATCAACAGCCAGCAGTAGCAGCACAGCAATCTGTGCACAACAAACGGCAGCACGAGACAGGCATCACTGAGGGTGGAGAGCAACCAGGTGCTCATGAGAGAGATCTCCCTCCCAGAAAGTCCAAAAAGCAAAGGAAGCGTGAAGCAGGTTTGACAGCTGAGCAGCATGATGATCCTCAGCAGCCTGCAGCGTCCATTGACAACGCCGGTGATGCACATGCTGTTCTGGCATCCCAGAGCGCTGTTGCACCGCTTCCTGATGCTGCAGCAGCCGAACATGCTGCTGTGCCAACAGCACATGAGTCCGATGATGCTGCCATCCAGGATGTAGCCACAGCCAAGAAGCTGCACAAGGAAGAGAAGAAGGCAGTCAAGAGGGCACGGCGAGCAGCTGCAACAGCTGCTGCCAACCCGTGTAATGCTAAGGTTGTTTCTGAAGCATATGCAACAGCTTCAGCATCAGCAGAGGCAGCAGAACCAGCAGTCTCCCAGGGCCACATAGACCATCCAAGCAGCAGCGTGGAGGCCCAAGATGCAGATGCTGAAGCAGAAGGCACAGCAGCAGGCGGGGTAGTCCCACAAGCCGCTGATGGTGCAGCAGCGTGCCCACAGCCCGCACATCAAGGCAAGTGTCATCAAGCTACTTGTGATATGTCGTGCATATTCTGCACCAAAACTTGCTTCTTTCTTTCATGTGCTTGCCGCAGAAATCTCAATGTTCCTCACACTCTTACTTTTGTGTTGACACTGACACTATGAAGAGAACTAGGCGCAGTTCAATGGTGTCCAGTGTAGATGTCCATTTGCAGGTGAGCAGCCAAAGAAGCTGAAGAAACAGAAGCACAGTCACAGACGTGACACAGCTGCAGCTGCAGGCACAAGTGCTGAGCCTGTCAATGACGCTCCTGCCGTGGCTGCAGTGCCTGCTGCTCCCAGTTCCCAAGGAGCTGCTGATGTTGCCACTGCCAAAGCTGCTGACGCAGCTACCAACACAGCTGCTGCTACAGCCGCTGCGGGCCCAGCAACATCATTAGCTACAGACAAGCAGTCAGTCACAAACAATTTTGCAAAGGAACTTGCTCCTGGCACATCACAAGCTGATGAAGCAGCACCAGCAGCTGGCACAAGCAAGCCGGAACCAGGCCAGAATCAGTCTGATGATGCAGCTGCTACATTGGAAGTTGTTGCAGATGCAGAGCCAGCTTCCTTTACTATTCACAAGCCAGCAAAGCAGAAGAAGCGCAAGAGCAGCGCAACTGACAAGGCTTTGCCTGGTACGCCAGGTGCAGGGGCAGGCACCAGCACAGGCCTTCAGGCTGCTGACCAAGACGGTGCTACAGCTGACCCAGAAGCAGCAGCCTTGCTGACTGCTGGTCAGCCAGTCACGCAAAAGCGGCACAGGCTCAGCCACAGCACAGGCCTCGAAGACCTCCCGGTGGCTGACCTAGCTGCTGCACCCACTGAAAAGCCAAAATTGAAGAAGAAGGAGAGAAAGTCAGCACAGGCAGCAGCTGCTGACAGTTTCCCAGCAGAGTCTCTGGCTGTAGCAGGGCAAGCCAATGTGCCTGTCGCAGAGACGGCAACTGCAACAGAGCTCAAACAGGCTTTGGCCCCAGAAGGTGCACCTGAGCTAGTCTTCCGGAGATGGCTGACATTTCCCGAGCTGGCTGCACTTCATGGCATGCCAGATATGGCAGAGCCAGGATTCTTTTCTGACAGAGTTGGCATTGCAGGAGCTGGTGATGCAAGAGCTGGTGCTTCAGGAGCTGGTGAAGCAGGAGCTGGTGAAGCAGGAGCTGGTGAAGCAGGATCTGGTGAAGCAGGGGCTGGTGAGGCAAAGCCAACAGCTGAGGCCAAACCTCCCAAAGTAACCAAACGGAGGAAGCAGAGCAACAGCAAGGTAAGTGTGGCGTTTTGCACTCTTGTCAACACAGTTAGTGTAACATTGAGCAGTTCAGCACAACATTGAGCAATCTAAAATTTGCACCTGCTCTGATGCATCAGCTTCTGGCTTTGTACAAAGGTCAGAAGTTTTATACAAAACTGGGTTTTCAAAACTGTAACGATTGTGGGAATGAACCCAGGAGCACAAACCGGAGTTATGTCAAACCTCCTTACACATTCAGCTTTGTGCCAAAAAGGACTTGATGTAAAGAAGATGCGTCCAGAACCTAACCCATTTACAACAACTCTGTCGTGCATGCTTGGAATACATTCTGTGGCAAAGTAAACTAGTACAGAGTGGTCCTGGAAAAACATCGATGTTATGTCTGTTACACATCATTCCTCATCATCGCTTTGTGCCTATAACCAATCCTGATGCAGCTGCCTGAACTATGCCTACCAATTGCACGTCAACAGGGCAGCATACACAACTGCTCCTGCTCAGCTACATAAGTGATGCAGGTCTCAAAGGCTGACCAGCTAGCAGATGACGCAGCAGCATTGACACCGCTTCAGGGCACCTCAGCTGCTAAGGCCAGGTTGGCCATGCCATCTTGTCAAGATGAGCCCATGGAGCAGCCAGCAGGTACTGCATGGTCATGGCCACACATCCAAAGCCGATGTCACAGCAAACACACTGTTACGTCTTGGTTGCATGTGATGCTTGACCATGATACACAACTATACAAAGATATAAAAGTGCAAGAATAATACAAAGGTATCAGTAGACTCATTCATTAAGATAGTGAACCCTTTCCTGCAAAGAAACAAACCAGATTACAGTTCAATATGTTTAGCTTCTTTTTCCATGACAAGAATATTCGTGATTGAAATGCGGGCTTAGCCAACAGGCAGCAGGTGCATGCGACGCACATTAGCTCCCTCCTTTCGCAATCGCTGCAAAACATATTTTTGTTTCTTTTGTTTCCTTTCAGGGTCCAACCAGCTCCAGGTAAGCAACATATTTTTTGGCCAAAATTATTGCTTACATGTTTGCTGTTTTTTCATACATTTGCGTTTTTCTTCTTAGCTCTTCAATGCCGGGTCATGTAGGGGACTGGGGTCATTTCTAACACCTACTGGAGTAGTGTTATGCTACTGAATAGCTACTAATAGGTATGACTAAATGGTGTGACCGCCAAAATGCTTTGCTTGAAAACTGACAGAAGGTGTCAAGATAAGGCACCGAAAGCATCATGCTTTGTCAGGGTTAAACACAGCCACTGTTTTGCCATACAGCAGCTGCATCAGCTAGTGAGATCTCAACATCATCAGCAGAAGAGGCCCGACAAGCTGCCAGAGTGAGGAAGAACTTGAGAGAGGCAGCAGCAATCTACGGCGGCAGCTTGCCGCCGGAGCTGGAAGAACTTGACTGTGCTGAGGAGCAAGCCATGGCAAGGCGCGCCTCTGCCCATGCAAATAATGGCAATATGAAAGCTGGCATTAAGGTAAATGCTCTGCTGATCATGCACCAAGTTGTGTATTTACGAGCATCTTCTCCTTAAGGTCACTCAGAAGTGACGCTGTCAGTATGTGAACAAGTTTGTGCTCTTGCTGAGCTAGCAGCCAACTTTTGCTACATGTGATACGTCATGGGCAGACTGTATGCTTGTGAAACGATTGGCAGCGCATTCAACACCGTCGGTTGATCACGTCACAAAAGTTTTTTGCAAGCACACAGTCTGCTGATTACACGCCAAGTGTAGCAGCAGTTGACAATGATAGTTGCAAATGCGCAATACAGACTTCGATGGTTGATGCACAAGACATTTCTGGCTCATGTCGACATCGTTTTCAGAACCTGAATTACTAATTGCTTCAGGTGCCAGGTTCAGATGGGCAGGCGGCCCATCAAGCACTGACGAGCTCAAAAGGCAACGCAGCAGTCAAGAAGAATGCTGCTAACCCATCTCAGGAGCCAGCTGCTACCACTCTTGCTGCTACTCAAGACCAAGCAGGTGTTGAAGCACCAGGATCAGCTGCCAATGCAGCTGTTGCTGAAGCTGTTGATGGTGCAACTGCTCCCAGAAGCATCAAGTCTGCTGCAGAGAAGCAGAAGCGCAGAGTTGACCAGGCTGGCACCTCTGGCAAAGCTGCTGCGCCAGCTCAAGCCAAGAATGTGCCACCTAGTGCCCAGGTGGAGAGGGACGAGAAGAGGAAGAAGAGCAAGAAAAGCAAAGCTGATCAGGTAAACCTTTGTATGAAGCTGAGCCGCATGTAGAAGTTGTTTATTGTCCAGCCAATTTCCTATGTATCTGAGAGGACTCATCGCTGGATGTTGGTTAGGTCACATAATGGTGCCTCCCTCTGGTATCCTTGTTCATTGCCTTTGGAACTTGTTGCAATCTCTTTGCTTGCAAGCCCCCATGTGCCTGGTGGGTGCATCATTAGTTGGCATGCTTCAGGCAAGGCCACAATAGATAGAAGCAATGTACCTCTCTCCCATAATGTGCAGCATTGAAGCCAGCTGAAAGCCATTGATTTGTTTCTGCATAGGCTCCAGCTTCAGCTGCAGCGGAAGGCGATGCACTGCAAGCTGATGAGACAGCAGCAGCTACTGCAGAGGGCAAGTCAGCTGCCAAGTCTGTAGCTGCCCTCGCTGCTACCAAAGCAGCAACCCCTATACCCAAGCAGGCTGCTGCACTTGCTTCAGCAGGGCAAGTCAAAGAAGGCAGCAAGGTCAAGGGAGCTAATGCCAGATTGCAAGGGGAAGAACGCACTCAGGTCAAGCTCATGTACCTCATCAACCCTTGTTTGTTCTAATTTGCTCTAGTTGGCCATAGTGCAAAGCCGCACCTATTTCAATTTGCGCCAACATCACTGCCCATGCAATCCTTGATGAGCGCATTTCAATGGTAACAGTTTATTGTCCGGATTGCACAGGTGATGGCAGATGAACCTGCTCATATTTTGTGCACACATGCACAAATTATATGTTCTGCCTTTGCCGTTGTTAAGGGAGCATTCATAAAACAGTTTAACAATTTCTGATGTTCTTTGTTGCTCATGAGTCCTGGGTGTGAGTCACACGCATCTTGAAAAAGCACAGTCTGGATGTGCTGTACATGCAGCTTAAGCAACTTGTAACTTCTCCAGGATGTTGAGCAGGAGCCACCAGCTGTGAGGACAGCTACTGACAAAGCCATCACAGCGTCCCCAAGAGCCCAATCTGTTGTCAAGCCAACTGAGAAAGGCAGCCCAGGTGATGCTTTACAGCGTATCAAGTCACCTACATCAGTTGGCAAGGCATCTGGATGGAAGACTAGGAGCAGGCCGCACATTGACCTGGATGGCAAGAAGTTTTTGGTAGACACACCAGCAGCAAATGATTCAGCAGTAGGTGGCTTTGCTGCGAGAGTTGCTGGAGCAGATGCATTGGCAATGATGCCTCCAATCCCTGGTCCACCCCTCACAGAGGGCATACACCCAAAGGATGCTGCCAATGGGGACCCTTCAAGCAGCAAACATGGGAAGCAGAAGAGCGGAAATGATGCATTGCTGGCGCAAGCAGGTGGCAGGTCACAGAGGGCAGGCGATGGCCTGAAAGGCAAGACCCAAGCTAAGCAAGTGACCTCTGAAGCAGAAGGTACTATACATTGGTTGTGTACACCAAATTGCAGTGTATCCCCTGCACGCCCAGCTCATTTGCGAAGCAGAAGAATTCATGACTAAAGATGCATGTGTAGTTGCATTTCTGGTCAAGCTGCTTGCATTCTGCGTTTAGATTTTGTCAGTAGCGTCAATGCCAGTGGAGACTAACAACTGCCTGAAGAATGTTCTGCATCATGATCAAGTGCAGTGTGCAGACAATGCAGCTGTGCTAGCTCAAACAAGCAACTATGCAAGCACGACGATCTGTGTGCAGGTGCCAATCAATCTGAGCTCAAGACTTCACCCGCCTCATCATACTCGAGTGATGATTCCTCCTCAGAAGACAGCTCAGACTCTGAGGAGGAAGAAGTGGGTCCGACACAAGTGGTGTTTGTCCCTGAAGTAGTCACTACTCCTGGGCCCCCAGCAACATCCCTGTCCTCCTCTGATGGCTCCAGTGTGGATTCTGAGTCTTCAGCAGAATTTCAGGAAGATATCCCAAAAACGCAAGAGGTGGTTGCAGGTAGCTGCATGCAGGCTTTCTCATCATTTACTCTTGATCGGCTTGTAGACAGTCTATGCAGCCAGTACGATCCTTTCCCATAGCTTGACGCTACTGACCGAGTAATGGGCTTTCTTATACGGGAACACACTTAGGACACTGACTTTATGCAATGCCTTCTGACATGAGACCTCTCATATAACTTGATGGAGGAGCCAACTCAGATTGCAATTCTTTTCCCAAGTCCACTGTTGAACACACTGTCAAACACATATTTGAGCGCACTGCTTTTAAGTTGAAGCTGTTGAAATACATAATGCATGATTCAAGTTGCTGGCGTGCAATTGCTGCTTATGAGATTTGTTATGCTGAACAAGTGAGGTGCTGCTTCGATTGTGGCTTTGGCTCTTCACCACCTGCCACCATGCTATGCAGGCTATGTATTTGCAAGGTCACCGTGATGCTGTGCTTGTAGCTTTGTCTGCGGTCAGCGGTCAGCTGCAGACCGCAGCTGTTGCCTCTATGGTTCTGCATTTTTGCTTTCTTGTTCACAACATGTGCCATTTGACTATCTGCCTTACCTGGTGCCGAGTACAATCCTGTCGCTCACAATACACAAGGCATGGATGGCAGCTGTGTAATCTTGCAGTTGCTTGCAAAATATACCATTGACAATCTCAAAGGCCTTTTGCTGTTTGGAAGTCTAGCTCCCAAACTATGTTTTGCAAGCTGTGTGTAGGAGACTTGTCTTGTTTGCAACTGATGCAGGAAATGGTGGTGATGACCTGACTGAGGCAGACTACCCCCCGGTACACCTCAACAACACCCTTCAGGCAAGTAGCAGCGGTGACACTGGATCAGGTAGTACAGCAGGCACTAGATCAGGTCAAGAAGAACAGTCCCCTGCTCAGCTTGGTGGCAGCAGCATTGGCAGCGGGTCAGATGAGGAGGAGGAAGATGACATGCAGTCTCTTGCTGACATACCGGGCAATGAAGCAAGAAGTGAGGGCAATGATCATGCAGAGGTACAGAGCAGCTTTTGCAGTAGTTACATTGCTGGCTTCCCAGTGATATTGGAATTTGCCTGATTCACTGCCACATTCTGCAGTGCAGCGCAGTCATGGTGGAACATCTAAAACATGCTTGTTCAGCCTGGCATTTTTATGCAAGCAGCGAATGCATTGACTTGAGATCCATCCGACGCTGCTAGTGAATGCAAAGTCTCTTCCTCAATGTCACTGTCAACAGCGGTGAGGCATCACTTGTTCTTCATTCCACAATACAGCTCTAACAAAGTTTAGTACAGCACTGAAAGCTGACAGGCATGTTGCCTTCTTTCTAACGACGCACACTGTTGTCTTGCGTCTAATGAAGGGGGTCCAAGCAGAAGAACAGCAGGAAGCTGCAGGCGGTGAAGAAGAAGGATCTGACAGTGATGAAGAAGACAAGCAAGAGGGCAGAGGCAGTGATGAAGAAGCTGGACATGCAGGGGCAACCCAGGCAGATGTCGTTCCAGAGAGTCCAGGCCCAAGCAAGCAGTCTGAAGTGCTGCCCAGTCCTGCTCCCTCCAAGCGCAGGTCCAAGCCAGCATCCCCTGGCCAGGCAAGCCCACAATCTATTGTGTCTCTCACTAACAAGAAGTTTTACCAACAAGCCAAGTCTATCTTTCACCTGGTGTCCTGAGTCAGCAATGCCACACACTTGCTCAAGTGTTATTGTCAGCATCTCTAGCAACCGCATAATCTTGTCTGTGTGTACTGTTTGCGGCATTCCCTGACCCCAACAGTTGTTGTCAGATGTCGATCAATTTTCAATAAACGATTGTATGTTGCTAAGTTCATCGCAAGCAGCTGTAATATGAAAATTTGCTATTTGCGTCGTTTTCGTAAGTGTTGCTGTGTATATGTGCGGCGTGTACCCTGCTGTAACGCAAATACTCAATAATGTCTGGTAGTTGGTGTGGTTTTGATGTAGGAAGCCTTTGTGGAGGCAGATGATGATGAGCTTCTGCAAGAAGTTGCTTGCCGGCCTTGGCCAGACTGGGGTCGTGCTGCCAAGCTTTCATCTGTGGTCAAAAGGGCTCTAAAGTTGTGCATCAACAAGCAACGCCTACTCAATGGGGAGAAGCCTGTGCATCAAGTGAGCTCTCCTGCAAAGCTGTTGACCAATGTGTTTTCTACTGCAATCATGTCTCCTGCTGCAAATACAAAGGAGTCTATGCTATTGCATTTGAACGAGTGCATTGTGATGATCATGTGTGCAATCAGGCTTGTTGCCTGGCTGCCACACAATTTTCGTATGCATTGTTGCCAGCCAGTTAGTTGACACCCATAGCTGCAGCCTACAGCTGCAGCTCCTGTTTCTGCATAGCAACATTTTGAAGAAAATTCCTGTGTTGCTAGTCGCGTTTGAGCCTATACATAGTGAGAGGATTTGCAAAACTGTGTATTGCTAGTTGCATTTGCGCCTGTCCACATTGAGAAGATTTTGCAAAGCTGCGTATTGTGCAGTTGTATTTTTGACATAAACTGGTATTATAAGTGCAGCTGTACACTGAAGACCTGCGGCCTGAGTGGTGGCCCATGCCAGAATGGAGCACCCATCAGACTGACCGCAAGGCTGACTGCCAGAAGGTAGATGCAATTCTTGCTACTGCATTTGCTGACAAGCCGTAGCAGTGAGCATCACTGCATCAGACAACTGTCTGGTGCCTACTTGTCCTGCTTAGTCATTAGCAAAGAGTTCGGGGAAGCAAGTCATGCTGAGTGTTATGGAGAAGGCACAAGATGGGTGTGCAGACATGCTAGTTGATGCTGATTTGCAACTGTGCTTTCGTAGCACCAATGCTCGATTGGGATGCTGCTAACACAAATCATTACCATTGCCGGTGCAGGTGTATGAAGCTTTACAGCAACACCTCAAGGCAACTGGCATGCACCACGATTGACCTAGCTCGAAATGCGTGATTGTCTGAAGGTTGATTGACTGTATGCTGATCCTGCTGCAAAAGGATGGGGTCGAACCATTCTGACTTTTCAAATAGCTATAATGCGTCTGCACTGCAGAAAGTCGGAAATCTGCACGCCTCCATTTTGCGCATAGAAGGACCTCATGGTGTCGGTGTTCGTGGAAAAGGTCATGCAGCCCGCTGCACAGCTTTTGCCAGTGGTACATGTGTATAGCCTCGCACGTACGCCCATGCAGACGTGCTGGTTCTAGAGCAGTGTTCGGGCAGAAAGGGGTACCTGGCCCAGCCGAATGGCGAAAGGGTGAAAGCCGAAAGCAGAAAGCCGGCGAAATGTTCAAACACTAACCATTTTTGTCGGGAGTTGTGGCGATTGCAGTCGAATGTGGTAACTATGCCAACTGAGTGCATTACGAGCGTCAGTCAAAATAACATTGTGTACAACCTGTGTATCACT
>JAABUO010007811.1_pt1 | contig 12160 bp, 14 predicted proteins | sample 5559291 | NCBI WGS metagenome assembly JAABUO01 (sample SAMN10711878, study PRJNA513372) | rock metagenome | isolation source: Antarctica rocks | place: Antarctica: Victoria Land, Finger Mt sud
GCTGCATCTGTAAAGACCTTGTAGTCTATGTCTGTGTATTTGACTGGTGACAACCGGTCCTGAAGCTCTCCATACGCAAGCAGGGCTAAGCGCGTGGCGATGCCTAGCCTGAGCAGCATGCCGCATCGGCGTCAGGGATCAAGCGGACACACCGATATTCTGCGCTGATGTTTGACCGAACTGTTTGACCTATCGAGCCATTCCGTCCCTTCATCGCTTGCTCTTCCATTGCCTTGTGTAACCATCATCGACGGCTCTTCAAGGTAGGATAATTATCGCTTTTCGGCATATGCTAGGCTACCTCCTTCGCACGCGCGACATAGCAAAAGTGTTCCACAGCGGGTTTGGAAGTCACACCAGCAAGGGATTTAGCACCAAGCCTATAGTGTCAAGATCTGCCAAGCAAGGCAAGCACAAGACTCAACTGCAAAGCATGAATCCAATCACCATGCAAAAGGCCATCTGGCCAGTTTTGTGCTTATCCACCTTGTATTCGCAGACCCCCCAAGCAGTACTTCAGAATTCCTGAAGGCCTTTGGAGTGCTGTTAGAAGAACCCAAGAAGACAGGAGTTGTAGGCAGGTGTGAAACACATCACATATGCCTCAGCCGCTTTCAGCATGACTGCTGGTGTCCTTTCAATTTGTTGCTTGCTGAGGCTTGCCTTGCTTCAGGTGGGACTGGCATTTGTGGCAGATGTTTGTCATGCTTCTGCCACCCCTTGGTGAGGCTTTGACAAGAAACAACCTCTTGGCTTTTGCTGTTGGCTCAATGTATCAATCAAGCATGGCCAAAAATGACTTTCAAAATGCTGCATGACATGCCAAACTGATGCAGGCGTTGCGGGCCTTGCTTGTTTTGCCAGGTATGACATGCGCACACAAGAAGCCATCTTGTCTGCAAAGGTACGTCACATGTACCCCACGACGTCTCCTGCATGGCAATCTGTATTGCTGTAGGACTGCCTTAGAAGCGCTGAAAACTGCAAGCATGGGACAAATCTGACCAAACCTTGTTGCGTGACTGCTCACTCATGTCAGATGATGCACTGGTGATGCGTTGCTGTACAGCAGTGGAGCAAGACTTTTGAAGCAATGCCCAAACATGTGCTGACAATTTGCGTGCCCAAATATGCAGAAGCAAGAGAAGGAAGATGAAGAGCAGATGGCCCAGCAAGAAGCTGCTGATCAGAAGCTGCAAGCCAAGCAAGATACACATACTGCAGCTAACAGACAGCAGCAAGCAGAGGTACACCTCAACTTGCATGATGCAGCCTCTGTTGTCCTGCATTTGTTCCCCACTTTTGTAGGTGCAGGACGCTGTCTGTTGCAGGTGATGAACGCTGTATACAACATCCTGAACATGTTGCCTCTGCTGATGCTCTCTTGTACAAGCCAACGAGGGATGCCTACCTCTTTGTAGAGGCTTGCAATGCTTGACAGAACTCGTGCATACACAGGGACAAACACACATTCAAGCTTGTTACTGCTTCGCATGTGATGATGCTTTGCCTTGCAGATCCATGCAAGATTGGAAGAATTGGAACGTGCTGTGCGCTTGATGCATGCCAGACAGCTGGCGCAAGAAACAACTGGTAAGATTGATGGTCACATGACATCATTATGTTAAATGATGCTCACAGACATGATTCTGGTGTCTGGAGGCTGGCACAAAAACTGCCAACATGCATGAAGCATAATGCAGCTGACAAATGTAAATGATGTCTTTATGATGACATCATGAGCAAAAAACTGTTGTGCGTGTACTTGTTGTTGGCTGAACTATCTTGACGCTCCACGTACACACATGATCACTAGGCAGCAGTTTACGTTATTGTATTACATGGTCAAAGGGACACCAAAGTCAATAAATGGTAAAATATGTTTGAGAGCGCCAGTTTGCTGCAGGTGGCCCTGCAGGGTCTGCTGCAGACAGCAAACTATTGCATCCTTCTGCCCACCAGGCGTCTGACTCAGCAGCACAACAGGATGGGACAGCAGCAAATCAAGCAGCAACTGCGCAGCATGTAGCACACAGACCTGCATCTGCAGTGGCTGCTGTCAACAAGGCTGAGCAACCAAACAGTGCAGGGACAGCCTCACATGCAAACAGGCAAACACGACCTGCAGACAGGCACAGTAGAACAGCAGGGATCAGCATGGCTTCAGACACACCAACCCAGGTACAGCCTAAGCAAGCAGGCGTTACACCTACAGCTGCAAAGTCAGTTGATGGCAGGCAAGGAAGCCGCTTAACAGATACCATGCCAGCAGCAACACCACCTCATGGTTCACCTGGCAATGCGGAATCGCCTTTGGCAGGCAGATCGCAGCCCACGGCTGTGGCGGCAATCCGAGAGTATGCAAAAGGACAGGTTTATACAGCATTCACGAGCGTTAAGCAGATGTTTGCAGGAAGGAGCAATCACAGTGAGCAAGGAAACCAAGAACAGCAGTCAAAGACTGACAAAAACTGACACACAACTGAAGTCTGTTGGGAAAATGATATTTGGACATGCAACACTCCTGCACATTGTGTGAAGGTTGACCAGCAGGCTGACTACATTGAGCATTGCAAAAGCAGCTATTGTTGATTTGTGTGAAACTGTGATCGAAGACAGAGGATCACTAGCACAGTGCGCTTGCAAAAGAGGCTCATCCTACAGTCGCTATCCAAAATTCATCAGTAGGTGCGTCTGGCTGTTGCTGTGGCATGGCTTGTTGGACTTCAGGTAGCTGTATGCAATTCTCATAAATCTGCTTTATTTTAGGATAATTGCTGATGTCTAGCCCCACTCTTGGCAAAGTACAGCGGAACACCTGGAAAGGCAACATAGCCTATGGGACAGCTGATGATACCAGGCACAGATGATGCTATGCATCATGCACTTCAAGCAGTACTGTTTGCAATATTGCATTCATGAGGCACAGGGGGAAAAGCAATCCGTTTGCCACACAGAGAACAAAAGCTTTACTAGCTCCACAGGATCAGAGCAATCCTTGAGAGTCATCCTTTGCTGGTAGAATTCTCAGCGCAACATGTGAGTCATATTGCACTAAGCCGACTCTCTACTCACCTGAGGGACTAAGCAACAGTCAGCAAGTGTAGGGAAATCGCCATGGCAGAATTTGCCGGTAGAGGCAGATTTCAGCTGGTTTTCCAAGCCTGTGAAGCCTTTCTCTGCCCAGTGAAGTTGCCACCCCTTCACGGTGTCTGTGTCTCCTTTCATGTCTGATCTGATGAAGTTGACCACACCACTATTGTTGAGGGGTTGCATCTCGCAAGCTATGTGCAAGGCAAGCGATCTAACCCGTGCGCGGCCCACAGGATCCTTTGGCAACAGCGCAGCTCCTTGCTGTGGAAAGGTCTCCTCAAGGTATTCCATGATGGCAACACTCTGGTTGAGCTTGACTTCTTGGTCACCCAACTGGTGAATTAGCAACGGGACCAATCCTTGCGGATTGAGGCTGAGATACTCTCCACTTTGGTGATGCTGCTGCTCTAGATTCATGACCTTGAGGTCGTAATGCTGCTTCTTGAGGTTCAAAGCGATGCGCACGCGATAAGAAGCACTGCTTGTCGATCTGCTATAAAGTAGGATATCGCTCGTCATCTGATACGTTTATGATACAGCCTCCTTGTCAGTTACTACACGGCTGAAAAAGCCAAAGCATCCTTCCTCGGGTGTACACAGACGCGACATCAACGCAAGTGGACAACGCAAGTGGGCATGTGCTCCGAAACCAAGTGCTCTAATGACTCAGCTTGCAATCTTCTTCGTCTTGTTGTTCTAGTACAAGCGATGCAAATACGGAAGGATGAGCTGCTAAATTTGCTGCTTTACGATAAGGATTGCTACAGAGTGAAAAGATTTCTCGCAGAGAGCAAAAGGTTGCTTTGCTCCGAGACCACAAGCACAGCCCATGTCAACTCAGTTTGCATGGTATAGGGTCTCAACTAATTGCAAGTGTCTGTCCTGTGTTCAATAGCTCTGATGGTCAGCATATTTTGCAGGGTTGGCAACATGCTGTTCAACACATCCTGCGTTTGGTATCATTGTGCCATGCCTCAGCAATATGCTCTCTTGGACAAGAGCTTGCACAGAACAAAGCAAAGGCGCCATCCTGGGCGCCATCTGTGCACAAGCTAGCTTGCTAGATTGCTCTTATGACTTGGCGTTTGTATAATCCCAAATGACATTTCAGCCTAGGTTTCAGCCTGAACCTTTAGGTCAACATTGAGTTTGCACATCATTGGAACAGCTTGATGTGCACAGAGCCAAAATGGCAACTGACCTTGCGCGCAGCATCGTTGCAGAGGCGCATGCTCAACACCATTCACACATGACCACAAACATCTGTTGAGTTGTGCTAGGCACTTAGATTGATTCAGTCAAGTCATTCATTACAAAGCAGAGCCGTCCTGATGTTGAAGTCCTTGAAGCTCTGTCAGGCAGCGTCCAGATCCGGATACTCCTCTTGGAACGACGAGCTCGAAGAAGAGCATTTTGGTACGTAATGTTTTTGTGCGTACCTGGGGCCTAGGCAAGAGTGTGAAGGGGAACGTTGTGTTGAAAGGACCGTCACCAGCCTTCGAGATTTCTAACAAGCCAGCCATTGCTCTGTTCTTGTCTCAAAAGCTTTCTGTCAGATCGACAAAAGCCTGAGACGAAGAAGCAGCGGTTGTTTGATGAAAAGCACTGTGAACCTGAAATAGACGAGGAGCAGCTTGAGCACGGCCAGGTGTATGTGCAGTTGCTGAAAGATCAGCACGCTGCACCCCTCTTTTCTTGAAACTGCGACATGGAGGTGCAAGAGGTTGCATCCCAGATAAAAGTAATGCTTGAGGTGTACATGGCTGGAAATTTTGTGAATGGCGATGAAGGTGACAAACAACCATTTACGGCACCACGGTACAGACAATATGTTGGTGGTTATTAGCCTGTCTTGGCATATGCACATTGCAATATGCATGGAGTGGTTCATATCATTTCAAACTCATGCTCAGCAGAAGGACGTTTGAGACGACCAAGGTTGGTTCAGGCCCAATTATGAATGCATTGAGGATTGTCACTACAGTACGATACTTACCTTGTCCAGATGCTCACAGCATACTTGTACTGCAGGGATGCTTAACTTTGAACGTGATTGTCAGACTAAACAAAGTTGGGTGTTGGCATCTTAGTTGTGACACGACAAGGGACCACAGGATAGGTTACGGCACTCTGAGCTTGTAGCACGCACTGATCTCTTTTGTCGGCAGCAGCCAGTAAAAGTTGCAGGAGTTTGCGATGCTGCTGCGAACCGTCTGTGCACAAGCAGACTCTGCATCAAAACCTATGTGTGGCTGTGAACACCTGTGATTGCATTTGGCGTGCTAGTACCATTGTCTCAGCTTGCTTCCAGTCATTACAATGCTAATCCAACAAGAGCCTGCACTGATTATAGCACATGCCTCTGACTGGCCACCAGTGAAAAGATGCAAAATTCGACCGTTCCTCTTGCATCCTTGGGGGTTTGCATCTGCCTTTGCTCTCCACCATGCCGAACACTGTGCAAGAGTTGCTCAGCATTGAGAGCTCTTCTGCAGCAAAACCCTGTGCTGAAAACACGCCGTGCTCATGCTTCATGAAGCGCATTGATTATATTGATGTGCCTTTATCATGTGGCTGCTGCGACTTATGAACTCAATTTTGCTGGTGGTGTTTGCTATGTGAGGATAAGGCAAGGATTTGATTGACCCCTGTTGAAAGTGTGAGCACTTACCAATGTCCAGTCACACCATTCATGAACAGGTCACTAACCAGGTACCTAGTAATGACTGCAAAGGCCGCGGTCTTTAGCTGGCAGCCTGTCACTTTGTACATGTGTGTGTTGCACACCGCGTTTGGAAACACTCAGGAGAGCTGTCACACCAAGTAACACACGGTCTTGTTATGCAAGCCCGCCGGCTGCACATTGCATCTCTTTAGCTCCTCAAGCTCATCAGCATGAAGTCCACATGTCAGCTGAAGGCTTGACGAAGTACAAACTCAGCCAGTTTAATCGCACCTGCGCAATGCCAAGCCTCAAAATGGTGTGGTGTATGAGTCAGCATTACACTTTTATTTTGGACTGGTTTGTCACTGTCTGTCATTTCAATACAGGCATCAAGAACAAGCAGAATGCATTGCAAGAATACAGGTGTAACAACATGTGCCACACTACTAAGCTAGCAAACTGAGCACAACACCCAAATACTCTGGCACAGATAAAGACAAAGCAGTTAGCTCATGTTGCAGCATGACAGAGACAGCTTTGAAACACCATCTCCAAAAGCTGCATGCTGATACGAAGCTGTAAGCAGGAACGCACCACACTACTCTGAAGCAAGCACAAACCGTGAAAACTACCCTACATGGTACAAAAGGTACAACCTAATCCTGAGGAAGGTAGTCAGGCTGTAGTCAGTGAAGCAAAAGCAGAAGAAAGGTACATGCAATGGATGATCGTACACAAGTGGCAATCTGATCTGCTGAACAGCTCAGCATGACCTAAGGGCAATCTTGCTTGTATGGCAACAGGCAACTTCTTCACTAACTGACAAGTCCCTGCCGCATGAGCGCAGAAGTCACCTGTGAAGAAGAAGGTGGTTCATTTCCTAAAGACAAACCAGCTTACTGCAAATAGCAAACTTAATGGTGGTTGTTCAAAAGAGATGGCTGCTCAAAGTGGCTATTGGGAGACCCACTGAGGCTGCCTGATTTGGCATCACTAGACCAAATTGATGCTAAATAGCTAGGGAAAGAACCCTTGTCACCGCTTGCAGTGCCACTGCTGTTAAACAGCCCTGCAGGGGTGGAGATTGGCTCAAATGTTGGCAGACCTCTACTGGTATTCTCATGCATGCCAGAGTTGCTGCTGCTGCTGTGATTGCTGAGGTTGCCCCAGCTGGCAACATGTGGTAGCACATGGTTGATGGAGCAGCTCAGCAGATCATCCCTCCTGGCATGTAGGTGCCTGGAATCTTCTGGAACTGCTGAGACAGCCTTTTTAAGCCCATCACGGAGGTCATCACTTGACAGAGATCCAGTCAGGCCACTAGCAGCACGGGACAGAGGCCCAAGGGGGAGGGGGATGCTTTCATGAGCATGACCATTTGTCTGCCTGGTGGCAAAGCGTGGCGCAGCATGCCCAGCAGGCGCAGCAGCATTTGAAAACGAACCGTCCTGGGGCCCCAAGCGCGCCTGCTGAGGCCTGGGGTTGCCTAACCTGGACCTGGCGAAGGGCATCTCTTGGTCTGTCACCACCTGCTGTTGCTGCTGCTGATGCCTTGGGCGTGAGAGGTGCGAGGGGCCTCTGCTGTCAAGGCTGTGTGTTGGGCGGGACTGCAGGGCAGGCTGTTGAGCTGCTGCGGCTGCTTGCAGCATGGCAGCTGTGGCTGCTCTCTCCTTGGCAATTGCTTCAGCTATGGCCTGTACATGAGCAAAACTTGTTGAAGCAGACTCTGAATGCACAGCAGTTGACAGAGCCTCCTATGGCAGTGAAGCTACAGCTGAGGCAGACCTACTTGTGACGCATGCCGCTAAACTTGCAGCCTCTAGAAAGCAAGCAAGGGACAACCCTAGCAGAAGACACGTGTTGAATAAGTGATTGAGAGAGAGAGAGAGAGAGAGAGAGAAAGAGATAAAGAAAGGAAGGAAGGAAGGAAGGAAGACAGCTTTGCAGGAGCAGTGTGCCAGTCAGGCCTCGACATGAGCAGGCACTGCACCAGGACTTGAGAATGAGCAGGACAGAGCCAGGAAGGCAGAAACCGTTCTACAGTGCTGCTCACATATGCATACATATTTCCTGGCAGGTAAGACATATGATGGCAAAATGCTGCCCTGGTTCTCTGCTGGGCACAAGTACAGCCAGCAGAGGTCTTATGCATACACATCAAGAGTTTGCAGCATGCAAGAGAAGACACTATACTGAACCCTTCAATAGAATGCACTGAAGAGAAAGGAAAGGAAAAGAAGGGAAAGGAAAACAAGGAAAGGGAGGGAAGGGGAGAGGTGAGAAAAGGAAAGGAGAGTTGCGCATTGTAGCAATCATGACAAGATCTTTCGAGGCAACAGCCTGGAGATGGGGAGGCTGACCTTGGTCTGGTGCTGGGCAGCATCTACGATGACCCCAGCCAGCTCTTGCTGGTGCCTGGACTCAGCAGCCTTGAGTGCAAGGAAGAGGTGGGCCACGTCACCCCTCAGTGCTGTCACCTCCCCCTGCACCACATACATGTTACTAAGGTATATGGGCATGTTACTCAGGTACATGGGCATGATACTTAGGTATATACACATGTTACTCAGGTGTACGGGCATGTTACTCAGGTATATGTGCACGTTACTCAGGTATATACACATGTTTTTCAGGTATATGGGCGTGTGCAGATGCACACTTTCACGCACATGCTGCCTTCCCCCTGCATTTCTTCAAGCAAAGACTTTGTACCACAGTTCCTGAGGCAGGTACCTCGCTGTGCATGGGCTTCATTCCACTCAATAATATCAATGATGCATGATGATGTAACATTGATAGTGCATGACGACCCAAGAACAAGTACTATGCACTCATCAGTATGATCGTAGTCATGCACGGTCGAATCAGGTTGTTGTCAATCTCTACAACCTGACACCTCCCTGCTGCTGAAGCCGCTGATAGACATGCACACAGAGAAAGAAGAACAGAAAGACAGGGAAAGCTAGCTTGCCTGCAGATCAGCAATCTGTGCAAGATGCTGAGGTTCTGATGCATATCCACCAGGCTGCTGCTGAGCCTCTGGCAATTGAGCCACAGGGCTGTTGCCATTCTCCAGAGCAGGGCTGTGTGAAAGTGTCCCAGCCACAGCGACCTCACAGTACCCATTCTGCCCTTCAGACTCTCTCACTTGGGCGCTGCCATTACTGCCTGATGTGGACACATTAGACTGTGCTTGAACAGGGCTTCTAGGAAGTAAGGCATTTGCGTGTGCCCCTGTGACCTGTGACAACCTGCTACCAGGCAAGGGCTGGTCCCAGGCATTTTGTCGGGATTCGTGAGCAGGGGCACTGCCAAGCTGCCCTTTGGAGGTGGATGAGAAAGCACTGTGAGAAGAGGAAGATGGCGGTGGACCTGGGGGAGGGGGTGGGGGCGCCCTGAAGGCAGGCGGTGGGGGCGGCCTGCTTCCATGAGATGCTGCGTTTGCTGGTTTCATGTACTGACCCAAGGTGACATTGCCTGGTCTCCCACTTGGCCTGCAAATCAAACGGAAATGCAATAGAAAATAAGCACAGTATATGTTATGCTTGTTGACACTCTGCACACAATGCATGCAGCAGAGGCCGAAATGTGCATGGTCAAGCTTCAGGGACACATGCTCCACAGTGCATCCAGGAACAAAATGCAGACGCACCACCAAAAGCAATGCATGCAGCACGCTTGATCTGCTGGTCCTAGACAGGCACGTCTGATCCCTAACACAGAAGATCTAGTGCTCTTTCCACACTGTCTAAAAGGAGTCCATGACTGAATAAATGACCACAGAAGCAAATGATCAAATAGACAAGCCAGTCATATCTATTCTATGACATCCACAGCCTCAATTGAGCTGTGAGGTTAAAGTCAACACTGGATAGATGATACATAAGACAAGGCATAAATTTGAGCTCATGTAAGCAAGGCATAAGGCATGACTTGCCTTCTCGCTTCCTTGCATTTCAGCTAGCACAAGCAAAGTCTGAGCCTGAAGGGGCTCCTCAGCCCCTATAGGTACTTGCATGTTCACCCAAAAGTCAGCATTCAGCATACCTTTCCATGGCTTCCACAGCTTCAGCTGAGCTCCAAGATGAGATGGAGGCCCCAGATGAGCACCGCCGTACTGTCTTCCCTGATTGACCAGGCTCACCACTCACAGCATGTGCAGCAGCTTCTGCACCACCTTCTTGACCTCTCAGGGAGGACTCAGCCGACCTGCCTCTGTGACTCATGCCCAGCTGCTGCTGCTGGTCAGGTGCAGAGGGCAGGTCAGTAGACTTGTCTACTGCCTTGGTGGCGTTCAGCCCACTTTTGCGGCCTGCCTTGACCACATACCAGTCATGCCTGTTGCCTTTGTCTTCTCTCAGAGCATCATAGATGTCCAGGCTGCTTTCACTTGCTGGCCCACTAGAAGTGCCAGCACTTAACACATCAGCAGGTCGGAGTGATTGTTCCTCTGTTGGTGCTGACAGCACTGCCGCCACATCAGCTTGTGATGACGGCTGATGCTCATGGGCTGATGACTCAGCATGCGCTGAACGCAGTGACTGAGGATGAGTCAGGGGAGAAGCTGGGTCGGCAGCTACCCCAGCCAGGAGTGACAGCACAGCGACCTGCTGATCTAGCTGCAACACAGGGTCTAAGGATGTCTGTGATGACTGTGATGAAGCCTGTGCAGCAGATCTGTCTGAAACCGGCGTTGAAGGTTGACTATCAGAATCTGACCTAGCATTGCTGGAGGAAGAAGAGGAGGGTTGAGCTGCGTCAGCTGCTGAATAAGATGATCCCAAACAACTTTCATCATGTGGGGTTTCATGCACTGCAGCTGCTTGAGCAGATTTTGATGATGTCACATCACTGCTGGCTGATTCATTGGACGCCCTCTGGGTAGCAATAGCAGTTTCAGGCTTTTCTGATGGCAACTCAAGCTGTGTAGCAGCAGACACATCTGCCTCAATGCTATCTGCATGATGTCCAGTTGCCGTTGCTTGCGGCTGGTGGGACTGAATGAGGGGAAGGGCATGTGCGCTGGCAGGAAGCTGTGTGCTGTGGCCCTGAAAAGTGGCAGATGGTGCCTTTGAGGTGGCAGATGGTGCCTGAGACATGGCAGATGCTGCCTGAGAGGTGGCAGATGGTGCCTGAGAGGTGGGGGGTGGTGTCTGAGGTGCGCTGGCATGTGTAGGGACACTGACTGCAGGCTGTGGATGAGTGGCAAGCCCCGCCTCCTCCAGCGCAGCTGCTGAAGCCTGCAGCAAAGCTCATAAGTTTCAGCGGAGTGCATGCCATGCTTGCGCCTACTTCAGTGGTTTCTATTGGAAAAACTGCAGTCACGCCTGCTGTGAGACATGTGACCAAAGCCACCCCTTTGCTACAGATTTGGAGATGATGGCAAAATGTTGCAGCTGCAGGAGAAGTGCAATTTGTGTTCGCCTCTGTGTGAAGAAAAGGCTTCTGTTTCTTTATTCTGTTTGGAGAGATGCATTTGCGTATGTGCATATAGGGTGACAGGGACAGGGCCTGAAAAAGACAAGAAAAGACGAGTAAAGACAAGTGTAACCATGCCGTAGTGCTTCAAGCTTGCAATCGTAAAAACAGGAGAAGCTGGATCACTGCAGAACAGCATAAAAGTGTGGCAAGGCCTGTTGCAGCTTGCAAAGTACGTACCTGCTTCTTCTTGCCCTTTTTGGCTTTGCTCTTCTTCTTTGAGCCAGTACCACCTGATTGTGAGAGGCCATCCAGTTCAGCCAGGAGTGCAGCTTGTAGCTGCTCAGCAGCTGCCTCGAGCTCCTTCAGTCTGTAGCAACGCTCTTGTTCAACCATGGCAGTCATGCTCTGTTTTCAGTGTAATGGTCAAACAAGCACATAGTGACATCCAATTTCTGTGACGTTCATGCACCTGATGCTCAGCTGATGTAAGGCTTGTCCAGATGCTTGGGTGCTGATACATTATACTGCCAGAGGTACGGCACATGTTCTGCAGAGCTTGCTTGTTCAGAAGCCCTACTGGCCTGTACTTGACAGGCTGTGCTGCCAACACAGCTGCTGGTCAAACCAAGTAGTCTGCATGCGCTGCAGCATGGCCAACATTGTGATCACAATGACCCCTTTCCAAATAATCAACTACTTGCTCAGGTGTCTGCCTTAGGTCATGCCAGGTTACTCTCTCTGTGTGTGTGTGTGCTACTGTTGTAAGTACAGTAATGGTTGTTTACCTATCCAGCAGTTGCTGCTTGACCTTAGAGCCCTCAGGTGCATAATCCAGAACACTACGGCTTCTCCTGTCCCTCAAACCCAGAGTGGCGCCAGCAGCCAGTAATGCCAGCAGAGCAGCTTCAGCACAGTTGCCTGCTGCAAACATGAGTGCTGACCTACCCAAGGCATCCTGAAGCACGCAGCCAAGCAATGAGC
>JAABUO010007812.1_pt1 | contig 12159 bp, 17 predicted proteins | sample 5559291 | NCBI WGS metagenome assembly JAABUO01 (sample SAMN10711878, study PRJNA513372) | rock metagenome | isolation source: Antarctica rocks | place: Antarctica: Victoria Land, Finger Mt sud
AAGTCACAGCAGACGGCCAACAAGTGTGGAGTGACCACGGGACTTGTGATTCTCTGCAAGGTATGCAAAGGTTATCGTCTTCATTTAGGAGGTTGGGAGGCCATCACTACAACAGTGACGTGCAACAGTCAAAAAAGCTGTGCAAACACCTTGGTTTGCAAACATGTCTTAGTCAACACAGTGCAAAGCTGGTCTGATCTTGGTCAGCCAAGCTGTTTGGTGTTGCCCTTTCACAAAGCAGGTAGGACTCAGCAGAGCTTGCCTTGCCGTTGTGCTTGTAAGCAACGATGATGTCGTTGGCTGCGTTGTTGGCAGAGGACAAGGGGATTGAAGTGCCATAGCATCCCATCTTGCCCAGTGGAACTTCCCTTTCCACCCCATTCAAGTGCACATGCCGTGCACCTTCTTGGTAGCTGTGCGCATAGCACTTCTGCAGCAGATCTCTGAGGCGCACACCTGTCCATTTGCCTGCAACAGGTTTGCCAAGATGCCTTGTCCAAGTCATATATTGTTTTGTGATGAAATCCACAGATATGCTGCTTTGCTTGAGGGGCTGCCGCACAACACCAATTTTGTACACATGTTGTACAACGGCACTGTCAGCCTGCAGCTGACTCTTGTCATCATCAATTGTACTGTCATTACTTGCATGCAGTGTAAATGTGACCACCAAGCCACAGACCAAGTTGGACACGAACGGCTGAGCTGCTAGCTGGTTGTTCTGAGCTGCAAGCTGGTTGTTCTGAGCTGCAACATCAGAGACATGGCTGAGCTGCAAAGTTGACCTGCTGATCAGCAGCTTAGTGGAGGTGGCAGCGTACTGCATGCGCTGTGATACCAGCTTTGGGGTGCCCGCAGCACACATAGCTTGTGGTATGATCTGTTAGCCATGGCGGGGGTTACACTGAGGCATGCGCAAGACCAATTAAAAGGCCATGCTGGCTTGTGCAGCTTGGTACTTACCAGTGCCCACTGCTGATGCACCCCAGCTGAAGCCCTTTGTCTTCTTTACCAGATTTTGCTCTTTACGTCTGTTGCCCACACAAACAAGGGTGGCAGAGACAGTGACCTGGTCAAACTTTGTCACGAGATCAGCCATGGTGAACCTGGTTGGCTTGCCCACAAGGCCAGTAACAGAGAGCATGTGTGTGTCCCAGCTTAAGTTGGGCACAGCACCATGGTTTCTGACAAAGTCTGCAAAGTGGACATTGCTGAAGTCGACATTGCACAATTGTGCTCAAAGCAAGAAACGTAGATGGCATCGCGTCATACGCAGAGAGGTCGGCGTGATGAAGCCTTTCTGCACTAGGTCCTGCAGCGGGGTTTCGCAGTTGAACGGGTGTCGCCCGGAAAGTCTAATAAGGTGTGGATGCCTGGGTATCCAGCGATCAGGTGTGCACTCATCCCTCCTGTCTATAGCAGACACGGTCTCATGCAGCGGCCAGTCTCGTCCTGTTCGCCCCAATATGAGACTTCTGCGCTGTTCATCGTCAAGCTTTGACCGAACGTTGGTCGGAACACGCGCGGCCAGAGCAGCTGCATGGTTGGGATCTACCCAGATGTCATATGCAGATATGTAAACAGAGCCGGCATCAAAGACTTTGTCGTCAAATGGTCTCAAGTGCTTGACCCCAACCATGATCAAAAGCTGTGGGCCCTGCTGAGCCGGCCAAACTCATACCAGAGCCGTGCCGGGAGCCGTTGTCGGCAACACGCAGCTGATGAGTGGAGCCGGTGCAGTGTTGTCGGACCACACAGCTTTTCAGCTTCCGCATCCCTGACCTTGCTAGACTTCGACCTTTTTGGAGCTATCACGTGGGCTTTCAATGAGTAATTGCCATTACTCAGTCACCCTGTAAAAAGTCGTTGGGCCAGCTAGAGAAGAAGAAGAAGAAGATGACCCATTTGACTCAATTGCAGACTTTCATCAGGTGACGAACAGACAAAGAATGACAGACAAACAAAATTATCATGAAAAATGTCAGAAAATTGTCACTGTGCGTAGAGAACCAAATGTGAGTTCAACAATTGGGAGTTTAACTCAGCATGTAATCGGACACCAGATACCACTGTCGTGATCAATGCAACATGTCGACATGGAAGTCGTCATACACCGACAAGGTGAATGTTGCGCGATTTGTGCTCAAGTTCTAAAATGACTAATAAAGCTACTTCGCAGCAATCATCTTCTTCTCTTGCTATCCTTAGATTCACCCTCCTGACCAATGTTGTGTAATAAGAAAGCTGAAGGTCGCGCACCGGTGTCTTCCGGCAATTGTAAGAAAATCATTGCCCGTAGCAACAGCGGCACGAAGAACTCGCTTGACACGTAATACATGATGGTCAAAAGTCTGCATGCTACGTCATGCTTGCCGTCCGACAAGCATAGTACCTTCGTCAGCCATCCAGATTTCCAATGCCGTATCGACGCATCGTTGCAGCCAAGAAAGCAACGAGCAGCCCACCTCACTGCTTTGCTGACCTGTCGGTCGGTGCTTTCAAGTCGCACCCAGACTGTATCGTCCATGCAGCTAAACGAAGTAGGCTGCTCACTGCTTACTCAAGCATTGCTTGCAGCGTCTCCTGGCGTGCTTTTAAGACTGGCTTCATATTGCAGGTCAGCAACAAGGCTCTGCTGGCGATGCTTTCCCATAAAGCGCAGGACGCCCAGCAAGTTGAAGAAGAGTTGCAAGACATCATGCATGCACTAGCAGCCAACGGAGAGCAGCAGGGCACGCAGTATGTGTCTGTCTTGCAAGTAAGTGCAGCTGCAAAAGCCAAAGCATCTTTGGTGCTTGCTGTCACAAGTGTGGAAACCATGGTTGCAGGGCTTGCTGAATCACACTGTACTTGATGAGATTGAGGAGCTTGAGGGCATGTACAAGCAAGCCTTTGACAGGATCATGAACCAGGTATGCGATGCAGCAGTCAATTGCCATTGACAATCACAACATGCCACATAGCGCATTGGACATACCCATTGTAAAGCACATCTTGCAGCATTGCACTGCTGAGTCTGTCAGCAGTTGGACTTGCTTCTTCAAGCAGACACGCGACATCTGTGTCAAGCCCTCGGCTCATGGCTAAACACAGATGTCTGAGTCTATATTCGTCCATCCTGGTTCCAGCATCTTGCTTGTAGCATAATATTTCGCTGAACCGGTTGGTGACGCTGGTCGCCTGTTGCGCAGGTAGCAGGCTCAGACTGGAAACTCTCTGTCAAAGGGCGATCAGCAGAAGCAAACCAGGAACCTCAGTTTTCAACCTGGGATGATGTCTTCAGCAGAAAGCAAAGTGCAAACGGCAGCACTTCCAGCAACAATGCATCAGCAAGGCAATCGTCAACAGTACAAATGACCTCTGGTCTCAACAGGGTCATCGATGATACATTTTATAGGTACATGTCAACAGCTTGCATGTGTGGAATTGTTATACGCCAGAATTGATGATTAAGGGCACACGCACACAGTGCAGAAGGCCACTTCACATGTCAAGCTGCATTGCATGATTGTGCGTTTGCTGCTGCTCAACATTGGCTTGACAGGAGCCAAATGTCTCAAAAGCTTTGTTACCGCCATTGCATAGCAGATTTGCTCACACCAGCATGGTTGTTTAAAGTCTTGTCGGCCATCTGTGGCAGTTTCTGTTGTCCTCTCCATTCTTCTGCGCCCGTGTGGATGATCCATCTACAGACTGCCTGAGAGCACCAATAGGAGCTTGAACCCAAGGCCATGACCTCCTTGCAGGGTGCTGGGGGTAGCAACAGATGCTGATCAGGCTGATATCAAGTCTGCTTACAGAAAAGCTGCCTTGAAACTCCACCCAGACGTCAGCAATGCGCCTGATGCAACTCAGCAGTTTGCACAACTCAGCTCAGCATATGGTGAGTCCAGGTTGTTCTTGTGCATTGTGTCAGTATGTCAATAGCCTGTGTCACTCCGTGTTCCATCTGTGCGTAAGCTAAAGAGGCAGCAGCACAGCTTCAAAGCATTAAACATCAGCCTTTAGGTTTAGCCAGTCATACCTGCCTTGCGCAAGCGCCTTGAATACATCCCTGTGCATCTGCACATTGCACTCACCATCAATATGAAGACCAGACAACTCTGAAGCTAGCATGCAAGACGCAGGCTACAAAACGTACCATCAAAACAAATCATCTGACAATGATTATGCTTGCAAGCAGGAGTGCTGTCCTGAGAGCACTTTCTTGAAATGCGTCCCACGCATGCACCTTTAGCAGCCTTACAGGCTTACAAACGCTGCTTCTCAGGCACATGGCAGTTATATATGAACCACTTCCATATGCCAGTATTATGTCATGTCAATATGTAACACACATTGCTTGAGTTCAGACATACTATCTGATCCAATATCCCGCCAGCTATACAATCAGTTTGGGCCGGATGGCATGAAGCAACATCAAGGAGCCCAAGCAGGGCAGGGCAATGCCCGGGATGCCTGGGACGAGTTCAAGCCCTTTACAAAAGAGAACAAGCGCACCAAAGCTAGAGCAGCCTCACAGGCCAGCACGTCTGTTGATGGTGACCTTGACGCTACAAGCAATGATGAAGGGTGAGCCCTTCTCCAGCATAAGTTGTGAGGGGCAAAAAGCTCGATTTGGCAGGTATTCATGTCTGCATGCCATTGTAGACATTGTTGCTTTTGGCCTGTGATACCTGTCAGCAGCATGAATCGGTGCCATTTCAGCTGGGATGAGCAATAGGCAGGCTCAGTCAGTTTTGACACAGCTTGTGTATCTTACACAGATTCTGATTGAGCCAACATGTTCAGGATCATGTATGTGTTGCCAAAAGTGGCATTTGTTGCTTGCATTTGACAGTGTCAATTACCAAAGGTACTGCCACAGTACAATAGATGACACAGTGCACTGAGAGCTGTGTGGTATCATTTTCAATGACTGCGTGCTAAATACCAACAGGCAGTTGGTGTGTGCACTACTGGCATGGCCATACTGACTCATCATGATTCTTCACTTTCGTGGTATGTGACTCAGGAGGGTTAGACATAGTATTAGGCAACAGGCAGTCACTGCAACATACAAAGACAAATGGAACGTCTTTCAGGATGCCGGTCATGGGTGATGTGGTTGAGTACCCGTTGAGTGAGGTGACCAGACAGCAACTACAGGATGGCAGAACACATGGGGTGGGTCTGCTGGTGGGGCGCAACAAGGACAGGGGGGATGCAAAGAAGCTGCCTGCAGAAGCCCTAGGGCTGTGTGAGGTGGAGCCCCTACGGCAAGAAGAGCCGGGCTCTGATAGGTGATAGGTCACACCTGTTGCAGGCCAGCATGGCTTTTTGCAACCTGGTGATGCATAGTCTGGCCTACATTGTTTATCAGTTGGCGCTAATCATGTAGCCAGATGGTGTTGGAACACAATGTAAGCTGCCTCGTGACACTGTATTGCCCTGCCTCGTGACACTGTATTGCCCTGCCTTGTGACACTGTATTGCCCTGTGCATGCAACATGGATGTGAGAAGCAGGGCTGTAACGACAGTTGCAATGTATACAGGTGGATACCTGACGAGCTGGGAGTATCATCTTTTGCTCAGCTGGATGATCTGAAGACCATACCTGTGACCTCTTTTGATGCACGCTTTGACATTTGGCACGTGGAGGCCCCTTTGTCTGATGGCTGTGGTGGGCCTGAACTGCCCGAAGAAGTCATACTGTGACAATGCTTTCTCTTTCTTTGCCATTTGCTACCTTCCAGTCTGGGGTGTGGAGCCAATTGTGAGCCATCAGATACTCTGGCTTGAAAGCACAGGTATATACTGTGAGCCACTAGTCACCTGCTTGCTTGGTCAGCTAGCCGGGTGTATGAACCCAGATACTTGTAGAAATGCCGATGGCATACTCTTTTGACAAGATAGCTCAGCACACACGTGTGCACATCGCTGGTGCATGCGAACAGTTGCAGATGTACATATAGTTTGTCAGCTGTAGACACAATTGCAAGATCCTCATTGGGTGGAGTCCACAGCTGCTCCTATGTCACCATGGCATGGCATGATCAGTGGCTGATGCAGCACACAGCACAGTGATGCTCAGTGTGGTTGGATCCAGAAAATCGTTCCTGATAATGCAGTGATGAGTAACAGTTGTGATCAAGATCCATAACGCTCCATACATGGGCCTAGATCTGATGCAAGTTTGCAATAAAACAGGTAATTCAATAGCACACTACATGGCCAGCTACAATGTATACCTGTCTTGAAGTCATGAGCAGTGGGCTCAACCTCAGTCACAGTGTTCAAGAAAGGAAGCTCATAGACATTGAGTAGCGCCGGAATGTGGAGATACACACCACCAGGCAATGCATGTTTACATTGTGGGTGTTGACACATGGTAATGTGATCCACAACACGACTTCCAGAGATGAATAAAAGTCTCTAAGCATGAGAGCAAGTAGACAGTCACACAGAGGGCAAGACTGTTTAGTCATGAGCGCTTGAGGTCTGCTTAGGATGCTTTTCAGCAAATTTGCTTCAACAGCTGAGAAACTGTGTTGCGGTTAGAAGTACACTAATGACCTGTTGATACAGTGAAGAAAGGCTGGTGAAACAAACCACGATAATATCTGGTGTGCCAGAGTTCCTCATAATGCTTCACTTGTCTGACTTGCCTGATATATCCTTGCTACCATCACCCATAACCTCGCCAAGCTTTTTGGCAATGGCAGCGTTTGGGAAGATGCCATCAGTGTTCTGCAACCACAACACTGTCACAAAGGGGTACCACCAAGCTGCACTTGACGCTGCACAGAGTGACAATTTGAAGACAAAAAACAGCTGACTTTCAACTTCAGACCTGGCCCTCATGAAATCCAGCTGAGCGAGAAGCTTTCCTGCCCCCACTTTCACGATGATCGGCACCACGTTCTGCTGCACCGTGACTCTCCTCGCTGAGGCTGTCATTTTTCTGCGATGATGATGCTTCCACACCAGGGTGCTGCAACAATCAGTAAGCAATCAACACCACAAGCCACCGTTCACTCATGCTCGCTGCTGACGTCGTGCCACTGCATGCTGATTAATGATGGGAGCACCTGCATCCTGTTGCCCAGCAAGTACGTAGCCGCTCCAGCAAGCCCTCCAGCGACGCAAATGTATAGTGGCACTCGCTTTGCTTGGTACCATCGCTGTCCTGCTGGGACTACACTGGCTCTGCTGCTGATGCCAGGCATAGTGAGGTCAATCGATCACTCACAGTGTGTCTGATGTGCGTGTGATGTTGTGTGATGACAGTGCCTTTACAGCCTGGTGCCCGACTCCACGTACGGCGTGCAACGTAAAGCTCACGTGCAGAACCGTCGGGCGGGAACCCGTGGTTCAAAAGCTAGTGGTATGAGGCTCATACTATGAGCGGTTGATCAGTTCCCGAAACTGCACTCAGAGCTTCAGCAAAGCTCGGTGAACTTTCGGGATCAGTGTGTACGTGTGAAAGTGTCACTGCAAATTCTGTCTGCACGCATGTAGGGGCTTCCATATGCATGTCGTAGGTGTCAAATTATAATTACAATACGGGCTGGCTGAGTACTGACATACTGCAAGCTGTCAGCTGTAAAGGGACATGAGGCTGAGCCTAGGTCAAACTGTTGGAAGCTGCCGGCTACGAGCTCAGGCAAGTTTCCTTGAAAGACTGGGTCATAGAGGTTTCAAGCAAGTTTGGGCATTCGCAATGTGAAGTCAGCTTTTCCATAAACTCGCTCGCTGTCATGCGGGAGGCTGGCCACTGGATGATGCAGGGTTCACTGGCATGCTCAGGCCTTCGGGCTGGAGACTGTAGGAGCTGGCCGTCTGATCTTAGCCCCTCCCCAGTACACCCCGAAATTGGGTTTTAGCCTTCGGTGGGGAAATTAGGTTAATTCGGTGGGGGGCGGATTGACCTCTGACCCTCCTGTTTGAGCCCCAGTAACTCGTCCGGTTTTAAAGGTCTTGCCAAGGTCGTGCCGTGAAGTTGTACGGAAGCCGTTGTTACTCATAAGGGGCTTGAAATTTGTGTATCGGCCCTTGGGCATACACGGCTTTTAGTTTGTTTCTCGGACGATTGCTTCGAGTTCAACCCGCATTCTCCCACTCCGATTTTCAGCTGTTCCCGTTCTGTCAGTATGGCGGCTCTCATTGAGTCAACGACACTTCCTGTCACAGCACTGTATGCCGGGCTCTTGTCCATCCTCTTCTCTTACTTGGCTTTGCGCGTGGGCCTGACCCGTGCGAGCAATGGCGTCATGCACGGTGACGGAGGAAAGCAGGACATGGTTCGCAAGGCCAGGGTAAGTGACCTGTCAGCTGACACAGTCTCGATGGACGATCTAGGTCATCGCGTGCGGTCTACGAAGGTTGTTTGTGTCTGTACAGGCTCAGGGCAACTTGGCCGAGTATCTGCCAGTCTTCTTGATCTTGCTCGCTCTGCTGGAGCTCAACAAGGGTCTGAGCTCCTACTTTCTGCACCTCCTAGGGATTGTTTTTACAGTGGCCAGGATTTCACACGCTGCTCAGCTGTCCTTCCCTGACTCGTTTCCCAAGCAGTGCCGCGAATTTGGATTTTTGGCAACAGCGGCCATCTTGTCTATTCTTGGGCTGTTCAATTTGATCAGCTACACTACAACCCCCAAGCACTAGCTTCAGTAAGGCTGCTTGACCTTGCCAGCAATGTGCTGCAGCATGTTCGCAACAATGCACAGACAACTATACAAATAAATGATTTCGTGTCAAATTATTTACCTGGCAACTCGCTAGTGCTGTGATACTTTGTGCCTTGTGCGACGTTGTTGATGTTACCCTTATTAGAGTTTTCCACGCCATTGCGCAAAAAGCAACAGTGCTTGCTGTAACTGTGTCCAGTATATACAAGCTGTAAGCATCCGACCTGCTTTGGTGCCTGACTTTGTACCTACCAAGACATGGTAAGAGACGGCTTGCTTTTAGTACATCCCTTCCAGTAACAAAGACGTTGGCATCTGATGATCCTAGCGGTGCAGTTCAGATTATCATATCATGAAGGTGCAGCGCATACCGCTACGAATCAGTTGTTGTCGTTGCACTTGCTTGTTCAGGCCTCTGTCGGTTTGGCTGCTCTGTGCCAGCAAATATCAAACCTCGGAAGGGGCAATTGGTCCTAATAGCTGACCTGCGTGGCCAAGTAGTATCACCGACATGACTTGTGTTGACCTAAGCTCAGCCTCAAGTTTCTGTACAGCTGTCTGCTTGCAGTATGTCAGCACTCAGCCAGCTCCTGTTGTGATGCAGTACTTCTGGCATGCACATGAATCCCCTACATACCTGCAGACATATTTTGCAGTGATATTTGTATACGTACACACTACTCCCGGCAGTTTACCGAGCTTTGCTGAAGAGTGCAGATTTCGGAACTGGTCATTGGATTCTACCACTAAGACAGAGACAATGGCAACGCAACAATGTAGCTCAGATTAGCATATCATAGGTGGACACTGCGCAAAGTCACGAATCAACTGATTTTGTTGTTGCAGTTGCTTCTCCAGGCTTCTGCTGGTTTGGCTGCTCTTTGCCAGCAAAGTACAAGCCTGTGGCAGTGGCAATTGGGCCTAATAGCTGACCTGCGTGACCAAACTGTAGTGTCAACGACACGACTTCACCCTGTTGCTGCAAACCATGAGTCATGACAATGCCTCACTCCGCAGGGGTGACACCCACCTCAGACTTCACTGCCCCTTACCAGAAGAACACAATTGCAAGACATCCAACTATCTAAGCGTGATCGCATGCAGCACAGGATCTTACCACATAAGTTTGGTGCAGAGACCACAGCCAAGGCTGTGAGATAGGGATTAGGTGTATGTCTCAGATAGTAACCCTACAAGACAGAGCTCAATATAGTCATGCTGTCAGCTGCTCACATGCCTCAACGCAGCTTAACACGGCCAATGCATCATGACCACATGACATACCACTGTGAGCTGCAGGGGCATGGTCCCAAGGGCACCCACAGCAGCCCCAAGAGCAAATCTGGCTGGTGGCACACCAGTGAATCCACAGACAAGGCACAAAGGTCCCCTAAAGCCTAGGGAAAATCTCTGTATTGCCCCTGCAAGATACCACATCGAGCAGGACTTGCACCAACAGTACACAAAATGTCCAGTAGGGCAAAATGGTCACATAAACAGGGGTTCATCAAGTACATCATTCACTGTATAAGACACGACTTTGGCTATGAAAGCAAGCTTTTTACATACACGCAGTCTTCCCTACACAGCCATGACTGAATTTGCAGGATGCTTTTCAAGCATGCTCTGTATGTCCTTGTCTCAGAAAAGGACAGCAGATAATTCTGCAGATACCAAATGGGTGTAGGTGCGTGCACACCTATTGTTCTGCTGCGTTTGTTGATGACGTTGATTGCTCTGTCAAAGCTATTGGAGTTGCTGCAAGGACACACAGTGTTGATGACAAGAAATGTGAAATGGGCAGCATAAAGCAATTCAGCTGGGATGATATGCAAGGGTATTACCCTTCACCAGGATCATACCTGAATAACGAGTTCTTCAGGCTCTTAAAGAATCCTTTTTGCAGTGCAACTCCCATAAAGAATGTCACCTGCACAAGCAAAAGTTGTTCAAAATGTGAACTGAGCTTTGGACAGCGCTGTGACCGGTTGAGCATGCCCATCCCTCAAGATCCAACATCGACACTGCCTCAAACAGACAAATGATCGCAGCCAGTCTAGGTGATGCCTTACGGGCCCCTACACCAGCCATAGACCAGCCAATGATGCTAACACAGAACAGGGGATGGGGCAAATTGCATGACAGTCGGCATGATGCTTATGGTAATGCACTTTGGCATGTGTTCCAAGCAGAAGCTTACCATGTCACTCACCACCACACCAAAGTAGACAATGCTCAGTACATAAGCAATGCCTTGCCAGCCACCATATACCCCTTTGAAGATGTTTGACCCCACCCAGACGACAAGTGCATCTTCGCTGCACTGCAAAGAAAATTGCATGTCATGCTGCTGACTTTGGGCATGCTGATAACCATGCATGCATGCATGAAGATCAGCTCAGAAAGTTGACTTGTCTGTACTCACAGGAATGCCAAAGCCTGCTGCTAGCATATATACAAGGTATAGAGGAGGTGGGGCTGTTTCGAGGAAGACAGCCAGGGACGCCGCACCTCCCTGCATCAAAATGGAGTTCGTCTAGCTTGCGACTGAACGACACCCGGCAAACAGCACACTCAGGGCCCTTGCCTTCAGCTGAGATATGGTCTGCCATATATCAATGCTGGCATGCACGCTGACGAGCCTGCTCCGTGTTTGACGAGGTCTGCGCATTCTGCGGGATTGATGCAAAAGGCCAGGCTGTGTAGCAAACGGATGAGCAGGTCTGCATCCCGGTATGTAAACTCGTGCTGCAGCGGGCAAGTGACGCCGCACGACGCTGCTCTGCATGCCGTGCAGCAAATGCAATGGTGCAACGATGCAAAAGGGCCGCTTGTTTAGTCTGACCTAAGCTCTTGCTCGACGGACAAGGAGCGTTGCAAGGCAGCAATTTGGTCAAGCTTGTCCCGTCTGCAACTCGACCTCAACAAGTGCAGACTCGATCCCTGCTGGTTGCTGCGCTCAGAAGGCAATGCAACAGGTTTTGAAGAACGCTGACAGCTGCAGGACAACGCTTGCTGGACAACAACTGTGGGCAACTTGACCAAGGTGAGCCAGCACGGACACCGTACCAATGCTCCGTGAGGGGAGCTCCCAAGACAGCTGCCTACCTGCTGCTGAAACATGAACGACGCTCCGTCAGTATGGACCTGACGAGTTGAGAGAGTTTGTGTCATGTCAATGCTCGTGACAAGGTTCTGGTCACGGCTGTGATCTGTAGCTGCGGTTGATCGGTTGATCCGTTGATCAGTCACCCAGAGGACGCCACCATTCCGTCACTACCACGGTGTCCCTGCCAGCTTGAGTCTTGTTGAACACATTTACCATTGCTGAGGGAATGGATGAAGACCAGAGGAAACAGAAACTGCTACCTGGACGGCCTGATTCTGCAAAGGACAACAGTCCTTCTGCTCCTCGACTAGGTTCTATCACTGGCAGAGGAAGCTGGAGACTACAAGCTAACAGGCCTACAAGCGCCGGCGGTCCAGAGG
>JAABUO010007813.1_pt1 | contig 12158 bp, 15 predicted proteins | sample 5559291 | NCBI WGS metagenome assembly JAABUO01 (sample SAMN10711878, study PRJNA513372) | rock metagenome | isolation source: Antarctica rocks | place: Antarctica: Victoria Land, Finger Mt sud
CTCGACGAGGCCGGCGAGCCCGCCCTTGCGCTCGGGGGCCGGGGCGACGACGGCGTAGCCGGAGAGGTCGGGGACGTGCGTGCGGGCCACTTCCCCCTTGACCCAGCCGAGCGTGTCGCCGGCCACGTCGGACAGTTCCGGGTCGTCGGTCGTGACCAGGGCGCGTATGCCGGCGATGGCGTCGTCCGGAGCGGTCGGGGTGCTCTCGATCACGGCCTGCAAGGGTTGGGCGTGAGCCAGGCCGTGGACGAGCGCGGCGAACTCGCGGCAGACGCGCTCCTGGTCGTAGGGGCCGAGCGCCGAGAGGTTGAGGAACGCATCGACGCGCACGACGGCCAGGCACGTCCCGTCCGCGAAGACGATGGTGCCGTCCGGCTCGACCGTGAACCGGCCGGAGCCGGACGGCAGGGGAAGCGGCGTGCGCAGGCGACCCGATCGCGCGGCTTTAGCCGCGTCTTTGTCGGCACGCCGTCGGCGACCGTTGTCAGGCCCCGTGGCTGGCTCGGCGGCCGGGGAGGGCGGCGACGACGGCGCGGATCGCGGCGGCGACGCGGGCGCGCGCGACGCGCACAGGCGGGCCAGCGAACCGGGCACGCGGGGTGCGGGGACGCCGGGGCGCGAAGGGGAGGGGGTCGGTGTGGGTGCCATGGGCGGGCTCCTTGCGGTAGACGTGGCGATGGAACGGGTAGAGCAACTGCTGGCGCACGACGGGCTCGCGGCTGGGATCGGCGGCGGCGTAGCACAGGACGGCCGCGATCCCGCCGACGAACCCGGTCAGGATCATGCGGCCGGCGAGGACGCCGAACGACGACGAGCCGGGTAGGTAGCCGCTCACCCACCACAGGGCGACGGCGGCCACGAACGCGCAGAACAGCGCCACGATCTGCGCGATGGTGAGGTTGCCCGGCCCGCGCCAGGGCTGGTTGGGCACGCGCGGGCTACGGCGGTTGCGCTGGGTCTGCCTGGTGTCCATGGGCGATCTCCACAAGAAAAGCGGCGGCGGACGTCGGCCGCGTTGAACAGCCGGGTCCACCGCCGCTGATGGCCGGGTGGCTCCTAGATGTGCGCGCCGGTCTTGCCGGCGAGGGCGGCGGCGAAGACGCGGATCACCAGGAGCAGGATCATGCCGATCCAGGCGCCGCGCGTGATATCGCCGCCGTGCTTGTAGCCGATCACGCCGGCGGTGGTGCCCATGCCGGTCCCAATGATGCCGAGGCCCACGGCCCCGAGGACGAACTGTAAGCCGTAGTCGTTGATGAGCTGGATGAGTTGGTCCATGTCGTGTCCCTATCCTTGCTGTTGGGCTATTACTCGTGCTGTGCAGGCCAGGTGGTCGTCCCAGTGGTCTTTGGAGAGGAGCAACAGGCGCTCACCAGTGCGCTCGCGTGTGGCCGCGCCCTGCCAGGCCCAAGCCGCCGACCACGCGCGCCGCACGTCGTCGTCGACGTAGCCCGGTGTGCCGGCGACCAGGCCGGCCAGGGCGTGTGCCCGCCCCTCGTCCATGTGTATGCGGTCCCCCTTTCACTCGTGGGTCGTCGGGGCCACCCTTGCGGACGGTGGCCTCGACCTGCTACGGTTACGGGCAGCGGACAGGCATTCGCTCACCCGTAGCCAAGTGTACGCTTAGCCGGATATACGGATATGCGTACACTTGGTCCAGTGTATAGCACGCTGTGGAGGGTGTCAAGTGTATGCCGTCGGTCTATGATCCTTATGGTGCGCCGCCGCGCACACGCCTGTATCTACTGGACGAGATGCCTAGGAAGCGCCGAGATCCCGCCGCCGCAGGCCCCGAGCGACCCTTCGCCACGCGGCTCAACGAACTGTTCGCCACGCGACGCGATCCCGCGACGGGGAAGCTCTATTCCGCGCGGGCGGTGGCCGCGGCGACGGGCATTTCCCCGTCGTCGTTGAGCGATGTGCGGCGGGGCAAGGTGGAGGCGCCGGGGATCGACACGGTGACGGCGCTGGCCCGCTTCTTCGGGGTCGATCCCGGCTACCTGACGGGGAGCGAGCCCGTCGTCTACCCCGAGATCGCGCAGAACGACCAGGCGCTGCGTGAGGCGTTGGAGAATCCCGTCGTGCGCGACATCGCCATCCAGACGCGGACCTTCAACCGTGAGCAGTGGGACCACTTCTTGGCGATGCTGGAACACCAGCGGGAGATCGACCGCATCACCGAGGAGCGTATCCGCCGGGAGTACGAGCGTAAAGCGGCCGTGGAGCGCCCGCCCCGCGACATCTCGACGGGCCGGCACCGGAGAAAAGACGACACGCCACCACGCCGCGACGAGGACACCGGCGACGGCGAGCGGGGGTGAACGCGGGTCGTCCCCTTCTTTTTCCAAGTAGGGGGGCGTTGCCGGCGACACGTTGGCGGGATGGGCGGACGTGACGCGCGGCGACGACGCCATCAGCCATCACACCGGCACCGGCCTGTGTCCGCCTCCGCCTTATGGTATGTCGGCTAGTTGGCCGGTCCCACCAGGGTAAGGCCACGCCCTTCCGTGGGACAGCGCGGGCCGCGATGCTCGGCCCGTCTGCGCGGCTTACGCCTCCAAGCACGGTGGCTGCTCGCGCACCGCGCGTAGTGGGGACAGCAGCACCCACGTCACCGGTACCAGCATGCCGATCGAGGCGATGACGACCGTGAGGCGGGGGCCGATGGCGTTGCCCAATGCCCCCCCGAGCAGCGCACCGACCAGCGGGACCAACCCACCAGCTAAGAAGCGCATGGTCGCGCTTACACGCCCTTGCAGGCGATCCGGCACCATAGCCTGCCGCACGCTGACCTGATTGATGTTGTTGACCACATTCCCCACAGCCACCAGGAACCACGCGAACGCCAACAAGGGAGCGACGCCAGCGGGTGGCCCTTGCGCGGCGGCAAAGGCGAGCGCGCCGACGCAGAGCGTCATCACGCCGCCGATGATCGCGGGGCCGTACCCGATCCTGCGCGTTAGCGGTGCTGTCAGCAGCGCGCCGAGCAGGCCGCCGATGCTGCCGACCGCGAAGATCACGCCCACGAGGGCCGGCCCGAGGCCGAGGGTTCGGGTCAGGTAGAGCACAGACACCGCCTGGAACATGTTGGCGAAGAAGAGGATGAGCGCCGTTGTTCCAGCAATGGTGCGTAGGAGCGGCTGCCCCATCACCAGCCGTAGTCCTTCCCCGATCTCACCTCGGATGCTCGGGCGATCCGGCGCCACCGCCAGCTGCGGCTCCGGCGTATTGATGAACGTCAGGAGCGCCACGGAGCCCAGGAACGACAACGCATCGAGGGCAATGGCGTAGGGAGCCGTGATGGTTGCGACGAGGACACCCGCAACCCCCGGCCCCGCGATCTGCGCCACGGACTGACTCACCTCCAACTTGCCGTTGCCCTCGCCAATGTCCTCGCGGCGCACGAGGACCGGCAGGTAGGCCGTGTACGCCACGTCGAAGAACAGGGTCAGGATGCCGCTGAGGAAAGCCACGACATAGAGCTGCTCGATGCGCAGCGCATGGAGTGTCGCGGCGAGTGGGATCGTGCCGAGGAGGACGGCCCGCCCCAGGTCGGCGGCGATCATGATGGGGCGACGCCGCAGACGATCAACCCAAACTCCGGCGAACAGGCTGAACAGGATGAAAGCGATCCGCTCGGCCGCCACGATGAAGCCGAGCTGGACGGGAGCCGCGTGCAGGGTCAAGATGGCTGTGAGAGGCAACGCCAGGAGCGTGATCTCCGACCCGAAGAGGGAGACCGTCTGCCCCGCCCACAGCTTAAGAAAGCCACCATTGCGCCAGAGTCCCGAAAAAGCGAACATGCCACCACTCCCTCTACCCACTAGGGGAGGCGGCATGCAATCAGCGCCAACCTCCCGCTGTCCTACTGCGCTCCAGGATTAGGACAGCGGGGATGTGACGATCTGAGGATTCTCTCCGGCGCTCCAGGCGAGTGTCGTCGCCGGCAGCGGGTGGCTACTCATGGGTGTGCTCCTTAAGGGCAGATATGTCCAGCGCGCAGTATAGCAGACCATTGTCACGAACGGCATAGGGCGTCTGAGGATTCGCCAACAACATTCATGGGGAGCGCGCAGTAGCCAGGTCGGTGCAGCGAAGGTGCCCGTACCAGCGAGCGGACGCACGGCGACGACTCGCTACTTGGAAAAAGAATAGACCGGCTTCCTGCCTCAAGCGCCCCGGAAACGCACGTTTCCGCACCTCTCCCCCGACTGACGACTATTCGGCGCGCACCCCCACGACGCCGGCGAGATCGCCACTTTCACGCGTGACGCCGCGACAGCCGCGCAGATCCGCACCCTGAAAGACGTTCGTTTTATAGGGATGCTGTCCGAATGAACATGCCCCTATTTTGCCCCTATTTCCGCCCCTTTTACTCTTGTAATATCACATACGTCTGTGGTATAATACAGGTGTAGGGAACAAAAAAGGACGGGCCGCCACCTCCGGGAAGAGTTGTAGGCGACCCGCCAAGTGAATCCCCCTACAGGAGGTTTCAGTCCAATGGTAGCACAAGCCACGCCATCCCCGCGACCCGCGACCCGCGCCTATCGCCGCCCAACCTGGTGGACCGTCCGCATCCTCGACAGTGCCCGCTACGAGGTGACACTGTTCCACCAGGGCTGCCCCCTCAATTGGCACACTGTCACCGTGGCCGAGGACGGCGCGGTGTCCTGCACCTGCCGTAGCGGTCGGGAGGGCTTTCGGCGCACGCAGCGCGGCTGGTGCCAGCATGTCGAAGCGTTGATGCGCGCCGCCCTGCGCGGCTATCGGCCCCTCACGCTCGACGCCGAGCGCCTGACCTATTGCCCGCCCTGCCACGGCTGCCGCCCGCTCTGCCAGTCCCTCATCGTCCAGTGGAGTGCCGCGCTGTAGGCCACCGGAGGGAGCGGATGCCCCACCGCTCCCCCCGCCCTACCGCGCGCACAGGAGGTGCGGACGATGACACCACAGGAGCGCGGCCGCTTGGGCGGCCAGGCCACCTACGCCCGTTACGGGAAGGAGCACTACAGCAAGATCGGCGCGGTCGGATTTGCCCGCGCTATCGAGGCGGGTTGGGGCGAGTACCTGCTAGCGAAGCTGGCCCCGTCGTACCGCGCCAAGTTCGGGCGCGATCCGGTCTTGGGGCGCAACAAGGCCGGCGATCAGGCCCGCGCCGCCGCGCGCAAGGCGACACCCACCCTCGGCGTGTGCGCGTGGCTCGGCTGCACCGCGCCGGCGACCGCGCGGCATCACATCGACGGCTGGCAGGTCAGCCCCGATACGTGCGGCCTCTGCGACGCACACCACACGGAGCTAGAGCGCCTGTGGCGGGACGCGCTCCGGCGGCACCGCCCGTTCGCCCGCACGCAGGAGCCGCCCACCAAGCGCGCTATCGCCCTCAGCGCCGGCGTCGGCCTGGACGGCGCGATCCCCTTCTAACCCCGACAACGGCCGTGGGCGCGGGCATCGGCTCCCGCCCACGGCGCACCATCAGAGAGGATGCACACCATGACCCTTACAGCTATCGCCGCCCCTCAGCCCCAGCCGCTCGCCTACCAGCACCGCGCGCGCCTACTGTGCGCGCGCTGCTTCAACAGCGCGGACATTCGCCCTCGGCCCTACGGCGGGACGGTTATCCCCATTCCATCCACCGGACGGCTGGCCGTCGCGCGCCGGCTGTGCGCCGGGTGCGGCGTCGAGCTGGCCGTGCCGGGCCTGTTCGGGCTCGGCGTCCTGAGCGCCACCGTCGGCGCGCTCGACGCGTGCGCGGCGGGCCTGACCACGCCGCCGCAGTTGTTCGCGCGTCATTGGTCCGGCGACTGGGGCGAGATCAGCCCCGAGGACGACGGGCTGAATGAGGATGCCATCCGCGACGGCGCGCGCATTTTCAGCGTTTACCACCTGCAAGGGGGTGGCCGCGTCTGGTGCATCACCGAGGCTGACCGCCACGCGACGACCCTGCTGCTACCCGACGAGTATTAAGCCCTTGGGCTGGCCTACCATCGTGGTAGGCCGGCCCATCCACAGGATACAGGAGAGCACGCCCATGGTCATGACCCCGACCCGCGCCCCGACTGTCGAGGGACAGCCGCGCGGCCGTCTATGGCCCAGGTTGTATCCTGCAAGAATGAGCAGCGAGGAGCGCACGTTATTCACCGTCGCCGAGGCCGCCGCCCAACTGGGGATCTCGCCCGAGACTCTCAGGACGGCCGCCCGCGTCGGCACGCTGACCGTCATACGGATCAACCCGCGCCTCAACATGGTCGCGCCCGCGGCCATCGAGGCCTACCGGCGCGATCATCTCGGGCGCGTGGGTCGGCCGCCCCGTAAGAAGGGTGCGCGGAAGGCGGCCGCGCACGACGCGATAGATGAGGGGCCAGCGACGGCCCCGCACGAATGAGAACGAGGAGGAGCCATATGAACCGCACGCACGACACGCACGACACGGAGACAGACGGAGGCATGGTGTATGCCGGGCGCTTCGGCGACGACGAGCTGACCGACGAGGAGCGCGACACGTTGCAGACGGCCTTCGCGGCGCTGGTGCGTTCCGGCCGGCCGCTCTTCGGCCCGGCACCGGAGGAGGGCGCGGGCGCGCTGATCGACCCCGCCGATCCCGGCCTGAATACGCGCGTGAGCGCCATCGTAAACGGCGACGCCGGCCCGCGCCTGCTGAGCACGGAGGAGGACGAGGCGTGACACGACGCCGGCGCCGCATGCGGCGCCGTGGCTACCGCTGTGTGTGGTGCAACTGCACCGGGGATCATCCCGCCCTGTGCGCGTCTTGCGCCTGGCTCCGGCGCCGCTTCACGCCGGCGACGGGAGGCGCCTGATGCCCACGCACACGGCGGCGTGCGCCTACGACGGATGGTATACCTACACGGCGAAGAACGGCCGGGAGGGGCGCTGCTACGCGCAGGTGTGGCAGCCGCGTGCGGGTCTCCCGGTCGTGATTGTGACGGAGCCGGCCGACAACCCCGGACCGAGCGACCAACGCGACGGAGGCGCTCGCTACTCAACTGTGGCATGCCTTGCTTCCCCAGAGCCGCGAGGGCTTCCGGCTGAGGCATACGTCGATCGACACCGCCTCCACAGCGCGCTGGGCGAACGCTTCGCGGAGGTCACGTTCGACCTCGACGGCAACGCCCTGCACTCGCCGCGCTGGCGGCACAGGGAGCGGGCCGAGGTCGAGCGGCTGATCGGTGGTCCCATCAGTCTGCCCGTAGAGAGCAGCTATTAGCGCGTATGATGCACGGGGTACAGGTAAGGGTAGCAGCATGAGCCAGTCGATCATGGATTGTCGTCGGCCGTGGGGGGGCGCATGAGCGGGGCCATCCGCCTGCGGCCGGTCGTCCTGTGCGGCCAGTGCCTGCGTCAGGTGGTGCTCGACGCCGCTAACGTGCGCGCGGCGGTGGCGCCGGCGACGCGGGCCGGCTGGCGCAAGGACGGCCGCCGGTGGCTGTGCCCGCTGTGCGTGGCCGTACGCGACGGAACCGGCACGCCGCGTCAGATGAGGGAGCGCGTCACGGACGAGGTAGCCGCGATGGGCGACGACGACCTGGCGCTCCTGCACGGCGCCGTCGTGGCCGAGATCCGACGCCGGAACCGGCCGTGACGGGTGCGGCCACGGCGACACCGCGAGCGCCTTGGGCGTGTTCCCAGGGCGCGAGTATTACATCCCAGTCGACTACCGGATGAGTAGTCGATGAAATGGTGCGAATAAGTGGCTATAAGGGATAGAAACCGTGCAGTCCCTCGATAGCGTCGCAGGGATCATGTCATTGATCGAGTTTTCGCGATCAGCGACAATCACAAGCCTCTGACACAAACGGCTTCCTGCGCGTGTGGGAAGGTCCCGACAAGCGCGCCCTCTGCGGATGACGGATGACGGATGACGTAGCGCGATCACATCCCTCCCACGCGCCTTGTTCTGCCATCACCGGAACGGCGGTAGGATCGGACGTTTAGTGGTCCGCAGATTGGTCTGCCAGCATGTGACGCGCGTGGCCGATGAGCGCCCGCGCCGCCGGGTTAATCGGTCCGTCGGCCCTCCATGCGAGGGCGAGACGCCCGCGGAGCCGGGGGCGGGTGACGGCGATCGCGTGGAGTTCCGTGGGGTGAGCGTTGGCGATGGATGCGGGCAGGATGGCCACGCCGAGCCCTTGGGCGGCGAGGTGTACGAGGACGTCTGGATTGCTGGCCTCGAAGGCGATGTGTGGGTGGACGCCTGCGGCGGCACAGGCGTCGTCAAGACAGGAGCGCAGGCCGGTCCCGCAGGGCAGGCTGATGAGGGCGCGCTGCTGGAGGGCGTCGAGGGTGATGGTCGTGCGTGCGGCCAGTGGGTCGCCGTGGCTGACGGCGGCGACGAGCGGCTCGTCCGCCACAACCTGGGTCGCGATGCCCGGTGGCAGCGTGGTCGCCAAACCAACTAACGCCAGGTCGAGCCGCCCATCTTGCAGCGCATCGATCAAGCGGTCGGAGTTGGCCTCCGAGAGAGTGATTTCCACGGCGGGGTGATTGTGGTGGAAGTCCGCCAGCAGGTTGGGCAGGTCGACGGATGCGCATGACGTGACCATCCCCACGGCGACGCGCCCGCGCATCAGCCCGGTGAGCTCGTCGACGGCCAGGCGCGCCCCGGCGACCGCGTCGAGCGCGGCGCGGGCATAGGGTATCACGGCGGCGCCGACCGCGGTGAGACGCACCGTGCGCCCCGAGCGGTCCAGCAGAGCGTGGCCGAGCTCGCGCTCAAGTCGGCGGATCTGGGCGCTCACGCCGGGTTGGGCGACGTGCACCTGCGCGGCCGCCCCGGTGAAGGTCCCCTCCTCCGCCACGGCCACGAAGTACTCCAACTGTCGTAGTTCCATAACCAATGATTCTAGCAGATAGACAAACTAGTTCTTGGACGTCTAGACGATAGGGCCGTACGATGGATGGGGACAGGGAACAGATTCAGAAAGAGGGGGCCGGCGATGACGATGGACGGGAACGGCCTGCGCGGCCCAGGGATCGACCCAAGCGGCGATCCCACGGAGCCATGGTGAGCGCGCCGCGCGCGGACACAGCCACGCACGGCGCGTGGTTGACCCTCGCGGTGGTGTCGGTTGGTCTGTTCCTGGCTGTGGTGTCTACCACGGTCGTCAGCGTCGCGCTGCCGACGATCGGCCGCGATCTGCACGCCAGCGCGACGGACCTCGAGTGGATCGTCGACGCCTACGTGGTCGTGTACGCGAGCCTGCTGGTCGCCGGCGGTGTGATCGGCGACCGGCGCGGACGCAAGGGCTTATTCATGCTCGGCGTCGCCATCTTCGGGCTCGGATCGCTCATCACGGGCCTGGCGCCGTCGGTGGGCGTGCTGCTGATCGGCCGCGTGGTCCAGGGCCTCGGCCCGGCGCTGCTGGTACCGGGCAGCCTGACGATCATCAGGGCGGCATTCGATGAGCCCCGGCAGCGGGCTGCGGCGATCGGACTGTGGTCGACGAGCTCTGGTCTCGCCCTGGCGGTGGGACCGCCGCTCGGCGGCGTCATCGTCGGCGCTATCGGCTGGCGCTGGGTGTTTTTATGCAACGTTCCGCTTGCCGCCGCCCTGGTCCTCGCGGCCGCGCGTTTCGTCCCGCGCCTCGCACGGACCTCAGCGCGCGGCCGCTTCGACTGGCTCGGCGCGTTCCTGACGACGGCCGGCGTGGCGGTACTCGCGTTCGCCGTCATCGAAGGTCAGGCCCACAGTTGGACATCCCCGCTGGTCCTCGTCGCAGGCGCCGCCGGCGTCGCCGCGCTGGTCGGGTTCGTCGCGTGGGAGCGTCGTCTGGCGGAGCCACTCATTGATGTCGCGCTATTCTTGCGTCCCACGTTCACTGCGGCCACCGTCGCGGCGTTCGTCGTCTTCTTCGCGTTCGTCGGCGCGATCGTCTACTTCAGCGCGTACTTCCAGCAAGTGCAGGGGCACTCGCCCATCGAGGCCGGGCTCGACGTGTCCGCGATCGGTGTCGCGTACGCGTTCGCTGCCGCGCTGTCTGGTCGTCTGGTCGGTCGCGTCGGAGAGCGCTGGCCGTTGCTCGCCGGGCTGATCATCAGCGGCGCGGCCACGCTTGGCCTGCTGCGGCTGGGACCGGACACAGGCATCGGCGCGATCTGGTGGAACTTCGCGCTGCTCGGCGTCGGTATCGGGCTGTGCGGGACGCCGATGAGCACGATCGCGATGTCGGCGGTCGACGTGTCCCGCGCCGGCATGGCCTCGGCCGTCCTCAACGCGCTGCGCCAGGTCGGCCAAGTCTTTGGCATCGCGGTGCTCGGCGCACTCGTGTACGCCCACCTGCCGGGAAGCAGCGCCGGCCAGCGGCTCGACCCGTCGCAGCGGTTGTTGTTCATCGACGGGCTGCACAACGCACTGTGGGTGTCGGGGCTGGCGCTGTTCGCGGCGGCTGTCCTCGCCGCCCTCCTTTTCTGGCGCGCGGCCGTCGACATGCGCGGCGAGACCACCAGGCCGGAACACCCGGCCACCACGACGCGCGCGGCGCACAGGCGCCGTCAATCAAGCCTTGTGTAATGATAGGGGTCAAGGGTAACGACACAGGGCGCGGGTAACGACACAGGGCCACGTTTACACCGCAGCGCAACGACGGGGCGGGAACAGATGTCCTGCGGAGTACGTGTGTCATGACGACAAGGTCTACCCGGCGCCTGTGCCTCTCCTTTCCTTGCTTTTCCATCGGCCCTCATGCTAGTGTAGAGAACACAGCACAGAACAGCCCTTCCCTGTAGTGAAGTGGGCATAATAGGCGGTAAATAAGCCGCGTGGCAGCCTGTTATTGCCTCGTTTTCACTTCACGAAAGGTGACACAACTCTCAATCAGGTCGTCGACGACGATGGCCAAGACGGTGCAAGCGACCGACCGGAGAACCGTGCAAGTTACCGGGCCAAATGACAGCCCAGTGCTATTAATTCAGCGGCTACCTAGCCGATGGGAATGCACTCGGCTGTGATTTTAAGTACCTTGACAGTTACGTAACCACCTAGGTACACTCCCACTATGGACGCTGTTCTGCGGGCGCTGTCGGACGAGAGCCGGCGGACGCTACTTGAGACTTTGATAGGCGGTCCTGCAACCGCGGGTGAGCTGGCGGCACTGCTGTCGATCGCTCGCCCGGGGGTATCGCGGCATCTTCGGGTGCTGCGGGAGACGGGGCTTGTCGAGGTCCGCCAGGAGGCGCAGCGGCGTGTCTACAGCCTGCGTCCCGAGCCGCTCGCCGAGGTTGATGAATGGCTGGGCCGCTACCGGGCCTTGTGGGAGCGTCGGATGGACGCCCTGCACACCGAAGTCGCCCGGGGAAAGCGTGAACGAGGGAGCCCCAGATGACCAGCAACGCACGCGCGGGCACGCGCATCGTGGGCAGCCTGCGATCGGCAGATGGCAAGGGTACAGTGCGCATGGAGGACCGCTACGACACTGATATCGACGACCTGTGGTCGGCGCTCACCGACCCCCGCCGCCTCGCCCGCTGGATCGGCGAGGTACAGGGCGACCTTCGCCTCGGCGGTGAGTTCCGCGCGCGCTTTACCAGCAGCTGGGAAGGCGCGGGGCGCGTGGACGCCTGCGAGCCTCCGCGGCGGCTGCTGCTGACGATGAGTCCGGGCCAGCCGGACGAGACGGTCATCGAGGCTCAGCTAGCCGCCGCGGGCGACCAGACCATCCTGGTGATCGAGGAACGGGGCCTGCCCCTGGACGAGCTCGCCGCCTACGGGGCGGGGTGGCAGGCTCATGTCGAGGACCTCGCCGCCCACGTCGCCGGACGTGAGCCCGCCGACTGGCGGAGCCGGTGGACCGAACTCACTCCGCCCTATCAAGACCTGGCGGGCAATCCGCTGTGGCAGGCCGAGCGAGCCGCCCTCACGGCGTTCCTTCGAGCCCAGCGCCGAAGCGTCCTGGCGATCGTTGAGGGCCTCGACGACGTCCGCGTCCGCGCGGTCGTCGTGCCGAGCGGATGGACCCCGCTGGGCATGATCGAGCATCTCGCGCACGCCGAGCGTTTCTGGTTCCAGCAGGTCCTCACTGGCCGAGCGGACGCGCTGCCCTGGCCGCCAGGTGAGGATGACCATGAGAGTGGCCCCTTCGTCACCGAACACCATCTGCAGGAGGTTCTCACCTTCTACCGGAAGCAGTGCATGGTCTCCGACGAGG
>JAABUO010007814.1_pt1 | contig 12158 bp, 5 predicted proteins | sample 5559291 | NCBI WGS metagenome assembly JAABUO01 (sample SAMN10711878, study PRJNA513372) | rock metagenome | isolation source: Antarctica rocks | place: Antarctica: Victoria Land, Finger Mt sud
CGCACCCGCTAACCCATACGTATACCAACTCGCGAACAAACTCGCCGCGATACCGATCAAATAGTTGAATATGGGCACGCCGACAGCGAGCACGAAGGCCGCGGCATTCATCAGCACGACCAGCAGAACCCAAACGCTCCATCCGAGGACGGTGTGGCTGTGTAGGTGTTTGCTTTTTCTGAAAAACCGGACGAAGAGCAGTTTGGCTGCAGTGTGCGAGTACAAACTGCCTGCGATGAGGAAGTTGGGGATGGCGACACCGTAAGCGGCTTTTTGCCATTTGAGCGGGAGCGAGCTAAAGGAAGGCGAGGCGACGTTGGGACCGATGTAGATATAGGTGACGACGGCGAAGACGGCGTAAAAGGTGGTGGCGAAGATTTGGAGGGTGTAGGCGGCTTTCATGGCGTCGCGGGGGTGTTTCATCTCGGAGCTGTTGGGAGAATGGTTAATGTGGTATAGGGGAATGTATGGGTAGGGAGAACTCTGGCGGGTTTACATTAGGATGAAGAACATGAAATGGCCTATTGGAGCCCGGGTTAGCCAAGATCAGATGAAAGTGGAAAGAAAGTGGTAAGTCAACTCACCAGCATACGAAAAGACTGGGTTAGTGATACTGATGAATGCCGTCACAAAATCTGTTTTTACTACGATATCTATAGGCACCCCGGTGGGATTAATACCTGCTCCAATCATGCCCACGACGCCTGCAACTATGATTGTGATGACACTCAGCACACTCAACCAGCTCAGTCGATCGAGCGTACGCGGTAATGCACATATAAGCGTTGGGATGGTAAATATGCCGGTGTATAGCATCAGACAAAGCTTGTTGGAGGATAATGCGCCGAGGGCGATTTGGCCGGCAAGCAATTGACCTCCTGTAGCGAAGACGGCAAAGACGATGGTGCCAAAGGAGAGAAGCTCGCGGCCGGGCCAGCCGAAAAGAATCATGCCTGCGTCGCCCATGTTGTGGACTGGAAATTTCGGGTTAGTTCACCTCTTAGATTATTGATTTGAATCAAGAAAATAGGACAATCTGCATCGTTGGTCTCGGAGCATCTGGAAAGCATTCCACTTACCTTGAGGGTGTCGAAGCTTGAACTGTATGAGGAGCCAGCTCGTGAAGAGTGCAAACATTCCGAGGAAAACGATGAGTATCAGACCCGGCACCAGGCCGACGACAGCAAGGGAGGATGGTAAAGATAGCATGCCATTGCTGACAATCTCAGCAATCATAAGCACTGCAACAAGCTGCCATGAAAGTGTTTTGTATTGAATATCATGATGTTCTTCGGGACCGAAGACATCAGCCACGGACGGATCGCCAATTGCGGGGTCAGGACTCCCTTCCACGCTCTCATCGCCGTACGGGTGATACCGTTTTTCTCCCATGTACTCTTCTGCCATGTTGGCGGAGAAGTTGTAGCTGAGGCAGGGACGTTAATGACATGTGAAACTTATAGGTAGAGGCAGACCTTGGATGAGATGATATAAGTTCATCCCCGCTATGATTGGGATGCTCTAAGTACCTAAGCTAATTACCCCTTCGGGCAGCTGGAAGTTGATAAGAGTCTAGATCGCGGCCACGAGAACGTAGGGCTGACCGTCAGCCCATAGAACTAAACTGCGCCCACGAAATCTTCCCGCGATGAAAACATACTATGACCCGCCCTAATAGATCCTGCTATCCTTCACAAAAGCGACAACAACTGCCCTGTTCCGGGAAACATTCCACGCTGGGAGATGAACGATAGGAGTGAGAGCGAGCTGTGGGAGTTTTCGATTCATTCGCGTTCGCAGCCGCGAGTTCGACACGCTTAATCCATCAGTGATCGCCCAAATCGCGCGACATTAAAGCAGCAGGCATCCTAAACCCTTTGTGAGGTGACTGCGACCCTAGATCTTGGCATGCTTGTATCATTTCGTCAAATTTTGCCTCTCACACCCATCTCCCCTCAAGCCGCAACACTCACCACCTTCTTGGATCGCGTCGCGATCTTCTCAGCCAGTGTCTGTACCGTCTGGCTCGCCAAAATCTCCGTAGACTGCAACGGCGCATCAAACTGACGCATGACCCAATTGCGCAGCTCGACAGCGACCAGCGAGTCCAGCCCCAGCGCCATGATTGACCCTTGGCGGGCGTCAATGCTACCCGCATCCACCGAGATCAGCCGCGCCAGCTGCACCGTCACGGCCCCCGAAATAAAGTCTACCACCGCCTCTGCGTTGCCGTCGGCGATCACCTGATCAAATGTCTGTCCGCTACCTGCTGCCTCCATACCCTCGCCTTCTTTGATAGAGCCAGCCCCGGGGCGCGGGTCACGTACCTCGTTAAACATGGCCGAGCGGATGGTGCCGTTGTAGGCGGTTGCGTTGGCCAGGGACTCGGCGTCGAAGCCGATGATGGCCTGGGAGAGGCTGGAACTGGAGTCGTTAGCAGCGACGAGGATATAGTCGAAGAAACGCGCTAGCTCCTTGTTGCTGGTGAGACTGAAACCAGCGCGGCGCAAGGCACCCTCGCGAATCTCATCGCCCGCGGTCAGGACGGCGTCCTCGATCCAGCCGAAATTAATGGTCAAGAAACGGGTATTCCCTGAGTGTTGTTTATCCTGGTGCGCGAGGGCGTCCTGCACCGCGTTTCCGGCGTTGTAGCTGGCCTGGGCGCTGGTCCCGACGATGCTGGAGACCGAGGACAGCGAGAGGAAGAAGGCTAACTCGGAAGATGCAAAGATCCGGTGGAGATTGAGCGTGCCGTCGACCTTGATCTTGGTCACACTTGTGAAGTCGTCGTACGTGGTCAATTCGAGGGGGCGATCCTAAGTACAGTCAGCACCGTGTGAGAGGAGTGAGGAGAAGAGAGAACGGCAACCTACATTGATGAAAGTCGCTGCCTGGAGAACACCACGCACTGGAGGCACACCCTGGCGGGAAAGCTTGGCAGCGGCCCTCTGTACACTGGATTCGGACGACACGTCGCCCTGGAGAGCGTACAGACGGATGCCTGGCCGGATAGCCTCCAGCTTGGCTTGCAACGCGCGATAGGTGTCTGGGTCAACGACGCGGCGCGAAATCGTGGCTAGATGTTTGGCCCCCTTCTTAGCCATTAAGACCAAGAACCGTTGTCCAATGTCGCCCAGACCGCCTGCCACAACGTACGTAGCGTTCTCATTGGCCCAGGCGTCGGGTTTGGCGGCTGGAACGACGTGTACTATTGAATCAGGGCCAACCTGCAGCACAGCCTTTGCGTGGACGCCAGTGTTAACCAGCCGAAGTGCCTCGGCGATCTCAGCCACGTCACGAACGGAAATTTCAAGCCCAGAGGTCGGGACGTGCTCGAACGCGGTCGTCGCTTCGGCGACAAGGGTGGCTGTCAGGTCGGGACGGGCCTGCACGAGACTGGCGATGTCGACAGAGTGTAATGCCACATTGGACGGCAATTTTGGTGCCACTGTGGCAGACGAGTGGTCTACCACGATGACACTTCCGAATGGCTTGATGTGTGCTAGTACTTCAGCTGGGACGGCATCCTCACCGGCCTGAATGACTGCATCGAGTCCATCGGCAAAGACATCGCGCGGTAAGCGACGATGGAGCGAACGACGGGCCACGAGCACATCAGCTGCATCGATGCCAACTTGCTCCTTCAGCAAGTCTGCCTCGGCCGGGTCCGCAGCCATAGCGACAACATGGACGCCAATGGATCGGGCAACGGCAATGGCAGCTCGCCCGGCGGCAGTGCGGGCTCCATAGACCAACACGGTGCCCTCACTCGAAAGTAGGCGAGCCACTTCACGAAGCGCATACGAAGCGGCCATGTGATTGAGTAGTAGTGCGGATGCGGTGGTGAATGCCATCTTTGATGGGATGCGACCAGCGTTGGCTTGTGGAATGCGCAATCGACTGGCACCTAAGATGGGAGCCACAGCTACAACGCGGTCACCTGGGGTCAGAGACTTCACACTTGCGCCAACCTGTGTAACGACGCCTGCATATTCACCCACGGGAGCAGCTGAACCGGCCTTGGGAAGCACGATAGCCCAAACCTTCACGTCGATCACATCGTCTACCAGGGGCGTAGCATAGACCTTGTCATCGTCGACAAACAGCGCCGAGCCATCAGAAGAAAGCATCAGGGGTCGTTGGCCGTCCGCGAAGTGATGGTGTTCTGTCTCGGGACCAGAGTCGCCTTCGTCGGCGATGGCACGGTTGAGCTCGTCACTGTAGTGCAAGCGCGGCACCACCACGGCGCCTTTCTCGCGGATGCGGTATTCGCGCTCTGTATGAGGTGTGTTGGGATTCGCTACTTGAACAATCGCACTGGAGACCACATCGATCAGACGTTTGTGACCGCTTCTGTTTGCAAGGAAACCCGACGCAGCATGAATCGTCGTGAGACGCAGATCGTCGTTCTCCGCGTGGGCTGTGCGTGCAACGCCCTCGATCTGGTGGAAGGGAACTGGGTCGTCGGGACTGAGCCACACAAGACGGGCTGGCTGCCTTAGCAGGGTGATGGCGGCGTTGTAAGTGTTGGCGTCGGTGAGAGTGGGCAGGCTGGGCACGTCATCGACAACAATAACAGTGTCGTTGCTGCTCCTTCCCCCCGCACCTTTACTGAGAAGGGACTTGACGGTGCTGGAGCTCAGCGTGTCATGCAAAACATCGACGTTGCGGGCGTGCAGCGCGTTCTCGACCGCAGAGACCCAAGCTGGAGTATTGCATGCTGAGTGTGTAAGAATGTGGATCTTGGCGGGGAGCTGTATGCTGGCGGGCTTCGCCATAACTATTAACCTGCCCTGAGTGTTGTCACGGAACGTTAGCTGCTCTTCTAGCGGAGTAAAAGTTCGCTGCAGAGTGGCGCGCCATGTATCATCCTTGGACTCCCGTCCACTCAATACAAGCATTATGGTACCTCCTGGTTTAACGAGCACTGCGGCCTGGTTGAGCCACTTGGCCGACGCAGCCAGCACAACATCGTATGCATCAGCCTTGAAGCCGCGCGCGACAGGGTTGGTGCCAGGCCGGAGAGTTCGAAACCGCACCGGGGATCCTTTGAGGCGCTCCGCGGCGTCGTCGAAGCGGCCTGGTGTAGCGTCAACGAAATCGTGTGAAGTCACTTTGTTATGGATCGCAACAGCATTCAGGATCTCTTCAGACAGGTCCACGCTAGCGCCCAGCCCGATGATTGACTGACCATGACGTCTCCAGGCGACTTGGGCAATGAGATCGGCCAAAGCTAGGAATGCTGGCAAGTCTTCGGCACGCACATGGTCAATGCCAGTTTGCCAGTCACGCTCGTAACATATTTCACGCGTACCATTAGAGGCGCCTCCAGCATCTTTAGATCCCAGACTTCTGAACTCCATACCAGAGATAGAGAGCACACGGTGGCCGCTCGCCAAGACAGAAATGTCGGAAACGGCGGTACGGAAATGGCTGGATGTGAGCAGCACCGAGATATCCAGCCCGGAACCTGGTATCTGTAGCGAAGGGGCGGTAGCGATCAGCAGCTCGTCGACATGTGTTGGCATGATGGATCCGGGGCCTAGACGCCGGCCCACAAGCGGCAACGCCGTTTGGAACACAAGGTCGAGAGTGGATGGATGAATGAGGTGCGGACGCTGATGCTTGGCCGGCATCGAAGCCTTGATATCGAGTATCTCAAACGAGGACGAAGCCTGCGATGCATCAGCTGCCATGGTGATGAAATTGAGACCGGCGAATGCCGGGCCGTATGTGTTGCCGACAGCGTCCATTTGGCGGTAGAGGGCGTCCTTAGGAGTAGTGTCGCTGCCGGGTGGGAGCTTAGGCACTTCCTCTTTTGTTGTCTCCGTCGTGACATCGTTCTCGGCCAGCACGCCCTCGACAACGCCAGTGGCATGCTCATACCACTCGCCGCTGTCCGAGAGTGCCGCGATACTGAAAGAGAAGGCAAGATCCGAGCCGTGCTGTGGCTTGAAGCTCAATTGCAGTTCCACCCGTTGCTTGTCGGGCACAACGAGTCCGCGTTTGAACGAGATATCACGGAGGGCTACTGTCTCAAGCGGCCGCTGTGGGAAGCGCTGGCGGGCGAGCTGTGCTACTCCCTCAACCGCCATGCAGACGTAGCCCGCGCCTGGGAAGACGGTTAGCCCATCAACCACGTGGTCCGCTAGCCATGGCATGGTAGCTTGACTGAGGAAGTGACGCCACCGCGGCTCGATATCTGTTCCGTCAAGAACTGGCACCCCCAGAAGATCATGATATGGCTCTTTGCGCAGGCGGTACGCTCGTGCCACACGTGACTCGTGCCAGTGCTTCGTCGAATGGTCCCACGTATAGGCGGGCAGATCATGTAGCACCGTAGCCATATCTGCGCCAGAGGCCAGCGCCAACACAGCGTCCCACTTAATTTGGACGCTGAGCTCGAACAGCTTGCCAGCCAAGGCCAATGTGCTGGCGACCGCACTCACCTTGCGCTGCAGGGGGGCGTGGTAGACAAAGGAAGTTTTGGGCATGTCTGGGTGCTGAAGACACTGTCGGATAGGTCCCGAAAGCGCAGGATGTGGGCCGATCTCGATGTAGAAAGCCTGCTGGCCGGGCTGATGGCGCGCCTTGCCGAGAGCTTGGACCGCATCGCTAAAGCGAACGGGGGACACGAAGTTGGCAATCCAGTACTCTGCGCCGAAGCCTGATGTCTTGGGCTGGCCTGTGACGGATGAGAAAAAGGCAACTTCCTCGTCATTGTTCTCGACGTCCAAGACGTCGAGACAGGCACGGTAGTCGTCGGCAACCACTCGCATGTGGTGCGAGTGGTATGCCGTGTCGACTGGCAGCTTGCGGTGGAATGTGCCATCGTCAGCGGCAGCAATGCGCTCGTCCACTTCATTTACCGCATCGGCATCACCCGAAACCGTTACGCTACGAGGACTGTTGATACAGGCAACCAAAGCCTTGCCTCGGGTTAAACCCTCGAGGTATTTAGCGGCGTCGTCCTCACCGAGCCCAACCGACAGCATAGCCCCAGGGCTTAAGCCTTTGGTCTTGACGGCAGCCGCCATGCGGCCGCGGTGGAAGGCGACCTTGATGGCGGTCGAATGCGACAGGTGGCCGGCCGCGTATGCTGCAGCAATTTCGCCACTCGAGTGGCCTACAACGGCGCGCGGTCGTACCCCTTGTGCACGGAGCAGTGCGATTAGGGCGATCTGGGTGGAAGTCGTTGCAGGCTGTGCCAGTTCAGCCTCATTGAGGCGGGAAGCTGGGTCGTCGCGGAGGAGCTCTGTCTCGAGGTCCCAGGTAGCGCCAAGCTGATGGAGCATGTCGCGCGATGCGCGGATGGAATGGCGGAAGACGGATGAGGGTGTGGTCGTTTCTAACAGCAGCTCGCGGCCCATGCCAGCCCACTGGGCGCCCTGTCCCGTGAACACCATTACCATGTCCAGCTCGGCGGGAGTTGGCTTGGCCGCGAGCATGGTGAAGCCTTGACTGAGCGCATCTAGTAGCGACGCGCGATCCTCGGCCACAGCACTAAAACGATACGGCAGGGCGGAGCGACGGCGCAAGAGCGTGTAGGAGAGGTCGGTCAGCGGCGTTTCGGCGCGCTGCTCGACCCAGTCGTGCTGGGCTTGAATCATGGTCTTCAGCGACGCCGAGGTGTTGGCCGAGAGGGTGAAGAGGCGGGGGAAGGCTGCCTCATGGGCGGATGTTCTCTGAGGGGGTCGTGGCCCCCTTTCGACAATGGCATGCGCGTTGGCACCGCCGAAGCCGAAGCTGTTGATGGATATGCGAGGTGTGATGCCGGCGGCATGCGGCCAGGGTATAACACTGGTTGGGATTGTCATTCGATCCAGGGGCAGGCCAGGTTTGGGATTGGCGAAACCGGCGACGGGCGCTATCAGGTCGCGCTCGAGCATCACTGTCGCTCTAAGCAAGCCAGCCAGACCTGCAACAGCCTCGGTGTGGCCGATAGCGCCCTTGATGGAGCCGACATAGAGAGGCACGGAGCGATCCGCGGTGCTGGCAAAGACCTCGGCGATGCCTTCCAACTCTTCTTTGTCTCCTGCTTTTGTACCAGTACCATGGGCCTCGACATAGGCGACATCCTCCGGCTTCAAGCCAGCACGGGTGTATGCCGTTCGCGCTAAGTCGGCTTGTGCCTGGCCGTTGGGGTACGTGATGTTCTGAGGAGTGTAGCCATCTTGACCGATGGCGGTGCTCCGAACTACAGCGCGCACGGGGTCGCGGTCCCGGATTGCATCGTCTAGGCGCTTCAAAATCAGCACGACCACGCCCTCGCCACGGCCGTAGCCTTTACCGCGCTCGTCAAACGGGTAGCACCGTCCAGTGCTGCTAAGTAGGTGTAAGTTACTCAGGCCGATGAAGTGGTCAGGCCCGAGCATTAGATTGGATGCCGCCACGAGGGCCGTGTCCGACTCGCCATCCCGTAGGCTCTGGCACGCCTGATGCAGCGCAACTAACCCCCCCGAGCATGCCGTGTCGAGCGTCATGGAAGGACCGCGCAGGTCCAGCACGTGCGAGAGACGGTTTGAAAAGATGGCCATTTCTACCCCAGTCATATAGTACACGGGGAGATCCAGTGTGTCTTTGTACAGGTGGCCGTTGTAGTCCGTTGGAAAAATAGCCGTGAAGACAGACGTGGCTGTTCCTGCTATGCTTTCGCGCGAGATCCCGCCATTCTCGAGTGCCTCGTAGGCAAGCTCCATCAGAAGTCGCTGTTGCGGGTCGATAGCGGCTGCTTGCGACTTTGAGAATTTGAAGAAGGCGTGGTCGAAATCCCGTACATCGCCCGAGATGAAGTGCCCGCCCGGGTGGTTACTGGTGCCATTGAGGTCATCGGCATTGGGGTGGTAGAAGGCCTGTTGAATGTAAGTTGAGTGTATCTCTCTCTCTCTATCTCTGTCTGTGTGTTTACCCTGAACTCACCTTTTCGTTGTACCGGTCCGCTGGCACGGGTGTCCATGCCGGCTCGCCGCTCTCGAGCAGCTTCCAGAGCTCGTCAACGTCGTTGGCGCCGCCGGGTAGGCGCAACGACAGGCCTATCACGGCGATGGGCTCGAGGGGGCCTGTAGATTTCATGGCTTGGTAGGATATGTACTCAACCTACCTCGTCAGTGCATTGCCCCGGAGCCAAAGACTTCTGCATAGACTTATAACGGGATTCAGAGGTTTTTCGCCGCCACGGATGGCATCCTGGTGGCTGACTTTGGGTGCTAAATGCATGGGTCGGATTCCTTCGTAGACTCACCGCCATACAGCGGGATGCCATGCTTAATGATAGTGGCAATGCTAGCCCGTTGCCGTGGCCTCACACAGTGACTCGGATAGAGACCTTCACCTTGTCCTTTGCCAGGGACAGGGTGATAGACATGAGACAGCCAGCTTGTTAACTCTGGGTTTCGATTGCATTGACTCCATTAACGTCGGATTCTAGTGGATTCATGCATCTTGTTACTGGTTTACTGATTACGTTAGCATCAACTCTGTCGGGGCAGCTGAGTTAAAGATGTTGGAACATCAACCTGCGTGCTAGCTTGACTGTGCTAAGAAAAACTCCTGGGTGATTGATAGTTAACTCTCTAAGTCACTACGTGTTGCGATGGTAAATAGATATCGAAACTACTACGAATAAAAACCCTTAATGGAGCATGCAATTATTACGACTTCGCTTTAGAAATTCAGCGATATATACACGATCTTCACAGTAGCCTTAATAGTCACGATTACTGTTATATTAAAGAAATTGCGGTTGAAATGTCTTCATCTTGTAATTCGATAAGTAAATATCGTACCAATAAACATCATAATTGTATAGAGAGTTAATCTAAATCATAGAACACTATAATAATTCATGTCACTCTTTACAGTCATCGTGACTCTGCTTTTGTGGATAAGGCTGACTCTGACATCTTGGCCAGGGGTAGAACTTTTCTCGACCGAGGTAAACAATCGTACCTCGGCACAGTGTTATTTCATGTCAGGGGCACAGACTCGGTTAATGTGGGTATATTGCACTAGGTAGGATAAGGCAGTAAGCGTGCGAGAATTAAGCTCAAGGCAGTAACGCGTCTCGCTAAACAGCTTTGAAAATTATTTCATTTAATTAAAAACTATATGATTATATTCAAATCATTCAATGAGCTTATTAAATCTATGTTAGCCCGTTGTCGAGCTGTTATGAACGCACAAGAAGAACTCTCGAAATAATAAATAGTTGGACTAGATATTTTGTGTATAGTCTAATCCTTCTGCAGCTGAAATTTAGTGGTGTACGAACAATTAATACGCCTTTCGCGAACGGCAAGACTGAGGACCTCGAATCACTGCTTTCATGACTGCTAAGGATCCGGAGTGAACTGATTGACAGATCCCTGACTCTGCCATGCTAGACTAAAGTGCAATTAGACCCTGCCGCAACGCATCAAGTCTAAGTGAGGCCACAGACGTTGATGAAATGCCTGTGACGAATCTATGAAACAGCTCTCTGAACCAGCGCAGACGTCGACATCCTCCTTCTCCTATCGTTTTCCCCACGGGGCTTGAGCTTCACGACAATTAATCAAGTCGTCGTCATGGTTTCAGACGAGATTCACATCGTACTCAGCCCTTTGGACTACATCCCGCCTCGCAACTACGTCCGCCTTGTCTTCCCCCTCCCTCTAATCCCCGGCGTCGACGAAAAAGTCGTGTTCAACGACCTCCGCGAAGCACTCCACAAGACCTTCGTTCAGGAACCCTGGGTCAGCGGCAGAGTCTTCCATCAGTCGCCCGACACACCGGGATGGCGCCCCGGGCAGCTCGAGATCCGGCACCGTCCCTACCCGCCAGACGGATTACGACCATACCAGCTGAAATACCAGCGTCTTGACACCGACTGGACGTACGCCGACCTCAGGGATGTCGGCTTCCCTAGCGGAATATTCGACGAACAGCTTCTCCTCGATGCACCCCGACTGGGCGACGTGGCAGGGGCCGGTGCGCAAATCTTTGTGGGCCAGGCTAATTTCCTGGAAGGTGGCCTGCTGCTAGGCATGACATTCGTCCACGCGGCCACAGACGCCATGGCTATGCTCAACATCCAGAATCTGTGGGCCGAGAATTTCCGGGAGCTGCATGAGCGGGACGCCGGTGGGAAGATCGCCCCATCGCGCTTCACCGCCACGGACAACGATCGGACCCTCCCCGAAAAACTCTGGCAACGCGAAACCGGCGGGCGGGGACCAAGCCGCAACCCAGACGACCCATGGCTCAGGGGTCTGGCGTGCCTGGACTCTGACTATCCAGGCGATGTCGATGTCACCGGCGCCACGCAGCGAGTAGCAGCAGCACCAGCAGTTAAAGTCAATGGGCACACCACCAACGGCGACGACAAGCCCACCACCAATGGCTCTCACCACTCTCCCCGCACAATGCTCAACCGTGTCATGTTCCTCTCAAGCGAAGACCTCTCCGCCCTCGGGAAAGATTGCGCGCTCGAACCCCTCCCACCGGGCGCCTCCCCCCTCTCCATCAGCGACACCATCAACGCGATCTTCTGGCGAGGTGTGATGCGTGCGCGCTCTGCTGCCGCAATCGCGCGCTCCAGCCCCTTGGACCCCATCTCGGTCTTCGAATCCCCCGTCGACGTGCGCAGCACCTTCTCCGCCGATTTCCCGCCAGACTACCTGGGCAACTGCTTCCTCCTCAACACCGCGCGTATGCCGCTGGCTGAGCTGATCGCCCCCTCCACCCCGCTCGGGCGCATAGCGCAGGCCCTCCGGCAGGGCGCTGCGGGCGTCGATAGCGGCGCCGTGCATGATGCGTATGCACTTCTACGCTCAACGCCCGATCTGTCGCGCGTCCAAGGGCGCTTTGTGGAGCGGCCTGAGAGCGCGGATTTGCTGCTGAGCAATGTCATGGCGTTGCCGATGAGCGAGATCAAATTCGGAGAGCGATATTTTGGGAACGGGGGGACGCCGCATGCGCTGAGGGTGCTGCATGGGCCGTACGCACCAGATGTAAGGCTGGGACATGTGCTGCCGCGGAACCCGAAGCATGGCGGGGTGGAGCTGAGTCTGAATTTGTTTGAGGATGAGATGGTATTTTTGGATGCGGACGAGGAGTTTGGGCGCTATTTGGTCACGATTGAGCCATGAGGGGGGAGGGATGGAGATGCGGGGGACTTG
>JAABUO010007815.1_pt1 | contig 12157 bp, 12 predicted proteins | sample 5559291 | NCBI WGS metagenome assembly JAABUO01 (sample SAMN10711878, study PRJNA513372) | rock metagenome | isolation source: Antarctica rocks | place: Antarctica: Victoria Land, Finger Mt sud
ATATTTTTTAAAACCCCCCCCCCCCCCCCACATTTCCCAATCCCACTCATCCAACGAACGAGCAATTTCCCTCCCCCCCAAAATAACCCCCCCCGACTCCGTCCTCCAATAACGAACATCCACGACTCAAAGCCAATCGAAACCCTTCTTGCGCGCATCAAAAACTCGCGTTTGTTTTGAGAAAGCTTTTAAAAGTTGGGACTTTTGTCTAAGACAATAACCCCCAAACAAACGCGCGAAAACAAACCCAACGCATGGAACGAAAAACAAAGAACCTTCAAACCCCTCAAAATGATCCCTCCATTACCCCCTTACCCCCCCCCCCTCCATCCCTCCCCTCTTCCCTCAACTTTATCCGGTCGTCCAACAAAACAAATCCACGTTCAAAACACCAACGATCCTAAATTTCCGATACCATTGCCAACGAAAAATGATATTCTGCCACCGCTGCGACATCCCGAATGCTGGCGCCTGGTGCTGGGCGTGCGGGCATTATATTGGGGGGTGTGAGAGGTGTGTGGAGGTGTATGCTCACATTGTCAACGAAACGGTCGAGGAGGTTGAGAAGGGAGGGAGCGGGTGGGAATGGTGGTGGTGGTGAGGGATAGGAGAAGCGATGACGGCTTCTGGAGTCTGTGATTGTGGGTGGCGGGGGACAGGAAGCAGAGACCGCTGCTGCCTGTGAGAGCATGAGATTGAAGTGGCAAATAGGAGGATCATGATTTGTGCGAAGAAATGGAAAAACTCGGCTGGTATGCATGCAGAGGTTGGAGATTAAGGGATCTGCTGAGATTGCGGAGGATGTAGATGAAGCTTGATCTGAGGAGATTGGTATGGTGACATAGCCGCTTGGCAAACGATGTGCGTTTTGGGTTCTAGGCGGAGGAGAATGTGATAAGAGTAAAAGATAAACGCGATAGGGATCGACGATCGAGGGTGGCAAGTGATGTGCAATGAGAGGATAGTGGAGACGATGCTTAGGGTCATGAGAGAAGAAATCCGCTGAACCGATCTGCCAACCGTGAGTCTTCTTAATAATTTAGAGTTATCTGATAATTATGCCTTTAGAAGTAATGCTATGTATCCTAACTTTTCAATCCTAAACTTTTCATATACCGCACATAATCGACCCTAGCATCGGTCTGGAGAAAAAACCAATTCAATTGCGAATGGGGTATCGTATCCTGTGATGCCGCACCAAACATCAAAATGCAGAGGAAAAACAGATCCCACAGTACTAATGATGTCCCGAGTGAATGACAGATTCAACCATGATGTACAGATTGAGCAGACGCAACCTATCTATACATCGTCCCAGTCACCATCAAAGTCATACGAGTCTGATAATGGGGGCGTCGGCAGCGGCGAGTTTGTACTCTGTAGTAGGATGCACTTTGGAGGGTTGATCTGGGCGTTCATCTCTTGAGGGTCAAAACGGGTGATGAAGGATTCGTCCAGGGGGCGCCACTTGCTACCAGCGTGTTTGCGGTATCTATGATTGTTAGTCGGAGATATTGTTGAGAATCATATGGACGCACTCGGTGAGAATATCTTTGGTGGTCCAATCATCATGGATCTTCCGGTAGCATGCCACGATACATCCAGTTCGATGCTGGGACAACATTAGTTTTGCCGGCATAGGCAAGGCAGAAACGTGATGCATTACCTTCCCTTTATTGCAATGGACTAACAGAGGATAACTTGACGGATCCAGCATAATATTCAGAGCGTTGGCGATATTTTCGGGGGGGATTACAACCGACGGATCCTTGTGCGCCGGGATAGGAATCTGAAAGTGCTGGATGTCGTGATTCTCCATAAAGTTGACATTCTCAGTGGGATAATCTTCTCCAACGAGCGTGCTATAGTCTGTCAGTCCAAGAGATCTTTGCTGTTTGGAGGAATAAGAGTCCGCACAGGATAGTTCTCAAGCCAAGAGACTGCAGATGCGCAAAGTTGCCAAATCTCGGAAAGCTACTGCGATATACCCCAGGTACCACTTCCGCGAAGTTGATGATTGGTCCACTGTTTGGGGAGGGAGGTCCGCTATTTTCCAAGCTCGGGGTACCTGGTTTGCTGACGTAGGATTCGGAGTCTGAACGAGAGACGAGAAGGCCATGGCGCTCGATGATCTTTTGCTGGGCTTGGGGATCCATGTTTGGCGTAGAAACGGCGACAGGGACAACGAAGTGACAGCAAAAAGAGCAGTGGCAAGAGAGTTCTTGAAGGGGGTAAAGCTGGGTGGAGGAAGTCCTCCGTGGATAATTTACGCAGAGATCAACGACATTTTCCGGAAGAAAATCCCATAGAGGTCTTCTTCTGTTGTAAATTCATACTGTCCAGGAAATCGTATTGTTTTTGGTGCTTTAAGCTGCCTGCAGTCGTGAATGCCAAATGCGTTTGAGAGAGAAGAAGTTGTTTCGCAGATGTGATGGAATTTTGTGATGGAATTTTGTTGTAGAGGATCTCGGGTATTAGCTCGAAGCTAAGACAGCTGATACACTAGTGTGACAGATTAATCTTGAAGTGGCTTAGCTCTCCCGATCATGCACGCAATCTCGGACCCTGCATTAACGAAAATAGATCTTTACCTAGTCAGGCACAGCAGCGGTTGTTTTAGAGGATGGTAAACACGCAGGGAACGAGTTCGTGATGGTATTCGGTGGTGGCAAACTAGATGAATGTGTTGTTCATACCTAAAAGCACCACGATTCACGTCATGGATGATCTACAACCATTCGATTTCGTCAAAGCGAAAGCTAGCTATAACCGATTGGGTAAAAGAGCACATACCGGAAAAACAAGGTAGCCGTGGTACCGGACCTTTGAAGCACTCCTTTCACATAAACCACACAAATTAGATCTTAGTTCCGGAGTTCTAGGATGGTGCAAGTGTAAATCAGTATTGTGGTTTGCCAAGTCGTGAAAATAATCATTGAGCATGTATGAGTACCAGTCAAGTACTGTATTGTAAAGACTTAAAGGAGTTCTTTCAAGACGGCAAAAGTGAATTCGTCTAATTCTCCATCTCTCTCAAATGGAAGCACCGTGAGACAAAGATAGATCTAATCTAAGGCTCGAACCCTCAACAACATGTCGAGTCAGTGCGATACAACTTGAAGCCCCCAGGAACCAATTTCTGAAAAATGCCGCGAGGATCGTACTTCTTCGAAACCGCACGTAAAAAGGCTTGGTTGTCGGCTCCGTATCCGGCAATAGGATCTTGTTGCTGCAGGGCATAGTTCAGGTATAGATACTGGTTGTACTGACCTTGAGACTTGGCGTACTGAATGGCTTGACGGAGAAGCGATTCGGTAGCAGCGTTGATGGCTGCGTCATCTTGAGCTTCCGACCATTGTATTGTGAGATCAAGCCCTGTTATTAGTACGTCAGTCTTCAACTTTCATCTGCTCAACCGAAGATTCAAGGACGTATGGTAACTTACAAACCAGGTCTCCGTCATCGGGGCTCGATCCGAGCGAATTACCTCCGTTTAAGGCGGCTTTACCTGTGATGGACCTTGGTATCGGCTGAAGGACGAAGCTAGCTTGGAAATCTTTCACGGTTTGAACAGGGAGAAACTCTGCTTCGGCGAGCGTGAGTATATGAGCGAATAGTGCTGCACTGTTCATAAAAGTCGCTGTCCCAAACAATTGACTGGAGTTTGCAATTAGTAAACGAAAGACAGTGCTCATCCCAGACTTGCCGCGGTAGCTTACCGAAATCCATTTGGTGTACCTAATAATTGTATTAGCTTGGCCAACAAGACTTTATGGGGCTGTGATGAAGCAGGTTTGGCTTACCGGCGCCAAGCTCGATGGTAAGGTCTGTTAGGTTAGTGATCCGCATGGTGCTATGTAGTTGCGGCTGTATATTCGTAAAATTCTCAAGTATTTTGGGATATGCTTTGGCTTGTGTATAAGCAAGGTGGTTTGCAATGTAGCTTGGCCCTGCCGCGGTGAAGATGATAGCATTTATAACGGACGCAAAAGGATCCACTCCAGCACCTGAAGCTGCGGTGAAATCTTGAAGACTCTGTAGCTGCGCTGAAACAGTTGTGAATGGGTAGATGATGAAACCTCCCCACAGCTTGCCCTGTTGAAAAGGTTTCAATTCAAATCGGGTCACTATCCCCAGATTATTGGAGGCGCCCTTCAAGGCTCTAAAAAGATCTGGGTTTTCGAAAGTATTGGCATTGACAACTCGCCCACCGTCTAATACAACCTTGAGAGGGTGTCAAAATAGGATAGAAAGAGTTGCAAGGAACGACCGACCTCAAAATTGACGACGTTATCACAGGCAAATCCATATCGTGCAGCAAAAAAGGAATTACCACCTGGATGCCTTATCAGCTAAATGATTGGAACGGAATAATGGCACCAAGATCTTGCCTCCGAGCAGTAATCCTCCAACCCCAACATCATACACACGACCACCGGCAACCGAAAGGTTCATGGCGTCAAGCTTCGAGTAAACGTCCTGCCATCGTGCGCCACTACCGACAGAGACTGTGTCAATATCCGGAGGAAGTATTACATAGTTCATAAGACCCAGATCAATGGTAACTCCATCTTGAATGTTTGCAGCGCCGGCCCAGGACATATGACCTCCGCCTCGGACCGCAAATCTGCACAAGGACTCTGACAATATTGCAACAGCTGCAGAAACGTCTTCGGTAGACTTAGGCGCAAGTCTGCAAGCCGGTACAACAGATGCCTCTTGCTGGGTCCAGTAGCCATGGGTGCCATTTTGCTGATCGTTGTAGACGCTCGAGTTAGGAAATGAGATTTGGGAGCCGAAGCGGACTCTCAGACGATAACACTGGCAAGTTCAGGGTTTTAGCTATCTTTGCCTAAAACTCTCAAGTGCTACCTACGCAATCAAAGCTTGAGGTCCTAGGCAGAGTCGTATTTTCAATCCTACTGGTATTCTGTCTCGTACAAACACCTGGCTGAGCATTGACCCTGAGGCCGCAAAAGCTCAGAAGAAGGACCGATCCCGTGAATAACGAGAGCGGTAGATGAAGCATTCTCGAATGCTGTGTCGAATGCAAATTTGGGATTCTTCACACTGGAATGATGATTCTGTGACTATATATGTTGAGAGCGCAAACTTCTAAACGCAAGGGATGAATTTGAAGCAAGGGGAAACAATTTTCCCGCAGTGTTTACTTTAAGTATTTACAGCTTCTCTACGATGATAAGGGGAAGTTCGCCCCGCTCAGTCCAGTGGCATCTGAACTCAGGATGATGACCAAAATTGGCGGACTCACTCCCACACTCTTCCAGGTCGGTTTCTTCCAAATTTCAAAACTTGCTTCTCACTTACACTGGATATTCAGGGAGTTGTATGGACCGCTGTTGGTCTCACAATCGTCTTCGTAGCATGTCGATTGCTGATCAACCGACAAGTCCAAGGTCGAGTCTCCATCAATGATGCTTGCGTTTGCTTCGCTCTCGCTATTCTTATATCTATGGGCACCATGTATCATTTCGTCACGTCACCAATATTTCGAATCAGGAGGGTGACCCTAGGAGAAGAACTTTATACACCAGACATTATACCCCAAGCACATCTTTTCCTCCAGCTCCAATTTGCAATCATAGTATTATACTGGACTTGCTTGTGGGCGATCAAGACGTCTTTTCTGATGTACTATCGAACGCTATTTGAGAATTTGCCTGGTCATCTCGCTTGGTGGACCGTCGCGTCTATCTTCACGTTGCTGGCGTATCTCGGTTGCTGGGGTATACAGCTAGGAGCTTGCTACCCGATATCAACTTATTTCACTATAGGTGAGCCTCAAACTCTTATATAAGGTAGCTGAAAGATCTCAGACTAGCAGGCGCTTGCGAGACCCGAAGAGACATATCAGTGTCAAACGCCAGCCTTTACTATTCCACTGTGGTGGACATTCTCTGTAACTTGCTGAGTCAGTATTCCATCAAGTGAACTTTAAGAACCTCATGCTAAGCTCCGGTGCAGTCATGGCACTTCCGATCCGTCTCGTATGGGACCTACGGATCGATCGAAAGAGGAAAGCCGGTCTGGCCGGAATATTTCTTCTTGGTATCATTGACATTGTCTTCGCAATTGTTCGTGTCATCGAAACAAGTGCTTCTGTACATCATGTCGACGTAGTCTGGCTTGGCCTTTGGTCAATGATTGAAGCAAGCGTAGGTAAGTGGTATGCCATTCCAAGATCATCAGCAACGTTCAAGTACTGATATTCTATGATGTATACAGCGATCATCGTATCCTGCTTGCTCTCATTTAGGATTTTTTTCAACATTCGTCGTAGGTCATCATTCCCACAGCTACCAGATTCGAATTATAGAAAAAAATCTATGCCTTCAAGTCACTGGGATGGAGGGGAAGACTCGACACAGGGGCTTGATCAGGAACTGGGGGTAATCAACAAAGTACACCTAACACGATCAGAGCCTCAAAACGCCATATAGGGTCGCGAAAGGAACGAGAGAGAATGAAGCGAATAATCATAGAACAGAACACAGAAGTACTGAACGTCGGAAGGTAGGATGAAAGACCCGAGAGACAAAATATCAACAGTGCAAACTTCTTTGAAAGCGTTCTACTGATTTGATACACGTCTCTAACGTTCACAATACTTACTATCAGAAACCCCCCATAATTCCCCAGATCCTTTGCCGTTGATGATCTTTGTGCTAAGGTAGCTTTCTCTCTCTCCTCTTATGATAATTCCGAAGACGTGGGACCTGGCGTATGGAGTCTCGCTGCTCCTTCCCCCAGGATCAGTACTATTTGCGTGATGTCATTGTCCTCCAACCCAGCACCAGGGGTATCGAAAGTCATGGACCACTAATCAACCAGGCTTCGAAAAGAAAGCGCTTGCCATTGCGATGTAAATAATCATGCGTTTCATCTCACCATATCTAAATGAACAGATATGGTTTAAAATTTCTCAATGCCGTCGGCGGCAGGTGTTAGCGGCTCGGCTCGGCTCGTTCCGCAGTAATTTTCCTCTGAAGGATCCAGACTCGCCAGGTACTGAAGGCTCGCTCGACAGTCAAGTTGGAAATCGACTGCAACCAAGTAGCAATCCTTAGTCTTTCGCAATATTCGTGTTCCAGTATGGCTCAATCCTTTCGTCCACCTCTACCCTTATACCCTCCATCTCATCCAAATCTCTCAGCACTTTCCTACTTACTCCTCGAGTCAGTATTCTCTCAAGCCCAGACCAACCCTCTTTGAGCAGCGGTAACAGTGTCCTCTGGGACTTTTCGAATATCGGCGCTAATCCAGGCGATTGCGGTCGCACCCGATGACAACTGCAGGATTGTAACTGCAACCCACTCCGCGGCCGGTCGATTTCGCCTCGGTGTACGACCACTAGGACACAGGGGTGTATAGTACGGATAAAGGTAGCCCATTCATAAAAGACGTCGTGGTCTTGCGCAAGCACACTTAGCGAACGCTAGTCTGGGTGCTGCTGGCCCTGCTTACAGAGGCACAGGTATCGAAGATTCTGGCAGCGACTTTGAAGGAATGGAGTGAGAAGTCGCCGCGTACAGCCTGGAGAAACTAGCATGGGATGACTATCCTCCGGCCAATCTTCCTGGGTGCCAGAGACATTGTCGGTAGCCTTAACGCTACCATTAGGCACAACAGGCCAGAGTTGGGAATATTTGCCAGAGCGAAAAATCCCTCCTTTAAGGACATTGTTAAGAATGAGTGGGTGTGAGGGTGCTTTAGCAGGCCCATGAAGTATTTTGTCTTTTGGAGGACAATCGGTACTGGCATCACACAGGTGCATCGAATCTGATAAGTAGTAGGACTGTAGTCCCTCGCTATGTACTGACGAAGACGTGCCTTGGTACCTTTAGTTGGGCACCATCACACCTTTCTAGATGTCGCAGATGCTCGTTTCCTTGTATCTAAATTAGGCTGACTGATGACTATGTTTAAGTCCTTCCATAGCCTTAACCCTAGTGTTGTTCCATTTCAACCTATGCTCTGGTTACTCCGTAACAGTCTGCCTCTTTGCAAGTCAACAGCGCCTCACCAATAGACTATCATCCTCATTATACACCATTCCACCGTTGTGGAGAGGACATTATCTAGAGAAAGGTCCAGTCTAATGGTGAAATGGCCATTATCAGGGATAGCTAATTTAAGTGATCATCAAACTATCATAACTTATTACTACAATGCCTAGTTAAAGCACAACTGTCCGATACCTGCGTACCATACAAACTTATCGGCTTTGGAACAAAGGCTTCTATGTTCGGTCTCAACACAAGCGAAAGAAGTTCCCAGCGTCTGGTTAGCGACAGTGATGTTTTAGCGACGACCCATGATGTTACTTGGTGAGAGAACCTCGATATTTCGTACTCGACAGGCACGCCGATTCGAAATAAGGAAGCCTCTTATCGTTACACCTTAGAGTCATCATCCAACAGTACTGCGCGATCAAAAGGCATGTTAAGAGTGTTTATTACATGGATAGGTTTGATTTCTATTGGCGCTGGTGCAGTCGGGACTTTCCTTTTTCTCACATGACCTTATGCTGCGCAGCGACACTTAAGGATGACGAAATCATCGCAAAGCTTAAAGCGGTATGATCGATTACAAAATTAGTAAAGCATGCACGGGACGGTTAATGACAGCACCCGCCGGCGTAAGGATTAGCCACTCGATGCCCACCATCAAGGTAGGTGGATTATAAATATTTCATGTTATGAACATCCACGTTGCCTTTGAATCAAGGAGGACCTGTACGAGCTGGGTAATGATCACGGCTTCAACTACCCGACAATATGCAAGAACGCGAGTTTGCCGGCAAGCTTCTGGGGCTGAAGCAATATTGTCGAATGGGGGGATTATGAGCTTCGATAAGGGGCGTTAGGTAGAGTCAAACAAGGGTAGTGTTATCCAATTATAATTGATCTTTTAAACATAGTCTTCGCAGCCACGCCAGCTCGCCATGGTTACCTCGACAGCATAGCTCGATTGTGTCGTTCCAAGATGCTTGGTTATCTCATACCCTCCTACCATTCAACATCCCTACTTTCTGCGCTCAATAGGAAAGCCCTCCGCTGCCTCGAAGAAGGGAACGTAGAAAGGGATGGAATTGGCAACAAGACCTGAAGTACATTTAGAAGAATAATAGAATTATCGGGGTGGACGGGATACTCGAAAATCCAATGGCCTATTTTTCTGATTTTGGTGGTGTCGCTTTCGCTGTGCGTGGACCCTGCATACTGGGAGTTTGCCTTCATTTCCCGAATTGGTGGTCTATGGCAAAAAATAATATCTAGCCTCACCATTGGCCTCATGCCAGGATACTCAAAAATGGTGTGATGGACAGCCTTTCGCATGCCCTGATTTCCTGTTTTCTCTCCTTTCCAATGTCGTTTCGTCTGGTCTTTGTGGGCTCTGCGAATCTTTCTTTTCAATAGATCTATCCCTGGCTGACTTATCCTTCACATACGTACAAATCCTATTCCAATACCTCTCGTTGCCATAATGGCGGAGCACTACGAGACCCCAATGCTTGGGAACAAGAAGAACGCTCCTAGAAGTTGGTTCCAGAAATTTCGCAGTACCTGGAAACTTGGCGCATCGCCAAAGCAAAAGCCCAACCATCGGGGTCCTTCCGTATTTGCAAAGTTCAAGATTGTGGCGGTCCTTGTATCTACCACGGTTCTTTCCTCTGCACTCCTTTACGGTGTTGGTCAACCTGTGTTAATCAACGACAATCTTTATGACTTTATTGAGTCAAACCGTTCGTCCATCCAGGGTATCTTGAGCGTCCTGACCAATATATTTGCATTTGCACACCTCTTCGTACTACAATCGACAATCAATTTCTCTACGAGGATACTCTTGACCCAGTACACGCCAACACTCAATCGTTTGAATTGCTGGAAAGCGATGTCCACCAAAAATATTGACCTCAGTTTGCCAACGAAATTCTTAGTCCCGGCCATCGCTTTCTTTGTACTTGGCCTCCTTCCAGGTTTTATTTGGACTGCTGCCCTCACACCCAATCTAACTACGCGCAATGTGACCTCAACCTTTCAGGTACCGTTCTATGGACCTGATCCAGCTGGAAACTCTTGGAATAAGACTTGGACACCCACCACGGCCCCTTCAGTGTACCGTCATCCGTACGGTACATTTTCGTACACCCCTGCATTTGATAGAGGAGATTCAATGATCAATGCTGCTGCTGGAGCTGTTTACGAGACCGAAAACCAATCAGGGACCCCACGGAGTGACAAAACTAGTTTTAAGTTTGAGTCCCGATCATACGGTGTTGGGTCGTCTACAGGCCTTGTCAGTTTACCAGGTGATGATTTTACGTATCTCACCGCGTACAATTATACAGAGATTGGCTATATGGTCAATGTGACATGCGACTTCAATTCCAGCTCGCAGTGGCGTATAACAACATTAACCGAGGATTCGTCTCCATATGTTCCCAATACTTACTTATGCGCTGGCGCTACGCCAGATCATGCGAGAGACTGGCATCTGAAGTACAGCATTGGGGGAGACTCTAATGTTGTCGCAATCAATGCCCATGCTAACCATATTGAATCGGAGAAAAAAGGAATTGTGACAATGGCTGCAGGCCATGGCAATTACTCCGCGTTAAATAACACTCAGTGCGATGTGAGATTTCTACCCTGGCTGTTTCTAGTGGATGTGAATTTGACGACCAATACCATCGCTGTGACACCCATGAGCCGCACGGAGGATATGGACCCTACGGCGCAAACAAATGCGACCTTTCAATCCTGGAATTGTGATACTCCATTCGACTATGCGAGCAACGATACATCGACGAACGGCTGTGGCAACTATACCGCTCGAGGTCAATCTGGCCTCGGCAACATTGCAACTCGAGCCTTACGGCAGCTTGTCGACCTTTCTATCCGTGACTACCCCCTCCACATATCTAACCTTGGGGAAATGTTCCTCTCCAACGAGCAAGACGAACTTTCGTCGGGGGGAAATACCACGTTTAACCTCAGTTTCAACCTCACGAATTCCGAGAGCACCGCTCTGGACCAAAATTACGATCACAAGTCACTTACATACAGCATTCAAAAGGCTTTGAAGTCTCTCCTCGACGATTCCCTCTTTGCCTTTGCCAGTGCTCAAACAGTTCTGCATAACTCTACCAAGAGCACACCTGTTACCCTGACCGTAGGCGGAGTAAGATTCGGCACGGCGTACTATATATACGGCCTTTTCGCTTTCAACTCCCTCCTCGTGCTCCTTGTTCTCGAGGAACTCATTCGGACCCGGGGCTGGAGGCGCCTCCCAATGTTCGACTACAACGACCTCAAGAGCGTCATCATCGCAAGCTCAATGGGAGGATCCGGCATCGCGGATAGAGCTAAAGCAGCCCACGTAAAGCACGACTCTGTGTGGTGTGCTGATAGCAGCGATTCCGTCATCAGTGAGATACCGGTGCGGTTGAGATTTGACGGTAGCCAAGGGGATGTCGAACTGGTTGCTGTGGCTGATGGCGACGTCGACGCAAGTGTAGCAGGTGGAGAGAAGAGCACGAGCGAGGATACTCTAATACCAGAGCAGGGGTTGTGGAAGGGTACGCCTTATGTCAAGGTGAATAATGTGGATATAGACTTCTGTTAGGTAGGGATCAATGGGTCTTTGGCCATAGTCGTGGGTTGTGTTGTGGGGAGTGTCTCGATAGGTGTGATTTTCTGTAGAATTCATGAGAACCGTGATCCAGAAACGGGAAAGAGCAGGAAATCGATGTACACAGCCCCTCCAAGACCCACAAATACCCAGATAGCTTGTCAGTCCCATAATTCCAATCATAATCTCAATCCACAACCTTACTCAATTAGGGTTAACAATCATCGACGCGAGGCTCTAGCGCTGCAAGCTTCCTACCTAATTTCAACGTCACACAAAACTATTCTCCTTTCAGCACGACCATGTCTTCCACGTGAAGCGTACTTTTGATTCTTGATACCACAGGTACTTTAGACATGAGGATGCTGGGGTAGAGAAAGGTCTTGGTGTCATCAAGACTCCCACTCATCAAACCCATTTCAAATCTCGTTACATCCACTGCTCCCAACATCCTGCTAAACCCGCACCCACACCCCTCCAAAAAGACCCACCCTTCCCTTCC